>OLQV01000030.1_pt1 | contig 153224 bp, 151 predicted proteins | sample 1672371 | NCBI WGS metagenome assembly OLQV01 (sample SAMEA3136676, study PRJEB25190) | human gut metagenome
CATTTTTATTTTTCATACCCATTCCTCCAATCATTTCAACAAATTACTATTTATCTGACACTTCTATATATAATTATACCATCATTTTGGTAAATTTTATTACTAAATTAAACCAACCAAGATTCATCCAGCATTTTCTAGTACATATCCAACAGTTGGAAGTAAAATAGAACCTTGCAAACCCTTTAATTAAAAGAGATAAATCGAAAGGATGGTAGAATTCTTCCATATTTTAACTCAATTTTGAAGTGCAAAATAAGAAATGATAGTACTATAAATCCTTTATTTATAAGACATTAAGTATAATGGTACTATCAATTCCTTTATCCTGCTTAATAATTATTATCAATTTTTTGTAAATTTTAGTTATTTTCATGGTATACTTAAATCAGTTAGTAGTTTATTACTACCTATAATTTAGATAATTAAAGGTTGTCCGACTTCAACCTTTATGGCTCCAGATTGATAGTAAACTCGGAAATTAACTTCTGAAAGTAATAAATGCTAACTAGAAATAGTTAGTTTTTTGTTATATAAAACAATAATATATTGCATATTTCCTATTATAAAATATAGCATACACAAATCAAAAAGTAAATCAATTCAATTGAAAAAAAGCAAACTTTAATGTATAATAACATAAAAAAGAAAGGACAAAAAAATGAAAGACGCAATTAAAAGAACAATAATAGTAGCTCTAGGAGTAATATTACAATTTGGCTTCTTCATCCTAATACAATTATATTTTCACGATAAAATAACCATAATAAGAATAATCTATAACCTACTAAGCATCTCAATTATCCTAAAAATAATAAAAGACAGTACAAGCCTATCAAATGACCTTCCTTGGATAATCCTTATACTCCTCTTTCCCATCTTTGGAACAATACTATTAATAACACTAGGCACAAACTATGCCAAAAACAAACTAATAAAAAACATAAATAATACCGAAAAAAATTACCAAAAATACTTAACGCAAAATCCCCAAATACAAGAGGAAATAAACCATAAAGAATTAGATAATCTAAAATACATAATTAACTATTCCAAATATCCCGTCACAACAAACAATACCATAAAATACTATAACCTAGGTGACAAGTTCTATCCCCAATTACTAGAAAGTCTCCAAAAAGCCGAAAAATACATATTTATGGAATACTTTATAATAAATAAAGGCCTAATGTGGGACGGAATACTAAAAATACTAAAAGAAAAAGCCAAACAAGGAATTGAAATTCGGATAATTTATGACGATATGGGAAGCATAGCAATGCTCTCTCAAAAATACCCCCAAGAACTAAAAAAATACGGAATAAAATGCATTCCCTTTAACAAAGTAAGCCCCTTTAAAGGCATATTTATGAATAACAGAGACCATAGAAAAATAACCATAATAGACGGAAAAATAGCCTTTTCCGGTGGAGTAAATATAAGTGATGAATATATCAACATAAATAGCAAATACGGAATATGGAAAGATAACGCCATTCAAATAGAAGGAGATGCCGTTTGGAATCTAACCACAATGTTTTTAACCCTATGGAACGCAAACACTAATGAAGACAAAAACATATTAAAATACAAATACAACTTTCCACTTACCCCAAAAAAAAGCGGTTATATAGTTCCATACGGAATATCTCCACTATCAAAAGAACTAATAGCCGAAGATATCTATATAAACATAATCAATAGTTCTAAAAAATACCTCTACATAATGACCCCTTACCTAATTATAGACACCGATATGATAAATTCCCTAATCAGAGCTGCTAAAAGAGGCGTTGATGTAAAAATAATAGTTCCAGGAATTGCCGACAAAAAAATAGTATATACCCAAACAAGTTCTTTTTTTCCCATACTCACCAAAGGTGGCGTCAAGATATATAAATATACAAAAGGATTTGTACACTCAAAAGTATTCATCTCTGATGATAAAAGAGCCGTTGTTGGAACAATAAATATGGACTATCGAAGCCTATACTTACATTTCGAAAACGGCATATACATAGAACAAACAACTCAAATTAATCCCATAAAAGAAGACATAGAAGAAACACTTAAAGATTGCCAAGAACTAGAAGCAAAAAATATTAAAGTAGGCCTAATAAAACAAATATGGCAATCAATATTAAGACTATTTGCTCCACTATTTTAAACTCAATACCAATCATATTGAGTTTTTTTTAACAAAAACCATTAACTAACTAGAAAAATAAAAAAAATTAATGTATAATAAAGATGCAAAGATACTCAAAAATAATATATTTCTACAAAAAGAAAGGAAATGATACTATGGCATATATAGAATTCAAAAATGTTGACAAAGTCTATAAAATGGGAGAAGTAGAAATTAAAGCCTTAAAAAACACCACATTTGAAATTGAAAAAGGAGAATTAGTATGCATCCTTGGACCATCAGGTGCTGGAAAAACAACTTGCCTTAACATTTTAGGAGGAATGGATACACTAACACACGGTAAAATCATTGTTGACAACGTAAGAATAGACAAATTAAAAGAAAAAGAACTAATAAAATATCGAAGAAACGACATAGGATTTGTCTTTCAATTTTACAATTTAATTCAAAATATGAATGTCTTAGAAAATGTAGAACTAGCAACACAATTATGCAAAAACTCATTAGATCCTAACACTATCTTAAACAAAGTAGGATTAAGATTAAGAAAACAAAACTTTCCAGCACAACTATCCGGAGGAGAACAACAAAGAGTAGCCATTGCTAGAGCAATATGCAAAAACCCAAAACTATTATTATGCGATGAACCAACTGGTGCCTTAGATTATAAAACAGGAAAACAAATACTAAAATTATTACAAGATACCTGTAGAAACGAAAAAATGACCGTAATAATTATAACCCATAATTCATCAATAAGCCCAATGGCAGATAAAGTAATAAAATTCAAAAACGGATCTGTTAGTGAAATAATAATAAACGAAAATCCCCAAAATATCGAGGAGATAGAGTGGTAATATGAAAAGTATGCTAATAAAACATATATTTATGAAAATTAAAAATAATATTAAACGCTTTCTTTCCCTATTATTAATGGCTCTACTAGGTGTAGGATTCTTTGCTGGAATAGAAGCCTGTAGCCCCGATATGCTAAAAACTCTCGATAACTTTTATGATACCAATAATGTATACGATATAGAAATAATATCAAATTTAGGAATAACACAAAAAGACATAGAAGAATTACAAAAAATCAAAAACATAAATACAGCCGTTGGAATATACTCAAAAGAGGGTTATGTAATAACAAATAACAAGCAATACGTAATACGAACAATAGGTATAAATTCAAAAATAAACAATATCCATATCGAAAAAGGCCACCTTCCCACAAACAAAAACGAAATAATTGTAGATAAAAAAATACTATCTGACAATAATTTAAAAATTAATGACAAATTAACCATAGGAAACAAAAACTATAAAATAGTTGGAACTACAATAAGTCCCCTATACTTCTCAACTGAAAGACCAAAGTCAACATTAGGAAGTGGAAAAGTAGATTACTATGCCTATGTTTTAGAAGACGAAGTCAAAACCAGCACATATCAAACAGCATACATAACAATAAAAGGAGCTAAAAAAGAAACAACAAATAATTCTAATTACAAGTCACTAATAAAAGAAGCAACAAACAATATCAATAAAATAAAAACAAGTCGCGAAAAAGAAAGATACAACGAACTATATAATAACATTATAGAAAATAACAAAAACAATAATTCAAATACCACCAATCTAGAACTAATACAACCAAAATGGTACATTCAAAATCGATTAGATAACAGTTCCTACAAAGAACTAATAAATGCCAGTGATAACATAAAAAAACTAGGAACCATATTCCCCCTCATATTCTTCGCTATAGCAACACTAATAAGCCTAATATCAATGATGCGAATGATTGAAGAAGATCGAACTGAAAACGGTACACTAAAATCACTAGGATATAACAATTTTTCCATTACCCTAAAATACATAATATATTCATTATTAGCAACAATTATTGGAGGAACAATAGGAATAATTATAGGATCATATCTAATACCAAATGTAATATGGAATATCTACACAAAAATATTTTCAATCCCCACCTTTATATATACAATAAACAGTAGTACCAATATCATTGGACTATTAATATGCATACTATGTATATGTGGCACTACTACAATAGTATGCATCCATAACCTAAAAGAAACGCCATCAAACCTAATGCGACCCAAAACACCAAAAGCAGGAAAAAAAATACTAATAGAAAAAATAACTCCCCTTTGGAAAAAACTAAACTTCTCTAACAAAATAATAATAAGAAACATATTCCGCTACAAAACACGAGTATTTACAACAATATTTGGAATAGCAGGATGTACTTCATTAATTCTAGCAGGTTTCGGACTAAAAGACTCTATAAAAAACGTAACAAATTACCAATACAATAACATTTTCAAATTTGATGAAATACTAATGATAAACAATAACAAAGATTATAATCAAATAAAAACAACAATTATAAACGACCCCCTTACAAATAAAGCCATACCACTAAATACACAAAATGTAACCCTATCATACAATAATAAAGAACAAAATGTAACCCTAATGTCTCCCAACGACTTTAAACAAATAGAAGAAACTATAATACTAACCAATACAACAAATAACAAAAAAATAAAAAGTCCACCCCCAGAAAACACTTGTATAATAAGTGAAAAAACCGCAAAACTATTAAATGCAAATGTTGGAGACACCCTAGAAATACTAGATAACACCAATAATAAGAAACAATTAAAAGTATCATATATAACAAAAAACTATATAAATCAGTATATTTACATCACAAAAGAGACATATAATAACACAATAGGCAATTACAAAATAAATTCATTTTTAATAGAACTCAAAAATACAACCACAACACAAAAAAAAGAATTCGATCAAAAATACATAAAAAACCAATATGCCACTACCATCATAAACAATAAAGATGTAGAAAAAACAATGAACGATATGCTAACATCAACAGATTCAATAGTCGCAATACTAATATTAGCCGCAACAGCCCTCGCCTTTGTAGTCTTATATAATCTCTCAAATATAAATATAAGTGAAAGAAAAAGAGAAATAGCAACCCTAAAAGTACTAGGATTCTATCCAAAAGAAGTAGACAGATACATAAATAGCGAAACCATAATACTAACCACAATAGGAATAATTATAGGCCTCATCTGCGGTTCATACCTAAGTCACTTCATAATATCAACTTGTGAACCAGACTATATAATGTTTGAACGTCAAGTATACAAAATAAGTTATCTATATTCAGCACTAATTACAATCATATTCACAATAATTGTCAACATTGTAACCCACTACAATTTAAAAAAAATAAATATGATAGAATCCCTTAAAAATGTAGAATAAATTAAATCAATCCCCTTTATACAAAAAACAATCCCTTTCGTGAGAATAAATAATTCCCACCGCCTGTAAATAAGAATAAATAATTGTACTACCAACAAATTTCATCCCCCTTAATTTCAAATCAAATGAAATACTATCAGAAATACTGTTGGTAGTTTTTTCAGTCTCATAAACAATAAAATTATCCGTAAACAATAACAAATAATTACCAAAAGTACCAAATTCCTCCTGAATATTCTTAAAAATCTTCGCATTAACAATACTAGCACGAATCTTTCTTTCATTTCTAATAATTCCCCTATCATTCATCAACTCATTTATCTTCTCCTCATCAAAACAAACTATCTTATCAATATCAAAATTACAATAAGACTTACAAAAATTTTCTCTCTTATTCAAAATACACTCCCAATTTAAACCAGCTTGAAACATTTCTAAAATAAGCATTTCAAACAAATAACTATCATCTAAATTATAAACTCCCCACTCATTATCATGATAATTAACATAATTATCATTTTTTATATTACACCACTTACACCTAATCATATTACCACTCCACTCTTAGTACAAAAAAAATTATAACACACAAAACAATTAAGGTCAAATATTAAAATACTTTTCTATTATTTAAGAAACAATATTAAAACAAAACTTGTCTTTTAAAGCAAAATATATTTTAATAAAATACCCATTTACATACAATTAACTAATCATTTTTAAAAACAATAAACATATAAATTATTAGGGGGTAATATGAAAACATTCTTTAAATTAACTGGCTTACTAGTACTTTTCTTTTTTAGTTTTTTTTATACAGAAAAAGTAATAAACGTAATAACAGAACAAGATGAAATAATGATAAAAATAAAAGAAAACGAAGAAAAAAACAACATCCCAAGTACAAATGCTATAATAAACAAAAATACCATAACACCCGGACTTTCTGGAAAAGAAATAAATATAGATAAAAGTTATAAAGAAATGAAAAAATTAGGAACATATAATGAAAATATGTTAGTTTACACCAAAGTCTTACCAGAAGTAAGCATTAACAATAATAAAAACAAATATATTAGAAGCGGTAACAAAAACTTTACTGAAGTAAGCCTAATATTTAAAATAAATAAAAATACAGATTTACAAAAACTATTAACACTACTTGACAAAAACAATACCAAAGCAAACTTTTTCATATCATACGAATATTTAGAAAAACACATAAATGAAATAGAAAAAAAGAAAAATATTGAGTACTATAACTATGGAAAAAATGGAACTTACAATGACGAAATAATATTAATAGCAAATAACATAATAAGCAAAAAAAGCAATCCCGCTAACATTTGCCTTACCGAAACAAATACCAATAATACATTAAAAATATGTTCTGAAAATGAACAATTTACAATATACCCAGAAATAATAAACGGAACAATAAATTCCATAAAGTCAAAAATAAATAACGGAAGCATTATAAGTTTTGAAGTCACTAACACAACATTAAACGAATTACCACTTATTATCAATTATATAAACAGCAAAGGATATACAATAAGTTTATTAAGTGAATTAATAAATGAAGAAAAATAATTATAATTCCAATTTTCGACATAAATAGCAAATCCAATAACCTATAATAAATACGAAGGGAGAATAAGATGAAAAAAAAAGCCTATTTAGGAATTGATATAGGTTCCATATCCACTAAAGGAATAATAATAAACGAAAACAATAAAATTATAGCCAAAAAATATCTGTATACAGAAGGCAATCCCATTGAAGCCGTCAAGAAATTAATAAAAGAATTAAAACAACAACTAAACGAAGACGATTATAAAGTAGTTTCCGTTGGAACCACAGGATCAGCACGCAAGTTAATAGGCGTTATGCTTGGAGCAAGTATAATAAAAAACGAAATAACCGCACACGCCATTGGAACAATGTCTATAATTCCCGATGTCCATACCATTTTTGAAATAGGAGGCCAAGACTCCAAAATAATCATAATAGATAACAATGTCGTTGTCGATTATGCAATGAATACACTATGTGCAGCCGGAACCGGAGCATTTCTATCAAGTCAGGCTAAACGGTTAGGTGTAGACGTAAAAGACTTTGGAAACATTGCCTTAACAAGCAAAAATCCCACCCGAGTTGCCGCACGTTGCACCGTTTTTGCCGAAACAGATCTCGTCCATAAAGCCCAAATGGGATACAAAAAAGAAGACATAATAGCAGGCCTATGCAAAGCTGTCGTAAACAACTACCTAAATAACGTCGGTAAAGGCAAACAAATCAAAGAACCAATAGTCTTTCAAGGAGGGGTAAGCAAAAATAAAGGCGTAGTCAAATTCTTTGAAGAAGCAACCGGTAAAAAAATAATAGTAGACGAAAACTCCCATTTAATGGGAGCACTAGGTATTGCAATACTTGCCAAAAAAAGCAAAAAAGAAAAAATATTTTCATTCAACATAGAAAACACCAAGTTCGAAACAAAAGGACTAAACTGTCACAAATGCCCCAACAACTGTGAAATAATGTGTGTTTATAAAAATGAAAATATTATCGATTCTTGGGGTAACAGATGCGAAAGAGGAAGTATAAAAGTAAATTAACTATTTCTTATTAAATCCCAAACTACTAATCAAAGAATTAACACCAGCATATATAGTATATAAATACTTATTAACAATAATATCATAACTACTAGTATATTCATATATCCTATTACCAAGACCAGACTTATGTAAATATAACCCAAAATATTTACTCTTTTCGTCGTTCAAAGACTCGTGTAACTCACCAAAATTAAACTTCTTATACCCCTTATGCAAATACTTCTTAACAATCTCCCATTTCAAAGTAGATAAAGAATATATATCCTTAAGTTCACTAGAAAAACCATCCGCCAAAAACCAAACCTCCCTATCATTCCTAATAATAAGACAAGTACTAAGAATAAGTCCATCCGGATACCTTTTATAAATATCCGTAGCCTTCACAATTTCATTCTTGTAACGAGCAATCCTCTGATCTGACTTCATTTTCTTAGAAAGAACCCTCTTACTACCACCATTACTAAGCATAATATTAAGCCTATCATTAACTTCCCTTTCCCTTTTTTCCAAATAAATATAATTATTCAAATAATTCTTAGTATCAATCTTTGCAAAATAAATCTCGGCCTTATTAACAATATTATTAAAAGAACTACACAAATCCCTATAATACCCAATATCCTTATCCGTCCTATCCCTTATAAGATCAAAAAACACATTAAAATCCTTTTTTGTCCCCTCTATAACCTTAATTCCCATAAGCGATGCCCTGTTAATCTTCCTCCTCGTACTAGAACTAAACGAAGCAAATACCCTCTTCGGATCTCTACTATTAACCTCCAAATAACTGTCATATTTACTAAACAAATTTTGAAAAATCGTAAAATTAGCCCCTACAGATTTCAAATTTTCGTATAAATTAACATTACTAGCAATTAACTTAACATCCCTATCATATATTTTATAAGGAAATACAGGAGTAACCCTAATATAAATATAATTCTTCTCTTTCAAATAAATCATCAAATACTTCATAAAATCCGAAAGCAAACCATAATTAGATAAATCAATCAAAAATCCACCAGGAACATAACCAATTTTAGACTTATTTTTCAAATTCTCATATATAATCAAAACAGCCGCTATAACATTATTATCATCATCCAAAAGCCCCAAATACTTCCCCTTATATTTACCCTTACTAGTAAATTTATCAAAATTAACTGTTTGCAAATAATTACGCTTACTATGTATGTTAGAATAATTTTTAAACTGCATTTCACTAAGTTCTATAATACCCATACAACGGCCACCTTTCCTATATTATATATTATAACACAAATAATACTCAATTTATTGAAAAAAAAGAAAACTACTTTATAATACTATATAAAGTTGCAATTTCCTTATTAGAAAGTCTTCTATATTCACCAACTTTAAGACCCACTAAATCAAGAAACGCATACCTTTCCCTTTTAAGCTTAATAACATCATAACCAACCGCCTTAAACATCTTTTTAACCTGATGATTTCTACCCTCGTGAATAGTAACCTCTAATATAGAAGTATTAAGTTTCTTATTAACACTTCTAAGTTTAACCCTACACTTAGCCGATTTTCTACCATCAATAACAACACCATTTCTAAGTTTCATAATATCCTTACCAGAAATAATACCCCTAATTTTAACAATATACATCTTGTCAATACCACTAGCAGGATGCATAAGCTTATTAGCAAGCATCCCATCATTAGTCAAAAGAAGAAGTCCTGTTGTATCATAATCAAGTCTCCCCACAGGAAATATTCTTTGGTTACAATCAACAATATCCACAACCGTCTTTCTACCATACTCATCACTAGTAGAAGTAATAACACCCCTTGGTTTATTCAAAATAAAATACTCATAATTCTTTGAAGTATCCAAACAAGTACCATCAACGACAATAGAATCCCCCTTCTTAACCATATATCCCATTACCGATATCATTTCTCCATTAACAAAAACCTTCCCCTCTTTAATAAGTTCCTCAGCCTTTCGCCTTGAACAATAACCACTATTTGCAATAACCTTTTGAATTCTCTCCATAATATCCCTCACATTTCCACCCATTATTGTATCATAAAACCGAAACTATGTAAACAATTTTACACTACCAAAGCAAATTATAACAATTTAGTAAAAATAACTTTTACAAAAAAGCCTATAAATGATATAATTATATACATAAGGAAGTGAAATAATGAATAGCACAGGAATAATTATAATACTAATTGTCATAATAATATGTATACTAGTAACCCTTTACATAAATATGTATAATAAATTAACATTTAGTAACATAAAAATAAACGAAACAGAAGCACAAATAGATAGCAAATTAAGAAAAAAATACGATTTAATAAACAAAAGCATCGCTATAATAAAAAACAATATAGAGGAAGAAAATAAAGTTTTCGAAGAAATAATAAAACTAAGATCAAGAAAAATCAGTAACTTTGACCTAGATCGCAAACTAGCCGAAGCAACCACAGAATTTTTTACCATAAAAGAAAAAAATAAAGATTTGCAAAATAACGAAGAAATCAAAAAAATCGGAACCGAACTAGAAGAAATAGATATCGAATTAGAAAATCTTCGCAAATACTATAACGAAAACATAACCATATATAATAAACTAATCCAAACATTCCCAACTAATATTGCCGCAACTATCAGTAAATATAAGGAAAGACTATTCTACGATCGCAAAGATATGAGTGATGACGATTACAACGATTTCAAACTATAAGGAGGTACAAATGAAAAAAAATCTACAAATACTAAAAGTAATAGCCCTAATCATTATGCTACTCACCTTTTCTTACATACCAGCCCTCATCCTACACCTAGACATAGAAAAATTCTCAAATACCGGCAAAATCCTATACAACCTCGCCACCGACCTCGCCATCCTCGCCATCCTTTTCATCATCTACCGCAAAACCCTCGTAAAAGATTGGCAAAACTTCACAAAAAATCTCGGAAATAACCTCGAATTCGCCTTCAAATATTGGCTCATTGGTGTTATCGTAATGATTATAAGCAATCTTCTCATCACATTTTTGGCACCAAACGCTATCGCGGGCAACGAAGAAGCCGTAAGAAACCTAATAAATCAATATCCCCTCTATATGATTTTCAGCGTTTCTATCTATGCCCCCTTTACCGAAGAATTAATTTTTAGAAAAGGAATAAAAGATTGCATAAAAAATAAATATATATATATATTAACAAGCGGTATCATTTTTGGTTCTCTACATGTCATCAGCACTGTAACAACACCTTATGACCTATTATACCTAATCCCCTATTGCTCACTAGGAATAACATTTGCATACCTATACACAAAAACAAACAATATATTCTCATCAATGACTATGCACGCCCTACACAATACCCTAACAATAGGATTATATCTAATAGGAACAACACTATGAAAAAAATAATACTAAATACATTTATCATCATAACTCTCCTACTCCTATATTCCCATTTTATCGAACCAAAAATGCTCAAAACAAACGAAATAGCCCTAACAAACGAAAACATAGCACCCACTTTTGACGGCTTAAAAATAGTCCACTTCTCCGACCTACATTACAAAAGAAAAATAACCAAAAAATACCTAAATAAATTAATAAACGAAATAAACCTAATAAATCCCGATATAGTAGTCTTTACCGGTGATCTCGTTGATAACACCACTACCCTTTCCGAAAACGAACAAAAAACCCTTGAAAAATACCTATCAAAAATAGAAACAAAATACGGGAAATACGCCATTTTCGGAAACCACGACAATATGAAAAGAGACGCCATAACAAAAATATATGCCCATAGCGACTTTATACTACTAAACAACTCCTATAATATAATCCATAACGAAAAAAATGACCAAATACTAATCAGTGGTCTAGATACCATTTCCTATAATAAACAAGATTTACCATCAGCATTAGATATCAGCAAAAACCAACAAAATACATATACCATACTCCTACTACACGAACCCGATTACATAACAACAGTCCTAGAAACATACTCCCCCAATCTAGTATTATCAGGACATAGCCATGGAGGACAAATAAGAATGCCATTCTTAGGAAAAATATACACACCATACCTATCCCAAAAATACTACGACGAATTCTACCAAATAAACAATACCAAATTATACATATCGTATGGAATAGGAGAATCCACTATCGATTTCCGTTTCCTCACTCCCCCAAGCATAAACTTTTATCGAATAACATCAACTAGTAACTAATCTTGCGAATTCTCTTCAAAGAAACCTTAACACTCTGAAATTCCGCATTAATAAGAGCAAGCACTTCAAAATTAGTAATCATTCTCGCATAATAAGAATAAACAAGCAAGATAGTACCAATCTCCATATCCCCCCTACTAACAAGAAAAATAGAATAACCAATAACAATATATCTAGTAAGTTCAATAAAAGATAAAATAATGTAAATAACACTATTAACAAAAATATTAAAAGAAGCATTACTCCTTAAATAATTATATGAGCTTTCAAGTAAGCTCTTTTCCTTATCCCTAGTACCACTAATAAGCATATTAAACTTTTCGTGAATATCCACACTCTTAATATCTAAACACTCTTTCCTTTTACTATTCTTAATAAGCGTAAGTTCACTCACCCTAACAATAATAAAAACCATTAAAATAGAAACAATCAAAGAAACAAAGAAAATATAAAAATTAATAGACAAAAAATAAACATAAATAATCAAAAACTCAATAACTTGCATTATTCTCGTTACAATATTACCAAAAAAAGTTCCCACAATATCAATATCATTATTAATAATATTAGTATATTCACCCAAAGAAACATCTTTAAGTTCCCTTTTCCGTGTTGCAACCCTTGTAAGCTCCAAATAAATACTATCATAAAACCTATACCAACTCTTTTGATTCAAATAACACCAAACATAATAAAACAAACTCAAAATCAAAGTAATAATAACAAGAAAATACGAAGTCTTATAATCACCCCCCGTAACATGATTAATAGTATTACTCCAAAATATCGGAATAATAAGAAGCAAAGCCTGTAAAAATAAAGAAGTAATAACCTTTAATATTACTTCTCTTTTGCACCTACCCAAAATCTTTAACATATCATTCACCTATCTTAAAATCAATGATATCCTTATTTTTAAGCCCAAACTTCCGAGCATCATCCTTATCAATATGAAGTTCAAGAACAAATTTATCATTCTTCTTAATCATAACATTGGTCATAACCATATCACCAAACCCAAGTTTCACAATGTCCCAAGCATTATAAGAAATACCATCGTCAAAATTAGTATGGATATGTCTTGCCGCAATTATACATCCCTCTTTTTTACGAACTGAACCCTGCGGTCCAATTAACGTAATCGGAGCCGAGCCCCCGAGGTCACCAGAATCCCTAATTGGCGGATTAACACCCAAAATTTTAGCATCCGTCCGCGACACCTCAATTTGCGTATAATTCCTTAAAGGCCCCACAATCCTAACTTTTTCAATATGCCCTTTGGGACCCTTTAACACTACTCTCTCTTCGGCAGCAAACAACCCAGGTTGAGTAAGTTCAAACAAAACACTAAGTTCATAACCCTTCCCAAACAAAATATCAATATCTTCTCTATTCAAATGAACATGTCGATTAGAAACACCAACTTTTATTTTCAATGAAAAAACCTCCTCATTAATATACATCAATTAGTACATTATACATAAATAATATAACACACTTCCCCAAAATAATAAAGAAAAAAATTCAAAAAACAAACAAAAAAACCAACCTGTAAACAAATTAAGTTTACAAATATAATAAATTGAACAAAATAATACTAAAGAAAACAAAAAACAAAGAAAACTATGTTATAATATATGAAAAGAGAAGGAGGAATCAATGATAAAAATAAATATAAATAAATATAAAATTCCCCAAGATATACCCATAGTAGTCGGTGTATCCTCTGGACCAGACTCAATGGCACTCCTACACCTTCTTTCCAAAACAAAATATAAAATAATATGTACTCACATTAACCACAATGTAAGAAGGCAAAGCCAAAAAGAAGAACAATACCTAAAAGAATACTGTAAACAAAATAACATAATTTTTGAAAGCACAACCATAAAAGAATACAAAGAAAACAATTTTGAAAATGAAGCAAGAAAACATCGCTATAAGTTTTATGAAACTATAATGCAAAAATACAACACAAATTACCTTTTCTTAGCCCACCATGGTGACGATTTAATAGAAACAATTTTAATGAAAATAACCAGAGGTTCCAACCTTGAAGGCTTTATCGGTATTAAAGAAATAAGCATAAACAATAATAAAAACTATTACATAATAAGACCTCTACTTCCCTACACCAAAGAAGACTTAATAAACTACAACACAACAAATAATATAAAATATTTTATTGATAAAACCAATAAAGAAGATATCTGTACAAGAAATCGTTATCGTAACAAAATATTACCCCTTCTCAAAAAAGAAGACCAAAACGTACATAAAAAATTTTTAACATATAGTAAAATATTAGAAGAATATGACAATTATATAAAAAAAGAAACAACAATAATAAAAAAAGAAGTATTTATAAATAATATCCTATATATAGAAAAGTTTCAAAATCTAGATTTACTAATAAAAAAAAATATAATCTATGATATATTAAAAGATACCTACAAAAATAAAAATAATATCATCAAAGAAAAACATATAGAAAACATTTTAAAAATAATAGAAAGTAGTAAGCCCAATGCCAAAATATTACTTCCTCAAAATATAGAAGTAATTAAACAATATGATAAAATAAAAATAACTCCCAAATCAAATGATGAAATAACAAATTATAAATTACCCCTAAATGACAAAATAGAAATAAATAACATAATTATAGAAAAAGTTATCAAAACAAATGAAAATGGAAATAATATATGTAAACTAAACAGTAAAAATATAAAACTTCCCTTATATATAAGAAACCGAAAACAAGGAGATTATATTGAACCCCTAGGACTTTCCGGAAAGAAAAAAATAAAAGATATATTCATAGAAAAAAAGATACTTCCAGAAGAAAGAAACACATATCCACTCCTTGTTGACAGCAACGATAACATTTTGTGGGTGCCAAACCTAAAAAAAAGCAAATTTAATACCACAAACAACGAAAATTATGATATAATACTAAGGTATAAAAGAAAGGAAGAGAAAGATGAATAATAAAAAAAATGACTTAAAAAGAGGATTATATCCATATATATTCTTATTCGTTTTTATAGTAGTATGCCTATTCATAGTAAATTCATTAAATAATAAGATCAATAACCTAAAATATGATGAATTCATTAACTATATAAATAAAGATGAAATAAAAGAATTAACAATTGTACCAAAAACTAAGACAGAAACATACCAAATTTCAGGTAAACTTAAAAAATATAGTGACGAAGAAACATTCGTACTATACTTACCAATGTCTGATGAATTTATGTCAAAAATATTAACGGCACAAGAAGAACAAAACTTCAAATTAAATGTCCAAAACGATCCAGAATCATCTACTTGGATTGTTATGATAGTTGAATTTTTACCTATAATAATTTTAGTAGTACTAACTCTTTGGTTATTTTCTAAACAATTAGGTGGTGCTGGGGGAAAATCAATGGATTTTGGAAAAAGCCGTGCCAAATTATTAGCAGAAGGACCAAAAACAACATTTAAAGATGTTGCCGGTCTAACCGAAGAAAAAGAAGAAGTACAAGAATTAATAGACTTTCTAAAAAATCCAAAAAAATTTCAAACAATGGGTGCTAGAATACCTAAAGGAATACTATTAGTAGGACCCCCTGGAACAGGTAAAACCTTATTAGCAAGAGCCGTTGCCGGAGAAGCAAAAGTACCATTTTACTATATAAGCGGATCCGATTTTGTTGAACTATTTGTAGGTGTTGGTGCTTCAAGAGTAAGAGATATGTTCAAACAAGCAAAAATGAATGCTCCTTGTTTAATATTCATTGATGAAATTGATGCCGTAGGACGTCAAAGAGGTACAGGACTCGGTGGTGGCCACGATGAAAGAGAGCAAACACTAAACCAATTATTAACAGAAATGGATGGATTTGGTGCTAACGAAGGAATAATTATAATTGCTGCAACTAACAGACCAGATGTTCTTGATCCTGCCTTACTAAGACCAGGAAGATTTGATAGACAAGTAACAGTAGCCTTACCAGATAAAAATGCAAGAGAAGAAATATTAAAAGTTCACGCTAAAAATAAAACTCTTGACAAAAAAATTACACTAGAATATCTTGCTAAAAGAACACCCGGATTCAGTGGTGCTGACCTTGAAAACTTACTAAATGAAGCAGCACTTCTTGCAGTAAGAAGAAATAAAAAAGCTATAACAATGAATGAAATCGACGAAGCAACTGACCGTGTATTAATGGGACCCGCTAAAGTAACAAAAAAATACACTGAAAAAGAAAAGAAATTAGTTGCATTTCACGAAGCTGGTCACGTTGTTTTAGGACTTAAATTAGACGGTGCAAATGATGTCCAAAAAGTAACAATTATACCAAGAGGTTATGCTGGTGGATATACAATGATGACACCTAAAGAAGAAACATTTAACTATACTAAAAACGAATTATTAGAATCAATATGCGGTTTATTAGGCGGTCGTGTTGCTGAAGAAGTAGTATTTGAAGAAGTAACAACAGGAGCACACGATGACTTTAAAAAAGCCACTAAAATAGCTCGTAGTATGGTAACAGAATACGGTATGAGTAAACTTGGACCTATGATGCTAGCTGAACCCGAAGAAAACACTTTCTTAGGACGTGACTACACAAAAAGCAGAAATGTCTCTGACAAAGTTGCTCACGAAATTGATGAAGAAATGCGTTCAATAATAAATGAATGCTATGACAAAACCAAAAAGATCATAATTGAAAATAGAAAATTACTAGACTTAATAGCTAACACATTACTAGAACAAGAAACAATTACCAAAGAGCAAATTGATTATCTTGTTGAACATGGATATTTACCACAAGAAAACAAAGAAAATGAAGATACAGAAAAACTTAATGAGGAAAATCCGAAAGATAATCAAAATAAAAAAAGTAGTAAAAATAATAATAAAGACTAAATATAAACACTAAAAATAAGACCTATACAAAGTCTTATTTTTTATTCATCTTCCTTTATTCTAATAATAAGTTCTCCATTTTTTGAATACAAATATTTTTCTCTAACATACTTAGCAATATAATCAGGATCCTTAAGCCTTTTAATGTCTGATTCTAAAGCCTCACCTTTTTCATCAAGAACAACTAATTCCTTTTTTAATTCTTTTTTTCTATTATTAAGTTTTGCAACTTGATATACATTTTGATAACAATTATACCCAAGTAAAGACAAAATAATTCCAAACGTTACAAGAGAAATAAAAACTCTAATTTTTGAACTAAGACGATTTCTTTTTACTACTTTTTTCTTTTTAGCCAAAACAATCACCTCTATATATTACTATATACATTATAACACTTTTTTTCGAATAATAGTAGTAAAAAGATAAACCTTAATAAAATTTTACACAAACTAATAATTTCTTAAAACAAAAACAATTATATATCCTCCCAATAAAAATAAATAAAAATATATATGAATAATCCCATTATTTACTCTTAAAAGAATTAAAAAATAAATTAAACCAAGCAGAAGTATTAATAAAAACGACAAAGCAAACCTTAAAACAACCTTTTTACAACAAATAAAACAATAAAAAAAACTAATAACATAGTAAATAACTATTCCATAAATAAAAGAAATTAATAACGATGGTATCTGAACACTAAGAGGAATCATTTAAATAATTTATTAATAAAAGAATTATCTTTATTTTTACTTACATTAGAGTCCAAATAATTAATACCATCTATTTTCCCTTTAATAGAAACATTTCCCTGATAAGTATCTAACTTAATCATTTCAAGGTCCTCACCTTTTATAATCATATACCCCAAACTAGTTTCAAGTAAAAACTGTTCATTATCAAAACTATCAATTTTTTTTACTCCTGAAATCACCACATTCTTTCTTTCATTAAGTGTTATATTGTGATTAAAACCACTACTAATTTCATTTACCTTATCCATATTGCCCCCCTACTAAATTATATAAAAATATATAAAAAATATACAAAAAAAAACTCCAAAAGGAGTCCTAAACTATTCAGCCTTTTCAAATGCTTCTAAAATTTCTTTTTCGAATATTTGACGAGTTTCAGCATTAATTGGATGAGCAATATCTCTATAACCACCAGTTGAAGTTTGTCTGCTAGGCATTGCAATAAATAAACCATTGTCACCCTCAATAATTCTTATATCGTGAACTGCAAAGCAATCATCAATAAGAACAGAAGCTATTCCTTTCATACGTGAATTTTCCTTTTCAATTTTACGAACAGTTACTGAAGTAATCTTCATAATGTTTCACTCCTTCCAGAAATTCATTTCCAATACCATTTTATACATAAAATAAATAAAAAGCAAGTTTTTTTTATAAACTTTACACAAATTTTACACTATTTAACATTTATTTCAACATTACCAGTTAATACATCAGCATAACTAAAACTTTTTACCATACCATCATCAAGTTTTATAGTAAATAAGTTAGGAAGAATATCCTCTACTTTTCCAAAATATTCATCTCTTCTATTTCGACTACCCTTCATAACAACACACACACGCAAACCAACCATATCACAAAGTTCTCTTTTTATTTTTTTTATCATTTTTCCCCCTATCTAGGATACCCAACATACATCGTTCCCTTGGTTATAATTCCTCCTATCCCATCACTTCCATATTTTGTTTTCCCTAATATTTTAATTAAATCAATGTCTTTACTAATATTAGAAAAAGCTAAACAAGAAGCAATTATAGCAGGATCTAAGGCATGAATATTAACCCTTTTAGGACTACTAGCAAAATTAGCACCAGCTTTTATTAAATCCTCATAATCCGACTGACAAGCTCCCGCTATTATTAATAACTTTTCGTGTGATTTTTCATATTTCCTAGCCTCTCTAACAGCATTAACAAAGTAACCAGTATTTTTATATTTTTCATTATTACCTCTTTTTGTAGCAGCATCATGACCAGTTAAAACCAAAATATTAGGTTTATACTTTTCTAAAAGCTCAAAAACCTCTTCTGCAAATTGCGATTCTGGTAAATATTTTCCAAAAGCCTTAAGCTTATTATGTCTATAAAAATTAAGACACTTTGAAAGATATTCTTTTGATCCATCTAAATGAAGAATTTTACCAGGTAAATAAAAATAATCTTCTCTATCAAGAATTCTATAATCATCAATATCAGGGCTAAATACATCCTCTTCCTTACCATCACATTTAACCAAATCACTAATAGGACTATCAGCAAAAAGTCTTACACTTACACCCTGTAAATAACAAACATTATTTTTTATATTAGTTATCATAAAAACTACATCATTGCCATATGATTTTCTAGTAACAAATTGACCCACTTTAAACATAATTTATCACCAATAAAATATATTAAAAAAAAAGAAAAAAAGAACCTCTAGTTCTTAAAAATATCAGCCTTTGACAAAGAAATAAACACTTTTAAAGGTATTTCCTCCGCTCTATTGCTTAAATTCAATCCATTTTCATTAAGTATTTTATTAATAACATCAATATTATAAATTTTTAAATTATTTTTTAAGTTCTTTCTTTTATATCTAAAAGCATCGCTTATTAATCTATCAAAATTTTCTCTCTTTTCACTTAACTTATTATTTTTAACCATAGAAATTACTGCACTATCCACATTAGGTGATGGCGTAAAAAATCTCCTATCAACAATAAATTCTTTAACAATATCATAATAACTATTTAACCATACCGTTATATAACCATAATCACTATGATTAACCGTTGCACTTAACCTATCAGCCACCTCATTTTGTACCATAATAACCATTTTATCAGGATACAATTCTGTCGTTATTTTTTTAACAATCAAGGATGTAATATAATAAGGAAGATTAGCAACGACATATATTTTTTTAAAGCTAAATTTAGCAACATATTCTTTTATATTAATATCTAAAAAATCACCTATAACTAATGTATAATTATCATTACCTTCAAGTTCTCTTTTCAATATAGATTCCAGCCTATAATCTATTTCAAATAAAATAGTATGCCCACTCAAAGGAACAATACGTTTGGAAAGAACGCCCATACCAGGACCTATCTCAATAACTAAAGTATCCTTATCAATATTACTAACACTAACTATTTTATCTATTATATCAACATTATTAATAAAATTCTGTCCTAAACTCTTTTTATGTTTAAATTTCTCCATAAAAACCTCCTAATAAAAAAAGGATACTTATCCTTTTAATAAAATCTATTACCACCAGTAACAATGAAATTATTGGATACCATACTATTCCAACCATTAAAACTATGATAATTATTATTTCTAATTCCACCTAAAGCATCCCTAACAATTTCTGTTGCTAAAGGACTAGCCCAACTAGAACTACTATAACAAGAAAATTGATACGGTTGAGCAACAACTTGCACTGGTGTAATACCCCTAGCATCCGCTCTATTCATTATTACAGACGCAACAGCCAAAATATCATCTCTACTACCATTAGCTTCACAAGTTACGACTCTTGCAACTGTATAAATCTCATCATCTGTTAAAGCATAAGTACGATTACCAGATGTAACATTAAAACCGAGTTCAGGTTTCGAATTATAATTACCTACTCCAGATGGAACTGGAACAGAAGGTGTAGGAACAACCACAGGAGCCGGTTCTGGCTCAGGTTCAGGTTCCTCTACAGAAGCAGAAGCAACATTAGGTGTACTATTAACACTTGCACTATTAGCATCTACTAAAGGTTCTTCTTTTTCTATTTCTTCACTACTAGTATTTTCCTGATTAACTACTTCAGAAGCACTATCATTATTAGCATATAAAAGTTTTACTGAATCTGCCATTTTAAACAAATTATCATTATAACTAACTATAGTCTTATTAGGGCTCATTTTTTTATCTACTATCATAAAGCCACAAGCTAAAGAGAATTGTAAACCTATAATTAAACCATAAGTCAGTGTTTTTTTCATATTATAATCACCTCATATAAATTAATTCAGTACTACAATTCTAACATAAAAAAGGCTAAATGTCAAATATCGACCTAACTGTCTCCTCTACAACAGCCTGAACATCCCCATTTTTAAGGCCTCGAAGAGAGCTAACATAGTCACAAATAAATTTAATATTTTTAGGTTCATTTTTACTTCCTCTATAAGGCTCCGGAGATAAATAAGGAGAGTCAGTCTCAAATACAATCTTAGAAAGCGGAATATTTTTAACAACATCTTTAACAACCTTAGAATTCTTAAAAGTAACAACTCCACCTACTCCAAAATAAACATTATTACTATTTTTTATAAACCTACTTGCCATCTCCAAGCTTCCCGAATAACAATGCAAAATTTTTGGTACAATAACATTTTCTAATATATTATATGCATCATTTATAGAATCTCTACAATGAATTATAATAGGTTTATTATACAAATTCGCAATATAAATTTGTCTCTTAAATAATTCAATTTGCTTATTTTTATTATAATTATCATAATGATAATCTAAACCAATTTCTCCTATTGCAACAATTTTATTATTGTTAATATTATCAATAATAAATTCATAATCATCTTCAGTTACAATATCGCATTCACTAGGATGAAACCCAATAGCACCATAAACATTTTCATATTTAGAAATCAACTTTATAACCTCATAATTACTTTTTCTATCACATCCATTAACAATAATTTTATCAACCCCATTGTCTTTTGCCCGTTCTATAACCGCAACAATATCATCATAATATTCACTGAATAAATGACAATGAGTATCTGTCATATTTACTACCCCCTTTTTTTGTACTTAATAATTAAAAAATCAATCAAACAACCAAAAATAAAAATAAAATAACACACATCAATAAATTCAGCCCCTGTAAAAAAAGTACTACCCACTGCTACTAAAATACAGATAATAATTATTAAAATAATATTATCAGGATCTTTAAGTTTAAACATAATAATTTCTCCTTTTCTTATTAAATTGATATTATGGGTCCTACAAATAAAATATAACAAAAAAATTTTATAAAGTAAATAAAAATAGCAAAAGTTATAAAACTTTACACTATTAATGTTAACTAAAAAATATTAAATAAACAATTTTTTATTCTTCACCTTTACTCTTAAATGTAATAATTATAGGGGTTCCTTCTAAGTCAAAACTCTCCCTAATTTTATTTTCTAAATATCTTTGATAAGAAAAATGAACTAAATTTTTATTATTTACATTAAACACAAAATGTGGTGGTTTACATTCAGTTTGATGTACAAAGTAAACCTTAAGCCTTTTACCCTTATAAGATGGCGGTGCATTAAGTAGAACTGCATCTCTAATAACATCATTAAGTACGCTAGTTTTAATTTCACGACAAGAATTTTCGTAAGCCTTTTCAACCTCTGGAATTAATGTATGAATTCTTTTCTTAGTAAGAGCTGATAAAAATACAATAGGTGCAAAAGGCAAAAACTGAAATTCATTTCTTATAAGCTTAGTATAATAATTAATATCATATTCTTTTCCACCAATATCCCACTTATTAACAGCTATAACAACCGCTTTACCACTATCTTTTGCATATCCTGCTATATGTTTATCATGAGTAGTAATCCCCTCTTCAGCATTAATAACAATAACACATACATCACTTCTACTAGTAGCCTTAAACGCTCTAATAACAGCATATTTTTCAATAGCCTCATATATTTTCCCACTTTTACGAATACCAGCAGTATCTATAATAACAAATTCTTTACCATTATATTTAAAAACTGTATCTACTGAATCCCTAGTAGTTCCAGCAACATTGCTAACAATAGCTTTTTCTTCATTAACAATAGCATTAACCAAACTACTCTTTCCTACATTTGGTCTTCCTATTAAACAAAACTTAATCCTATTATCATTCAGTTCCTCATCCTCATTTTTATTCATATCTTTTACAATAGCATCTAATAATGCAGTAATGCCAACATTATGTTCACCACTAACAGGTATTATTTCCTCAAATCCAAGTTCATAAAACGAATACAAATTATCCATTCTTTTTAAATTATCCATCTTATTACAAGCAACAATAACCCTTTTTTTACTTTTCATTAATATGTCTCTTATAATATAATCATTACGATTTATTTCTTCCTTACCATCTACAACAAAAACAACAACATCTGCTTCATCAATAGCAATATTGGCTTGTATCTTTATTTCTTCATTAAAAAGCTCATTACTTACATCAATACCACCAGTATCAATTAAACTAAACTTATATCCGTTATAATTTGCATCAGCATATATTCTATCTCTTGTAACACCAGGAGTATCTTCAACAATAGAAATACGTTTACCAACAATTTTATTAAATAAAGTACTCTTTCCTACATTTGGTCTTCCAACAAGTGCAACTGTATTCATAACTAACCTCCCATATTAAAAAAACTATCTATAAGACTAATAACATCAGCCCTACCAACTTTAGTAACAGTCGAAAATAGAATTGGTTCTTTTTCAAGTTCCAAAGTCTTCATTATTATTTTCTTATTTTTTTCATAACTATTTTTACTTACCTTATCAACTTTTGTACAAATAACAACTACAGGTATATTATAATGTTTTAAAAAATTATACATCATAATATCATCATTAGTAGGTTTATGTCTAAAATCAACTAACATAAAAACAACTTTTAAATTATCTCTACTCTCCAAATAATCTTCCATAATAAGACCAAATTTATTTTTTAAATTTTTACTTACATTTGCATATCCATATCCAGGAGCATCAACTATATAAAATAGTTCATTAATAAAATAAAAATTAAGTGTTTGTGTTTTACCAGGTCTTGAAGAAGTTCTTGCATAATTTTTACGATTAACTAAAGTATTAATAAAACTACTCTTCCCTACATTGCTTCTTCCAACAAGCAAAAATTCAGGTTCTTCACCATCAGGAAACTGACTTTTTCTAACAGCTGAAACCGAAAGTTTTATATCGTTAATTTTCATCAAAAATCACATCCTTGCTAATAATTATACCAAAAAACAATAAAAATTGCAAATCTTTATTTATCATTTTTTGTACTTATAATAATAAAAAATAGTACTAATTTTTAGTAACTATTCTTTCAAATAAAACCTTAGCACTATTAACTCGCGTACCACTAATATAATAGCCAAACTTATCTAGTGTACTATAATCTTTCAAATCAGTATTAAGTTGTTTAAAAATTTCCTCCGCAGTATCAGGCAAATAAGCCTGTAACAAAACTGTAATACACCTAATAGATTCCACTAAATTATATATAACCGTTTTAAGCCTTAAAATTTGATCTTCATTCTTAAAAAGTACCCACGGCATAGTTTCATCAATATATTTATTACACATTCTATAAGCATCCATTATATACTCTAACGACTCTGCCACTCTTACATTATCAATACAATCATTTACCTTATTTTTTAAATTAATAACATTATCTATTAATACATTATCTATTTCATCCCTAGACATACCATCTTCAACAATACCATCAAAATATTTATTAGCCATTCCAATAGTCCTATTAACAAGATTACCCAAAACATTGGCCAAGTTAGAATTAATTGCATTAACCAATAAATCCTCTGTATAAGTGCCATCAGAAGCAAATGGCATTTCATGTATCATATAAAACCTAATAGCATCTACTCCATACTTACTAACCAAATCATCAGCATATACAATATTCCCTTTACTCTTACTCATTTTATCATTTCCAAACAACATCCAAGGATGACCAAATATCTTTTTAGGAAGTTCAAGATTTAACGTATGCAAAATAATAGGCCAATATATCGTATGAAATCTCAAAATATCCTTACCAATCAAATGAATGTCACAAGGCCAATATTTACTAAATTTATCATTGCTATCTTCATTAGGATTGTATCCCAAAAAAGTTATATAATTAGAGAGAGCATCTATCCAAACATAAATAACGTGATTATCATTAAATGAAACAGGAATACCCCATTTAAAACTTGTCCTAGATACACATAAGTCTTCAAGACCAGGTTTAATAAAATTATTCATAATCTCATTTTTTCTTGATTCAGGAACAATAAAGTCTGGATGAGAGTTTATATAATTTTCAAGCCACTTAGAATATTTACTCATTTTAAAAAAATACGCTTCTTCACTTGCTTCGTGAACATCTCTCCCACAGTCAGGACATTTACCATCAACAAGTTGGGAATTAGTCCAAAATGATTCACAAGGTGTACAATATAATCCCTTGTACTCACCTAAATAAATATCACCACTATCATAAAGCTTCTTAAAAATTTCTTGTACTATTTTTTTATGCTTTGCATCCGTAGTCCTAACAAACTTATTATAGCTAGTATTCATAATATCCCAAATAGATTTTATTTCTCCACTAATCATATCCACATATTGTTGTGGTTTCATACCATTAGCATAAGCTTTCTCTTCTATTTTTTGACCATGTTCATCCGTACCTGTTTGAAAATATACATCATATCCACATAATCTTTTATATCTAGCAATTACATCAGCTAAAACAATTTCATAAGTATTACCAATGTGAGGCTTTGAAGTAGCATAAGCAATAGCAGTACTAATATAAAATTTTTTCATCAAATCAACTCCATTCAACTTTCAAATTAACTATATTATATCATTTAAAATAAAATTAGTAAACAAAAAAGAAGCATTAATCTATAAAATGCTTACTAAGTAATTTCGATAATATACTTGCCATCTTCTCCTCCGCATCAGTAATAATATTATCAGTAGAAATAATAATAACGCTACCTATTGCATCTGTATTATTAACAATTGAACTGAAAGCATAATATCCAAAATCAGTTACACCATTAACAATTTCGAATTCTCTTTTTTGTCTTTGAGCAAAGCTATCTCTACGTTCAATAGAACGTTCCGTAAATTCACTAATATCCATATCCAAATATTTTTTCTTTAATCCACCGCTAGCAGCTATAACTTTACTTTTATCCGTAATTATAATACTATGTTTTATAACAGCATAAAAAGATTCTGCGTATTTATTAGCAACTGTTTCCAAACTTTCCATTGGAGAATATTTTTTTAAAACAATATCCTCTCCATCAAGTAAAATTTCCAAAGAATCACCATTACCTATTTTCAAATTTTTTCTAAGTTCCTTAGGAATGACAATCCTTCCAAGTTCATCTATTCTTCTAATTATACCTGTTGTTTTCATTAAAGTACCCCTTTCTAATAATATTTTGTAATTTTTTTTTTAAGTTATACTAAAAAGAAACAAATTATTTAACATAATTTGCAACTTTATCAAAAAATTCTATTAAGTAAATCAGAAAATGCTTCTCCAAGTTTACAATATCCAAAATTATATGAACATTATTTTTAGAAGTCGTAAATCTAAAATGTCTACTAACATTATAAGCCATCACAAACAAATCTGAAACATCAATAAACTTTAAAACATTCTCCGGAAGTGTAATATCTATAAATGAACAATTTTGTTTAACATCAGTTATTCCAAGCCTATTAGCAAGTTTTTCAAACCATTCTTCATACATATATATTTCAATATTTTCACTAATATTACCAAATCTATCAATAAGTTCTTTTTTTACCTTTTCCATTTTATTATAAGAATCAACTGTATTAATCATCTTATGAATTTCAATTTTCAAATCAACATCACTAACATAAGAATCAGAAATATGAGTTTCTATATTAATTAAAGGCATATTATTAACATTATCTGTATCATCTACATTTTCCTCACCTTTCAATTTTCTAATTTCCTCATTAAGCATTTTTAAATACAAATCAATTCCAATTGCATCTATAAATCCAGATTGTTCACGTCCTAAAATATCTCCAGCACCTCTAATAGAAAGATCCCTCATTGCTATTTTAAAACCACTACCAAGTTCTGTAAATTCCTTAATAGTTTCAAGTCTCTTACTAGCATTTTCATTCAAAACCTTATTGCCATCATACATAAGATACGCATAACCAATTTTATTACTACGCCCTATTCTTCCTCTAATTTGATATAATTGCGAAAGTCCAAATTTATCAGCGTTTAATATAATTAATGTATTAGCATTAGGAATATCTATGCCCGTTTCTATTATAGTTGTACATACCAAAACATCAAATTTATGTTCAGTGAAATCAAGCATTTTTTTCTCAATTTGTCCTTTTTCCATTTGTCCGTGAGCAATATCAATTTTTGCCTCAGGAACAAGTCTTTTTATATTTCTTACCTTATTTTCAATACTTTCAACTCTATTATACAATACAAATACTTGACCATTTCTCGATAACTCTTTATAAATTGCATCCCTTACTATAATATCATTTTCTTCCATTACATACGTCTGAATAGGATACCTTTGAGCAGGCGGTGTTTCAATTAAAGCTAAACTTCTCACACCTGTCATTGACATTTGTAAAGTTCGAGGAATAGGAGTAGCTGATAATGTAAGAACATCAATATTACTTTTGCATTTTTTTATTTTTTCTTTATGTGTTACTCCAAATCTTTGTTCTTCATCAATTACAAGCAACCCTAAATCTTTAAAAACAACATCATTTCCTAATAATCTATGTGTCCCAAAAACAATATCTATACTACCATTTGCAAGTTTTTCAAGAATTAATTTTTGGTCTTTAATTGAAACAAATCTATTTAAAAGAGAAATATTAACAGGAAATGAAGAAAATCGTTCTAATGCACTTTTATACTGTTGTATAGAAAGTACAGTAGTAGGACATAAATAAGCAACTTGTTTACCATTATTAACAGCCTTAAACATTGCCCTAAATGCAACCTCAGTTTTACCATAACCGACATCACCACATAAAAGCATATCCATTGGTTTAGGACGTTCCATTTCTTTTTTTATAGAATTAATTGCTTTAAGTTGATCATCAGTTTCAGAATATGCAAAATTATTATCAAAAATAACTTGATTTTCATCTTCTATACTAAATGAAAATCCTTTCATCGCTTCACGTTCAGCAGATACCTTTATTAAATCACCAGCTATGTCATTAAGCTTCTTTCTAATTTTATTCTTTTTCTTTTGCCAATCTGTTGTACCAAGCTTATTAACTACAAGTCTACTTCCTTCTTTACCACTAAATTTAGTTATTCTATCAATTTTTTCAACTGGAATATATAAAGAATCATCATTAGCATACATTACTTTAATATAATCCTTTAAAATTCCATTTCTAGTAATAGTACACAGACCTTTATAAATACCTATTCCAAATTGTTCATGAACTACAAAATCTCCAATACATAGATTAATTGTATTATCAATTTTACCACCAGACTTATACCTACCCTTATAAACTTTATTTGAAGTAGAAAACAAATCACTTCTAGCAATAACAACAACATCATTAAATATAAAACCTGAAGACAAATGAAAATCAATAATATTAACCTTGTTCAAAACAATATTATTTTTACTAGTAATAAGATAACTACAACCAGAAATATATCTAGTAACACGTTTTATTTCATTACTACCATTCAAACAAATAATAACTGTTTTTCCATTTTGTATGTATGACATAAGATCCTTAGAAAAACTATTATAATCTCCCATATAATTGTGAATTTTTGAACTAGAATATCGAATATATTTTTCAATATCAGGTCTATTACTAACAGAGTTATCAAAAGTAAGCAAAAATAATTCTTTTTGAGGATTAAAATCATCCAATCTAAACATATATTCCGTTTTAAACTCATTATTAGCTGTGCTATCATATTCGAACATCGTTTTTAACAAAATTTCATAGCCACCCATTATTTGATTATAATCATAATACACTAAAATAAAATCAGATAAATATTCTGATATATTACATACATTTTTATCATAATGCAATAAATATTTTTGTTTTTTTATAACATCAATATTCTTATCTTCAACTATAAATTCTGAAAATGGTGGGATTAATACACAATCAATTTCTTTATTAGAAAGTTGAGATTGTACATCAAAATACTTAATACTTTCTATTGTATCTCCCCAAAATTCAATCCTAACAGGATTATTATCTAATGTTGGAAAAATATCAATAACATATCCTCTTACACCAAACTTTCCGCTTTCATTTACTATTGTTTCACGCTCATAACCAGAATTATAAAGTTTATTAATCAATAATTCTCGATCAATACTCATTCCTTTTTTTAATTCAATATAAGACTTTAACCATAGTTTTTTATTAGGTAAATATCTAAGATATCCCATCAAATTTGTAATTAATATAACTTTTTCCTTTTTACATATTGAATCCAAGGTGTTTATTCTCTCAATCATCAATTCTGGACTGATTATAGTAGCTTCACTAGTTAAAAAATCATCCATAGGAAATAAAACTACATCATTTGAAAAATCACTAATTTTATCAAATAAGTTAGATGCCTCATACAAAGAATTAGTGACAACAATCATAGACTTATTACACTTCTTAAATTTGTTATATATATAAAGAGAATAAAGTTCACTATTCAATCCACTAACAGCATAATTAACATTATCATCAATATTAAATAAATCATCAAAAATATTCATAAAACCTCCCTACTTAGACAAAGAATTATACTTAGATAATAACCTTTCTCTGTCTAAAATTACAAAGTCAATAATAACATCATCTAACATTAAAAAACAATTGTTAATAATATCAAGTTCATCATCATTAAATTTGCCTAAAACATAAGAAATGACATCAACATTATTATTACCAATACCAATTTTAAGTCTTAAAAATTTTTTTGAATTTAAATTTTCAATTATGTTTTTAATCCCATTATGGCCACCAGAATTATGATTAAAAGAAAATTTAAACTTACCAAGTTCCATATCCAAATCATCCTGAACAACCATCACATCATTAAGATCTACATTAAAATAATTTACAAACTTTACAACTACCTCTCCAGATAAATTCATATACGATAATGGTTTTAAAAATATTATTTTTTCGTTATTTATTATACCCGTTCCATACAGACCATTAAATTTTTCCTTAGTTATATCTATTGAATATTTTTTTGACCAATAATCAAGCAAAGAAAAACCAATATTATGTCTTGTTTTATCATATTTTTTCTCAGGATTACCCAAGCCAACTATTAATTTCATTTTTCCCTCCGACTATGATATTCTTTATAAACATCACTTTTTGTTATTTTATGATTCTTGGCAACTTTTTTTATAGCATCCATAGTATTTAATCCATCAGAAATATATTTATCAATTTCAGAATTAATAGAATCAAAGACCTCAGGAATCTCACGATATCCTTCAACAACAATAACGTATTCTCCCTTAATAGTTCCCATATTATTCAAAAGTTCACTTAGTAGACCACGATATATTGATTCGTGAATTTTAGATATTTCTCGAGAAATACTAATTATTCTATCTCCAAATATTTCATACATACTATTTAATGTCCTTTCAATTCTATGAGGTGCTTCATAAAATACCATTGGATACAAAAAATTTTTAAGTTTTTCCAATTCAGACCTACGTTTATTCTCCTTACTATCTAAAAAACCATAAAACAAAAAATGATTGCTACTAATACCAGAATTTACAACAGCCGGAACAAAAGCAGTCGCTCCTGGAAGTGCAACCACATTATATCCAAGCTTAGCAACATAACTTACAGTTTTATACCCTGGATCACTAATAATAGGAGTTCCTCTATCTGTAACAAGACTAACACAACAACCCTCTTTTAAATATGAAACAACTTTTTCTTTCACAATACTTTCATTATGCTCGTGTAATGAGACCAATTTTTTCTTTATACCAAAATAATTAAAAAGATTTGTCGTTACTCTTGTATCTTCGGAAAAAATTACATCTGATTTTTTTAGAATCTCAACCGCTCTATAAGTCATATCTTCCATATTACCTATAGGAGTAGGAACTAAATATAAACAATTATTTCCGTTATAACTACTCTGCCACATTTTCAATACCTCCAAACATTAATCTAATTTCCTCGCAGTATTGATTACTATCGTTATAAACAATCAATGGAGGAAGAATTTTCATTCCGGTTTTTCCATTTTTATAACCCTCTATTAAAAAGACATTACTATTTTTATTACTTTTAGGATAAACAAATCTAACCACTTTTGGTTCTATATTATATTTTTTCATTAAATCAACTACCTCAGAAAATCTATTCGATACATGAACCAACGCAATGTGTCCACCATTTTTAAGCATTTTGCTTGCTTCAAATATTATTTCTTCCAAAGAAATTTTAATTTCATGACGTGCAATGGCTTTTACCTCGTTACTATTTTTCAAAGAAGAATCATTACATCTAAAATAAGGCGGATTACACACAATAACATCAATTGAACCTAAATCATAGTAGGATGAAATATTTTTAATATTATCATTAATAAGAGTAATTTGTTTTGCCATTCTATTAACATTAACAGACTCAACTGCCAATTTATATACTTCTGTTTGCAACTCAATACCAACAATATGCTTATTGCACCTTTTATTTAACAACATAGCTATAGGGGCATTCCCCGTAGCAAAATCAATTATTTTTTTATCTTTATAATTAATTGTAACAAAATTTGCTAATAAAACTGAATCTAAAGAAAAAGTAAAATATTCAGAATTTTGATATATAAACATATTTTCATAATTCAAAAGTCTATTTTTAACCTTCATTATTAACATTTACCTCCACTAGACCTTCGTCAGTTAAAACTGTATAATTCCTTTTCAAAATATTAAGAGCTACTACTTTTCCCTGACTTTTATTTATTTGAACAGTATCCCCAATATCAGGAATTTCAGTTTTATAAAAAGTATATGTATCATTCTCATAATTTAAACAACATAACAACCTACCACAAGCACCATTTATTTTACTTGGATTTAAAGCTAACATTTGATTTTTAGCCATACTTATAGTCACTGTTTCAAAAGAATTTAAAAAACTACTACAACACATTGGTCTACCACACGGACCTATACCTCCTATCACTCTAGCCTTATCTCTAATACCTACTTGTCTAAGTTCAATACGTGTTTTATAATATGACCCCAATTCACGGGCTAATTTTCTAAAATCAACTCTTTCATCAGCTAAAAATCTAAAAAGTAATTGTGACCTATCAAATGTATATACAGCATCCAATAACCTCATTTTTAAATTATACTTTTTTATAAGTTCTTTACATTTATTAATAGAATCATTTGCATCCTTAATATTGTCCAAAAATTTAAAATAGTCTTTTTCCTGAGCAATTCTTATAATTTTATTATAATTAAAATTTTTATCAACTAATTTATTATTTAAAAAGCAAACAACAGTACCATATTCCATACCTTTTTCGGTTTCAACAATAACGTCTAATCCAATCTTTAATTCAAGAAAATTATCATCAAAATAACTAACTTTACCTTTCTTATTAAGCCTAACACCTGCAATCATTTTTCTAATCCCTCACTAACATCTATAATTAACTTATCCAAAAATAAATTCAAATTAACATTATAATCAAAATTTTCTTTTGCTTTAAATAAAATATATAATATATTTAAAGTCTTATCAATTGTTAAATTAATCGAAATTTCTTTTAATTTATCTAAATTGGATAAAAAATATAAATCATCATTATAATTTGTTTTTAATTTAAGAATATCATAATAAAAACATATCATAATATCCAATAAAATTTTATTATCTAATTTAAATGAATCATTTCCACTATTTTTAATAACAAAATGATTACCCCACAATTCGTTCAAGTAAACAATTGTTAAAGTACCATTTTTATTTAAAAAATCAATAAATTTAAATGAATCATCAAATAGGCTTTTAAATGTATCTTTTTCTATTACACCATTGTTAATACTTTCATATAAATTATCAACTGTACTTTTTTCAAGATAACTTTTTTTTCCAATTCTTATCATTTGACATCTGCTAATAATAGTAGATAATACCTTCTCAATATTATAAGTTGTCAAAATTGCAACAACATTTTCATTTGGTTCTTCTAAAAACTTAAGTAACGAATTAGCGGCACTTGCGTTCATTTTATCACAATCTCTTATTAAATAAACCCTAATCTCATTATTTAAAGATTTAGTAGCAAAAAATTTTTGAACATTTAAAATATCCTCTTTTTTTATGAGTCCATTACAAGGTAAAATAATTTTTAAATCCAAACAATTATTTTCATCTATATTTCTACACGTTGAACATTTAGAACAAACATTACTTATAAAATTTTTATCTCTTTCAGGGCATAGCAACATTTTTATAAACTTATAAACATCAGAATATGAATCTTCATTATAAAGTTCAAACAAATAAGCATGAGAAGGTTTTTGCTTGTTCAAAACGCTATTAAAAATAACATTAAAAACATTTGTATCATTTTTAATCCTATCAATCATTACTAACCTCCTATAACAAAAGAAAAAGTATCAAAATCAAAAATCCTAATCCAAATACATCAAATAAATAAATAATTAATAATGTAAATATATTTATAGGTATCATAACATTTAATGGAGCTATTATTACATTTATTACATAAAGCATTAAAAAACAATATATAATTTTTTTTATAAAATTAAATACGTATTTCAAGAAAACCACCCACTAAATATATGATAAAATTATCTCAACTTATACTTTTTCTTTCTTCAAAAGCAAGTTCTAATGTCATTTGATCCAAATAGTCAATATCAGCACCAACTGGAATTCCCGTAGCTATTTTTGTAACTTTAATTCCTGTTTTTAATAGAATATTTCCAATATATTGCATAGTAGTTTCACCCTCAATATTTGGTTTCAATGCTAAAATAACTTCATTAACATTATCAATATCAATTCTCTTTATTAATGCCTCTATTGACAAATCATTTGGCCCTATTCCACTATAAGGAGATATTACCCCCCCTAAAACGTGATATAATCCATTGTAATTACCTATTCGTTCGAATGAAACAACATCTTTAGGTTTTTCAACAACTAAAATTTTACTCTTATTTCTATCTAAATCTGTACAAATCTCACAATTATTATCAAATGTAATGTTGTTACAAATTTCACATCTACCAATTTTATCTCTAAAAGCAAGCAAATTATTAGAAAAATTGGTAATATCATCAGAAGTAAATTCTAATAGTGAAAAAACAATTCTTTCAGCACTTTTATCTCCAATACTTGGTAGTTTTTTAAAACTTTCAATTAAATTTTTTATTATCAAAGAATCCATTTACATCAAACCTGATAAGCCTTGCCCATATTTACCAAGTTTCTTTTCTTTTTCATTATTAGATTTCTTTACTGCATCATTAAAAGCAACAGCTATCATATCCTCTAAAAGTTCAATGTCATCTTTATCTATACCCTTATCAGATGAAATTTTAACAGATTTTACTTCCTTATCTCCATTTATAGTAACCTCAACTAATGAAGAACATCCAGTATATACACTATTTGATAGTTCCTTTTGTGTCTTTTGTAACTCCTTTTGTAATTTTTGAGCCTCTTGTAACATTCTTTGCATATTCATTAAAATCATCCTTTCTTTTATCTAATTTCTACTTTATCTTTACCAACAATACTAATTAACTTTTTTAAATCTTCACTATTTGCATCATTATTTTCAAATAATAATGTTTTAGGCTTAAAAACATATCCTGACTTAATCTTTTCAATATAATCAGCTCTTATACCTAGCCATTCTTTTTCTAATAAGAAAACAATATCATATTTCTTTCCATAAACTTTTAAAATTAGATCAGAAACAAGTATCATATTTTTATTAAGTCTATCACAAATTGAATCAAACTTCGTTGAAAACATAACTTCATATTGTGACACAACTACCGGTTTAACATCGCTAAGCAATCCAGCAATTAATCTATATTTATCGTCTGCACAATATTCATTAATAGTTATCCAACGTGAAGAAAAACTTATAAGTTCTTGTTTGTTAGCACCCGCTAAGCAATTATTAATTTTAATATCTTTATTTCGTAAATCTATTTCTTCTAATTTATTATCATTTAATTCAGAGTTATTTATAAGCAATATATTTTTATGCGTTTCATCCACATCCACAACATTTTTTAAACTATTTTTATTAAGATTACTTTCATTATTGTTTTCTTCACTTTTATTTAATACTACTTTATCCTTATTATTTAAATATTTCATAATTTTTAAAATAGTTACACAACATAATATATTAATATAACTACTATTTACAATTTTATTTTTTAAATCATTAATTTCATTTATTAATTGGAACAAAACATTTTCATTAAAGTTTTCACTATAATCTATAATAACATCATTTTTATCACCAATATTAGTCAACCTACCACAAGTTTTATATAAAAGTATATCCTTAAATAATTCTATTAGTTGATCAATAAAGCCTGAAACACTTTTATCATTAGACTCGAGCTCATCAAAAAATGAAACTACCTCACCTACTTCATTGTTAATAAGGTAACTTAAAAAATTACGAATATCTAATGTTGAAATTGATCCATTAACATTATCTACATCATCCATTGTTATCTTTCCATCTTTATAAACAGAAAGTTCATCCAATAAATTAATTGCATCTCTTAACCCACCATCAGATATTTTAGCTATCTCGTAAATTGCATCTGTTGTTATTTCAATGGATTCTTCATTAGCAATATATTGTAACCTTTTTGCGATATCATCTTCACTAATTCTTAAAAATTTAAACTTTTGACATCTAGAACTAATTGTAAGTGGTATTTTATTAGGCTCAGTAGTTGCTAAAATAAAAATTATATGTGATGGAGGTTCTTCCAAAGTTTTAAGCAAAGCATTAAATGCTTGAATAGTTAGCATATGAACTTCATCTATAATATATATTTTATATCTCCCACTACTTGGCACCAAATTAATTTTATCCCTAAGTTCTCTTATTTCATCAACACCATTATTAGATGCTGCATCTATTTCAATAATATCACTTGTATTATTCAAACAATTTTCACAATTATTACAAGGATTTCCATCAATTAAATTACTGCAATTAACCATTTTAGCAATTATTTTCGCTGTAGTTGTCTTACCAGTTCCACGCGGCCCTGAAAATAAATAAGCATGCGATAACTTATTTTCCATTATAGCATTATTGATAACTTTAATAATTTTATTTTGTCCAACCATATCGCCAAAATTAGAAGGTCGATACTTCCTATATAATGCTAAATACTTCATAATACCTCCTCCCCTACACATATATTATATCATATTTTTTTATTAATTTCTTCTTTTTTTAAAAAATTCACTTAATATTTTTGAACATTTTTCATTTTGCATATTAACAGCAGTTTTCCCACTAAACAATTGTTCTGTAAAATGATTATTTTTATTATTTTTAGTGCCGAAATAAAGAGTATCTATTTGAGCTTCATTAATTGCCCCCAGACACATTAAACAAGGTTCTAAGGTACTATAGATTGTACAATTTTTAAGAATCTTACTATTCTTTTTTTTACAAGCCATATTTATTGCCATAATTTCCGCATGGCATAAACAATTTTTCTTTTTTTCTTTACAATTATAACCAAAACCTATTACTTTATACGTCATTAAATCTATAATTACAGTTCCAACTGGAACTTCCTCATCATCTGACGCTTGTTCGGCATAACGCAAACATTTGTTTATATAATATTCGTTCATAATAAAACACCTCTATCAACAGGTATAAATTATATCACATTTTTTTATAATCAACAACGTTCCACGTGAAACATTAAGTTTTAAATATACTCATATCAATTAACATAACCTACACCTAAATAAATAAACCAACTTTTTACTAATATAAATTCTAATTATAAATTTTCTCTATCAACAGGTATAAATTGTTTCCATGTTTCACGTGGAACATTATTTTTTTATTATAAATAACAGAAATAATAATATTAATTAATATGAATAAAACTATACTCTATATATTATTTTTTTTAATTCTTTATTTCTAAATAATTATAAGCTTTGCTTTTATATTACTAGAAACATTCTAATAAATTACTTTCATACTATCAATAATTATATTTAATATAACTAAAAAAAAACTATTAAATAATAAACATTAATAATTCTTATGTTCCACGTGAAACATTAAGTTTTAAATATACACATATCAATTAACATAACCTATATCTAAATAAATATAAAAATCATCTTTTTTATTAAATTGAATACAATTTATAGTTATTATTTTACTATTTTGCTCTATCAACAGGTATAAACTATTTAATGTTTCACGTGGAACATTAAACTTTATATTTATTATAAATATTATATAATTATACATTAAACTGTTATAAATAATCACTTATCAATAAGTATTCATTATTATATTAAAATACATAAGTCATAAAAATTGCAATTTTTATCCCAATTAAGAAAACAATGTTTCACGTGGAACATTGTTTTCTATCAACAAGTCATCAATAAAAAAAGAATACCTATAAAAAATATAGGTACTCTTTTCAAAACACAATTATAGCGCACACAATAAGAGGCTATTAAAGCTGCTATCTTCCGATCCTGACTTAATTCTAACATTATTGTTGCACTAAACACATTATAACACACTTTAATAATAATTGCAAGCATTTTTTTATTTTTTTTTACATTTTTTTAAATTTAAACTATTGTTCATCTTTTTCGTTATCCTCATTATCTAATTCCTTATCAACAATAGCTGCAGAAGATACCATTTGACCATCCTTTACATTAATTAATTTAACACCTTGCGTAACCCTGCTCATAACAGGAATTTTATCAACATCCAATCTAATAACAACACCCGTATTAGTTATTATCATAACATCATTATCACTAGTAACCGTTTTAAATGAAACAATTGCTCCGTTTTTCTCAGTAATATTAATAGTTTTCACACCTTTACTACCTCGATTCGTAATTCTATACTCAGAAATACTAGTTTGCTTTCCATATCCATTCTCTGTTATTACCAATACATTTTGGTTTTCATCAACCTTTTCCATTCCTACAAGCAAATTAGTGCCCAAATTAATACCTTTTACACCTGTCGCACCTCTACCCATCACTCTAACTTTTTCTTCCGGAAAACGCACAATACGTCCGTCTGAAGAGGCCATCAATATATCATCATTTCCAGAAGTCTTTTTTGCTGATATCAATTCATCATTATCTTTTAAAGTAATAAACTTCTTACCATTAGTCCTAATATTATTAAATTCTGAAATATCCGTCCTTTTAATTATACCCAATTTAGTTGCAAATACAAAATAATTATTCTCTTCATCATTAGATACTTTAAGTAGTGATGCTATTTTCTCTCCCTTTTCCATATTAAGAAGATTAATAATAGGTAATCCCTTAGATTGTCTTCCAAATTCCGGAATCTCATATCCCTTCATCCTATAAACTTTACCATTATTAGTAAAGAACAAAATATAATCATGACTACTAGAATTAATCATCATTTCAACAAAATCCTCTTCATTAGTAGTCATTCCTTTTATACCTACACCACCTCTATTTTGTGTTTTATAAGTACTAGAAGGAACTCTCTTTATATAACCCTTATTAGTTAACGTAATAACAATATTCTCTTCCGGTATCAAAGATTCATCCTCAATATAATCAATAGCTGTCATATCAATTAAAGTACGTCTATCATCTGCATACCTATTTTTAATATCTAACATTTCATTCTTTATAATTTCTAGTATTTTTTCTTCAGAATTTAAAATTTCTGTTAAATCAGCAATTAACCTTTCTAATTCAGCAATTTCATTCTCAATAGCTTCTTTAGCAAGACCAGTAAGACGCCTTAATTTCATTTCTAATATAGCCTGTGTTTGCTCATCAGATAAACCAAATTTAACCTTTAACTCATTACTAGCATCCTCATCAGTTTTAGCACCCCTTATTATCCTAATAACCTCATCTATATGATCAAGAGCAATCTTTAAGCCCTCTAATATATGCAATCTAGCCTTATATTTTTTAAGTTCAAATTCACATCTCCTGTATATAACATGCTTTTGATGATCAACATATTTCTCCAATATAGTCTTTATTCCCAAAGTTCTAGGCCTTCCATCCACAAGCATTAAAAAATTAATACCATAAGACATTTGTAACTGAGTATGTTTAAATAAATTATTTAAAACAACATTAGCATTTGCATCCTTTTTAACATCAATAACAATCTTAACTCCACCCAAAGAAGACTGATCATTCAAATTAGAAATACCCTGAATAACCTTATCTCTAACTAATTCAGCAATTCTCGTAATAAGAGCTTTTTTATTAACCTGATAAGGAAGTTCAGTAATAACAATCTCATCATGATTATTTTTTTGTATTATTTCAACCTTTGATCTAATAGTAATAGTTCCTCTTCCCGTATCATAAGCATTTTTAATTCCAGAATTACCTAAAATAATACCACCAGTTGGAAAATCAGGCCCCTTAATATATTGCATAAGTTCAATAACAGATATATCAGGATTATCAATATATGCAACACAACCATCAATAACTTCTCCTAAATTATGAGGCGGAATATTAGTAGCCATACCAACCGCAATTCCCATATTACCATTAACAAGTATATTAGGAAATCTACTAGGTAAAACAACAGGTTCTTTCCTTTGATCGTCGTAGTTAGGAGAAAAATCAACAGTTTCTTTATTCAAATCTCTAATAAGTTCCATAGAAATTTTCGATAAACGTGCCTCTGTATAACGAGAAGCAGCTGCACCATCTCCATCAATATTACCAAAGTTACCATGTCCATCAACAAGTGTATGTCGATAAGTAAAAGGTTGAGCCATTCTTACCATAGATTCATATATTGCCGAATCGCCGTGGGGATGGTAATGACCCATTACTGCTCCAACAGCATTAGCAGATTTCTGATATTTCTTATCAGGTGTCATCCCCTCTTCCCATAAAGTATATATAATACGTCTATGAACAGGCTTTAATCCATCTCTCACATCAGGAATAGCTCTAGCAACAATTACACTCATTGAATAATCCAAAAAAGATGTTTTCATTTCACTATTTAAATCAACCGCAATCATTTTATCTTTATCTTCATTCATTTTTTACACCACCTATATATCGAGATTAACAACATTCAAAGCATTTTCTTCAATAAATAAACGCCTTGGTTCTACTTCTTCACCCATTAATAATTGAAATGTTTCATCAGCTACAATAGCATCATTCAAATCAATTCTCTTAAGTATTCTAGTACCAATATGCATAGTAGTTTCTCTAAGTTCGTGAGCATCCATTTCCCCTAGACCCTTCATTCTACCAATATCATACTTAGTATTAGCAGGTAAACTAGCCAAATAAGCATCTCTTTCCTCTTCATTTAAAACATACTTAATCGTTTTACCATGCTTTATAGAATAAAGAGGTGGCTGAGCTGCATAAACATGCCCATTTTCAAGTAAAGGACGAAAATATCTATAAAACAATGTCAATAACAAAGTTCTAATATGAGCTCCGTCAACATCAGCATCTGTCATAATAATAATTTTGTGATAACGAAGCTTAGATAAATCAAACTCTTCCCCTATTCCCGTTCCAAAAGCAGTTATTATAGTTCTGATTTCTTCATTATTAAGGGCCTTATCTAATCTAGCCTTTTCAACATTTAAAATTTTTCCACGAATAGGAAGAATAGCTTGCGTAGCTGGATCCCTACCATCCTTAGCCGTTCCCGCTGCTGAATCTCCCTCAACAATAAATACTTCTGAAACACTAGCATCTTTTGAAGAACAATCAGTTAATTTTCCCCATTGATGAGTAAGTTCAAGACCACCTTTTCTACGCGTTATTTCACGGGCCTTCTTAGCCGCTACTCGAGCTCTAGCTGCCGTAATAGCCTTTTCAACAATAATTTTAGCCTGATCAGGATTTTCCATCAAAAATCTATCCAACCCTTCGCCAAAAATATTAGCAGCCACCTTTTTTACCTCAGAATTGCCCAACTTTGTTTTAGTTTGACCTTCAAATTGTGGGTCAGGAACCTTAGCCGAAATAATCATCGTAATTCCCTCTCGTACATCTTCACCTTGTAAATTCTCATCATTATCTTTTAGCATTTTCGCTCCGCGGGCATAGTTATTTATGATCCTTGTTAAACTATTCTTCACACCATCTTCGTGAGTTCCACCTTCTGGTGTTGTTATATTATTAACAAAAGAATAAATTGAAGGAGTGTATCCATCATTATACTGAAAAGCTACCTCAATAGTAACTCCATCTTCCTTACCATCTGTATGAACGATGGTACTATGAATAGGAGTTTTCTTATCATTTAGTAACTTAACATATTCACTTATACCACCTTCATAAACAAACATATCCTTCTTATCTGTTCTATCATCACGCAATATAATTCTAAGACCTTTATTCAAAAATGCAAGTTCCCTGAAACGATTTTTCAAAATATCATAATCAAAATCAACAGTTTCTTTAAAAATGCTAGGATCAGGCATAAAAGTTACCGTAGTACCAGTCCTATCGATACTACATTCACCAATAACATTTAAAGGATGTTCAGTATGACCACCATTACTAAATTTTATATAATGAATTTTTCCATTTTTATAAACAGTTACCTCCACCCATTTACTAAGGGCATTGACAACACTAGCACCAACTCCGTGAAGACCACCAGATACCTTATATCCTCCTCCACCAAATTTACCACCAGCGTGAAGTACTGTATAAACAGTTTCCACCGTAGATAAACCAGTTTTAGGATGAACTTCAACAGGAATACCTCTACCATCATCTTTAACAGTTACAGAACCATCTTTATTAACTGTAACTTCAATATCATCACAATATCCAGCCAAAGCCTCATCAATAGCATTATCAACAATTTCCCAAACTAAATGATGAAGTCCCCTACTACTAGTAGAACCTATATACATACCAGGTCTTTTTCTAACAGCTTCTAATCCTTCTAGTACCTGTATATCCGAAGCATCATAATGGTTTTCAGCAGTATTATTCATCTTATATTTCCTCCTTCTTCACTTGTTTTAAACAACCATTTTCTATATAAAATATCCTAGCATTTTTAAGTAAATCATCAGATATCATATTAAGATCAGTAGTTGTTAATATAACTTGTATATTTCCACGTAAATATTTAGTAAGATTATTTCTTTTATTAACATCTAATTCACTAAAAACATCATCTAAAAGTAATACCGGAAACTCCAATCCATAATCTTTATAAACATAAGCTTCCGCTATCTTTAAAGCGAGAATTGCCATACGAACCTGTCCTTGCGAGCCATATACAGCCAAATTATGCCCATTAAGCTCCAAAACAAAATCATCCCTATGAATACCTATTGAAGTACTTTTTAACTGAATATCACGCTTTAAATTGCTTTTAAGAGCATTTCTATACTCTTCTTTTGAAGTATAGTTAGAAATATACTTTATTTCAAGACCATCAAGTTGAGAAATATTTTTAAAAATCTCCCCAATATACTTATTAATCTTGTAAATAAACTCTTTTCTAAGTAAATATATCCTATCACCATAATTAATCAGTTTCTCATCAATAACATTTAAATAATCCATATTAACATTATCAATATCACTTACACTTTTTAAATAAAAATTTCTTTGTTTCATAATAGAATTATAAAAATTAAGAAACTGCAAATAAATTTTAGAAATTTGACATATTTCCATATTTAAAAACTTTCTTCTATTACTAGGAAAATCCTTTAGAAATTTAATATCATCTGGTGTAAAAAGAACAATACGTAAATGAGAAATATAATCACTAATCCTTTTCTTAGGAACGCCATTTATTTTAACATTCTTGCCATAATTACTAATTACAACAGATAACTCATAAAGTAAATCATCACTTAAAATTTTTCCACTAATTAAAGAAAATTCATTGCCGATTTTAATAGTGCTTTTTTCCAAAGATGAATAGAATGTTTTAGTTAATCCCAAAACATAAATAGATTCAAGAATATTAGTTTTTCCTTGTGCATTATTTCCAATTATAACATTAAGACCATTACAAAATTCAATATTTAGATTATCATAATTTCGAAAGTTTCTAAGCACTAAATTAACTACTTGCATATATGCTTACCCCCAAATCACTTGCAAAAACTCATCTTTCTTCGTAACTAATAAAATACATATATAATTATATCACAGTTTTTAAAAAAATAAAAGAAAAAACAACCTATTTTACAAGGTTTTTCTTCTCTTATCAAGTTCTTTTTCCAATTTTAAACATCTTGAAATTTGATTATCAATAATATTGTAAGAAACAGGAACACTAATTTGCGTTTTATCTTTAAATACAATTTTGGTTCTTCTAGCATTTTCTTTAAAATATTTGCTAATATTATTAAATGAAATCCAAATACAAGAATTGTCCCTTGGACTACCTGTAGGAAATAAAATTAACATTTTACTACCTTCTACTACAATAGGGGCTTTTGAAGAAACATTAATAAGACGTTTTGTAATTTGTTGACGTTCTGATAAACTACTACCAAAGAAACGACAACCACTATTTACTATTGAAGTACTTTTACCCTTAACAATAAACATTTCCTCTTTTTCATAAACCCTACAAAAATTACCAAGAATAGGAACAACAGCCAAAGTAGATAAATTAATTTCATAAGAATCACATATTTTCATCCCAAAACCTCCTTTCTTGGCCCCATATTAAAACACAAAATTTTGTCGAATTTTGTCGAATTTTGTCGAAAAGGGGTTTTTTAAGATAAAAAAGTAAAAAAAAACACTACTTTTGTAGCATTTTTTAAATAAACGAGAATTACTAATAAGTTTTAATTGGTAATACAAGTTGCGTCAATGTATCATCATCCTCTGCTTTAACAACAATAGGACTACTATCAGTATTCATATACAAAACAATTTCTTCTTTATTAAAACTTCTTATAGCTTCAAGCATATATTTTGAACTAAATGATATTGAAATTTCCTCAGTACAATCTGTAACAATTTTTTCAGAAGCATTACCAATTTCTGGTGAATTTGAAGATATAATTAAATATCCATCACTAATATCCATTTTTATAGTATTTTTATCGTGATCAGACGTAAGAAGTGAAGCTCTATCTATCATATTAAACAAATCAGAATAGTTACAACGAACATTAATTTTAAATTCATTAGGAATAATTGAAGATGTTGCCGGATATGTACCACTTAATAAACGAGAAAGTAATAAAATATTTTTATACTTAAATAAAACTTTATTATTAAATACATGCATTTCTAAATTATCTTTATCATCTTCCAATATTTTAGATAATTCCATCAAATTTTTTCCAGGAATAACAATATTAACATCTTTATCATTTTTTTCACTTAAAGATATAGTCTTTTTTGCTAATCTATAACTATCTGTCGCAATAACTTCCATAAAAGTATCTTCAATTTTAAAATTAATACCAGTAAGAAGAGGTCTAGATTCGCTAAGCGAAGTTGCAAAACTAGTTTGATTAATCATACTTTTAAATGCCACTGTATTAAATATAATCGGACTCTTAGTACCATCAAAATCCAAATTAGGAAATTCATCTGGATTAATTCCATTTAAATTAAATTGTGAAGAATTAGTTGAAACAATCATTTTAAATCCATCTAAAACTTCAATTGATATATCACATTCAGGCAATTTCTTTATTATTTCCACAATATATCTACCACCAATAACAATTTCACCTAACACATCAACAGTTGTAAATTTATCTTTAGGAATAAATGACCTTATAGATATATTTGTATCACTAGCATATAAATACAAACCATCCTCTTTCATTTCAAATTTAATACCTGTTAATATTGGAATTAAATTTTTGGTAGATATAGCTTTTGAAACATTATTCAAATTTTCCAATAAAATTTCTCTCTTTATAACAAATTTCATTTTTTATCTCCTTCTTTCTCAAATTTTTAATTTTTGTTATTATTAAACAACTAACTACAAATTATATTTTTTATATTATATATTTATTATTTATATATATATTATTATTATTATACTGTGGAAACTGTGGAAAACTCACTCAATCCCTTATTTTATAAGGAAAAGTTTTCCACAGGGCCTGTGGAAAAGTCCCAAAGTTTTCCACAGGCTATGTTGTTAACTCTCTTTTTAGTTCTTCAACAACAGCCACTAATTGTTGGTTATTTTTTAGATCATTTTCTATTTTTTGATAAGCATTAATTATTGTAGAATGATCTCTTCCTCCAAAATAAGAACCAATCTTAGGAAAAGATTCAGTTGTTAAAATTCTACATAAGTAAATTGCTACTTGTCGAGGGTAATTAATATTTAAACTCCTCTTTTTACCCTTAATATCATCGAGACTAATTTTATAATAATCACAAACAACACGTTGTATTCTGTGAATATCATTTTTAAATACACTCCTATCCGTTAGTTTATCTTTAAGAGCATCAACGGCCATATCTAAGGTAATTACACCCCTATTCATCATCAAACAATAAGCAAATACCCTAGTAATAGCTCCCTCTAACTGCCTAACATCGGAATCAAAGTTGTTTGCAATGTATTCAATTACTTCATCTGGAACATCTTCCGCACTCTCTTGATAAGCAATTTTATCTCTAATAATATTAACCCTTAAACTAAAATCAGGTGGAGTAATATTTGCCGTAAGTCCCCAGTTAAACCTCGTAAGTAACCTATTTTCTAGCATTTTTAAATCATCAACAGACCTATCGGAAGCAATAATTATCTGCTTATTCAGGTTATATAATTCATTAAAAGTATGAAAAAATTCCTCTTGACCTTTGGTTGCACTACCTAAAAATTGAATATCATCAATCATAAGTACATCAATATTTCTATATTTATTCTTAAAAACATCAATTTTATCAAAATTATTTTTATCATTATTTCTTACCGCATTTATATAATCATTTACAAATTTATCACTAGAAATATACAGAACTTTCAAATGCGTATTTTCTAAAATATAATTACCAATAGAGTGCATTAAATGTGTCTTTCCAAGTCCACTTTTTCCATACAAAAACAAAGGATTATAGCTTTTACCAGGTTGTTCAGCAACTGCTCTAGCAGCCGTAAACGCAAACTTATTACTTTCACCCACAATAAAACTATCAAACCTATAATCAGGGTTAAGATTGGCATCAATAGAGCTAATATCATTATTTTCTTCATCAGAAATATCATTTAAATTAGCTTCTTCTTCTTCCAAATCACTTTTTAATTTAAATTCAAAGACATAATCATTGCCAGTAATACCAGTAAAAGTTTCTGCAATTAAATCACTGTAATTATCCACAAGGTGCTTTTGATGAAAGGCCATAGGAACAACAACAGTAGCTACATTATCTTTAATACTATACAAATATGTATCCTCAAACCAAGTTTGATAAGACAAAGTAGATATCTTTTCTTTAATAATTTTTAAAAACTCGTCCCATAACTTATTGTTATCCATATATACCTCCTCCTGTTCATTGTATCAGCATATTTAAAATTTGTCTAGTTTAAATCAAAAAAAACTCAAAAAAAAGTTTTCCACAGGACTTTTCCACAGATTTGTCCACAGGCTCCGCTATAATAAAATAAGGGATTTAACCTAGTTTTCCACAGTGTCAACCTTTTTGGTTTTCCACAGGAAAGTTTTCCACAATGTTTTCCACAGGCAAAAATCTGTGGAAACTGTGGAAAACTCATACAAAACCCCTAAAAATAAGGCTAAAAACGCAAAAGTTTTCCACAGGTGCCTGTGGAAAACTTTTTTTCCATTTTTACTCAAAATCTCTAAAAATCATCCTTCAAAATATAAAAATCTGTAAAAAAAGAAGAACTGTTTTTTAAAAACTGCAAACAATTCCTCTCAAAAATTTATTTTAAATTAATAATCCACTTATCAAAAATAGAAGCATTAGAACTGTGAGGTTCAGGATCAGGAAGTGGCATTTTAACAATCATTGGAACCTTCATCATTCTACCAAAAGCAACACACGTACCAGATTGAAGTGCCTTTTGTTTTTCAATAATATCAGCACTAATATTAGGAACCATAGTTCTAATATATTCCAAATCAGTAGGGTGATTAATCTTAAATATTAAGAAGTTACTACACTGAGAAATAACCGTTTCCGAGAGCTCGGTAGGCCTTTGTGTTATCAAATCAATAATAACACCAAACTTTCTACCCTCCTTAGCAATCCTCTCAAAAATATTATATCCCAAAATCGAATTATCCCTATCATTTTGAACATACCTGTGAGCCTCCTCAATCATAATATGAAGTGGCATCGCACCCCTTTCCGGCAAACTTTTCGAAAACCTGAAAAGCAATCGCGAATACACCTTAACCAAACTCTTGGCAAACCTATCATCAATGTCCTCGAGAACAAAATTAATAATTTGGGCCCTACGGGTGTTATCAATCAAAATTAAACTCTTAATAAAATCATTTAGACCAATAAAATTATCAACCTTAAAAAACTGTTTATTAACACTATTATTAAGAGTATGGAGCTTAACCTTTAAAGCAATAGCATCAGCATAAGACTTTTCATTAAGAAGCAGGCCTTCTGAAATTAAAGTAAAGTTAAGAGAAACCTCTAAATCATCCAAAGTAAAATAAGTAGGAATATAATCTTCATTCCAAACCGTTTCCTTGTCAACAAATTGTTGAATATATTTAGTAACAAGAATTCTTTCGACAAATTCACCGTGACTATCAATTTCAAAACACTTTCTAAACTGTCTAGAATAACCAACCCCAGGAACTTCAACATCCAAATTAAGTTCATTAGTATAACAATCTGTCAAAATATTAAAAATTTGGTCTCTAATTTTAGCAGGAACCTGATTAGAATACATAACCGATATAATAGCTTTAGCAATTAAATGGTTTTTATATTTAATACTTTCCGCATCATTTTTTGAAAAAACGCTAACTAAACTAAGCATTTTCTCAATAATACTAAGTTGAAAATAATCAGTAACATCAAGAAGATTAGCATAATCATCAACATCTAAAAGCCATAAAGGAAGTTTAATAATTTCTCCATTTTTATTATCAGCATTAGTAGTATACATTTTATAATTAAAATTTTGATTAAAACCATTAATTCCTTTAAAAGCATTATCATATTCATCCGTATTATTGAAAATAAAAATATTACTATTAAAAGCAGCCTTATCTTTAAGTAAAAACAAATTTTGAATAAGTCTTGATACACCATAAGTTTTACCACTACCAGTATTACCAAAGATAGCAATATGGTTACTAAACATATCATCAATGTTAATTTTTATTGGATAATCATTATAAAGCGGACTAAGACCAAGTAACATGCTCTTAGGATCATTATCACCAACCAGTTCCGCAAGCTCATCCTTATTAATGATCCTAACATTAGAGCTAAAACTAGGTTTTCTTATAATACCACTATAAAACTTTCCATCATGATATTCACCTAAAAAAGCAATTTTAGCAACGCCATTATCAATTTCCTCTATTTCGCCTAAAATTCTTTTATTAGAATCTTCAAAAACAACATTGAAATTAAGTAAATCGTCACTATTAGCATTGTTTACCACCACAAAGGCATAATTTTTACTAATTGACATAATTTTTCCAAACATAACAATCCCTCTTATTCTATTTTTTTATTATTATGATAATATTATATCAAATAAATTCAAAAAAAAAAACCATTTTAATCATTTTTACAAAAAAATACACTTCGTGGGCAAAAAAAAAAGAAAATTTCATAAAATAACTTGACAGAGACCAAATAAAAATATATAATATAATGGCAATTGACTTTGGAGGTGTAATAAATGAAAAGAACTTATCAACCAAATAATAGAAAAAAAGCCAAAAAGCACGGTTTTTTTGCTCGTATAAAAGGTAATGTATTAAATAAGAGAAGAGCTAAAAAAAGAAAAAAATTATGTGCATAATCCACTAAACAGTGGTTTTTTGTTTATAATTAAAATTTTTAGGAGTTGGTTATGAAAAAAAAAGATATTATAAAAAAAAGTGACGAGTTTACAAATATAATAAAAAAAGGTCGAAAAGTAAAGAATAATTATTACTCCATATATTACATAGAAAACAAAAAACAAAATAGATATGGAATAACTGTACCAACAAAAACAGGTAATGCAGTGTGCAGAAATAAACTAAAACGACAAATAAAGAACATTATTGACAAAAATGATGTACAAAAAGCGTATGATTATGTTATAATAATAAAGAAAGAAATAATTAATCTTTCTTACCAAGAAAAAGAAAAAGAATTATTAAAATTATTTAAAAAGATAGGAGCAAATATATGAAAAAGAAAATACTATTAATATTTATGTGTGTATTATTACTTACTGGATGTACCAAAAGTATGCAGGATGATGATGGTAAAATAGTTAGAAATGAAAAGACAGGTCAAACAATAACTGAAAATATAATTTGTAAACCAACAGATAAAGATATCGTTAATATATATGAAGAAAATGGTAAAAAAATAGACAATTTACCAAAATGTGAAAATTTCAGTCCGATAGGAAATTATGAAGGACTATGGACGAGCCTTTTTGTAAAACCATTAGCGTGGGTTATAATTCAAATAGGAACACTACTTGGAAATTATGGATTAGCACTTATAGTAGCATGTCTTATAATAAGATTACTATTATATCCAGTTACAAAAAAAACAGCTATGCAATCAGAACTATTAAAACAAGCCAATCCAGAATTAGAAAAACTCGAAAAGAAATACCGTGGCAAAACATCTCAGGAAGACCAAACAAAAAAAGCCCAAGAAATGATGTTAATATATCAAAAATATAAAATAAATCCAATAGGAGGATGTTTACTTGCCTTTATACAATTACCATTACTATTTGCATTTTATGAAGCAATACTAAGAACTCCTGTTATCTTTGAAGAAAAATTCTTAGGTTTAGAACTAGGAAGAACACCCCTGAATGCCATAACAGGTGGACAATATATATATATAATATTAATAATATTAATATTACTCACAACGTATATATCATTTAGAAAAACTATGCAAGACCAATCACAAATGGCTCAGCAAATGAAATTTACACTATACTTTATGCTAGTATTCATACTAATAGCATCATTCACTTTAACAACTGCCCTAGGAATATATTGGATAACATCTTCTGTATTCACAATTCTTCAAAACTATTTAGTTGAAAGAAAGAAGGACGTAAAAAATGGATAAGTATATATATGAAGGAAGGACATTAGAAGAAGCAATAAATAATGCCTGTGAAGATTTAAAAGTAACCCCTGAAAATATAATTTACAACATAATAGAAGAAAAAAATAGTTTGTTAAAGAAAACAGTAAAAATAGAAGTAATAATAATAAATGAAATAATAGATTATATAAAAGATTTAATTGTAGTTATTACAAGCTATATGGACCTAAAAGTAAATTTAGAAGTAAGAAGAAGAGATGATAACATTCTTATAAAAATATTTTCAAACAATAACGGAATACTAATTGGCAAAAACGGAAAAACAATATCTGCTCTTCAAAATGTAATTAAACAAATCATATATACAAGAACCACTCATAATTTACACATAATATTAGATGTAGAAAATTATAAAGAAAATCGGTCTAAAAATATAGAATACTTAGCCAAAAAACTAGCGAGAGAAGTTGCCCAAACCAAGGTTGAAGTAAAAATGGATTGTATGAACTCTTATGAAAGAAGAATCGTCCATAGTACCCTCGCTGAAAACAAGTATGTATATACAGAAAGTATCGGTGAAGAACCAAATAGATGCGTAGTTATTAAACCAAAAGACGTTTAATAACTCTTTTTCGTAGGAGGGAGGAAAAATGAGAGATATAGATAATTTAACAAATTTAAAAAATTTCCTAGAAGTAAATAATACCTATATTGATTTAATTTTAACAACACTTGCTATATTACTTGTAGCAAATATTATCAAAAGAATTCTCACAAGACTTCTTCTCATAAAGAAAGATAACAAAACCGAATATCAACAAAAAAAATTAATAAATTTTCTAATAACAACCTTTACAATTCTTCTTCTTATTGTAATTTGGATGCCATATATAAAAAATATTTTAACATTTATAAGTTTTATTTCTGCTGCGATGACTATTGCCCTAAGGGAGTTTATATACAATCTATTTAGTGGTATATATATAAGGGTTAGAAAACCATTTTCCGTTGAAGATAGAATAGAAATAGATGAAACACGTGGAGATGTAATAAATATAAATATGCTAAACTTTGAAATATTAGAAGTATCCGAAAAAGATCATTACAACGGTCAAAGCACAGGAATTATAGTAACAATTCCCAATTCAATGATATTTACAAAACCATTAAAAAATTTTAATAAAATATTTAAATATATATGGAATGAAATGACAATAAAAATTCCCTTAGAAGAAAACGTTTCTGAGGCTAAAAGAGTAATATATAAAATAGTAAACAATAATGAAATAGTAAATAAAATACCAACTAAAATGCAAAAACAAATAGATAATCTAAGTCCTAATTATAGAATATATTACAACAAATACGAACCAATCATTTATACAAAAGTAGATGGAGAGGTAATAGAATTAACCGTAAGATATCTAATTCATCCCAAAAAAGTAAGATATGTAGAATCAACAATATGGGAACAAATATTAAAAGCTAATAGCAATGGAGAAATAAAACTTTATAAATCATAACTCTTTTTAAAATAACCAAAATATGATAAAATAAATGTAAAGGAAGTGATGCTATGAATGATACAATAGCAGCAATATCAACTGCTCTTGGTGTTGGAGCCATATCAATAATAAGAATAAGTGGTCCTGAAAGTATCGAAATAACAAATAAAATATTTAAAGGAAAAGATTTAACAACAGTTCCTTCCCATACAATTAATTATGGATATATAATAAGTAATAAGGAAATAATTGACGAAGTACTTGTAAGTGTAATGAAAGCACCAAAAACCTTTACTAAGGAAGATATCGTTGAAATAAATTGTCACGGAGGTATAGCAACTACAAATAAAGTGTTGGAACTACTTCTAATTAACGGTGCTAAATTAGCCGAGCCAGGAGAATTTACTAAAAGAGCCTTCCTTAACGGAAGAATAAATCTTCTCGAAGCCGAAGGAATTATGAATCTAATTTCTTCTAAAACAGAAGTATCAAGAAAAATGTCCATTAATCAATTAAGTGGAAAAGTTGGTGAAAAAATAAAAAATTTGCGAGAAAAATTAATTCAAATAATATCAAATATTGAAGTTAATATAGATTATCCCGAGTATGAAGATATTGAAGTCTTAGAAAATAAAACAATTTTACCAGATTTAATAAAAATAAAAGAAAAAATAGAAGAAACACTAAAAGATGCCAAAGACGGTAAAATAATAAACGAAGGAATAAATATTGGTATAATAGGAAAACCAAATGTTGGTAAAAGTAGCCTATTAAACGCATTATTAGAGGAAAATAAAGCCATTGTAACTGATATAAAAGGCACTACTCGTGATGTAGTTGAAGGAAGTATTATACTAAAAGGCGTATTATTAAACTTTATAGATACGGCTGGAATAAGAAAATCAGATAATCTTGTGGAACAAATAGGAATACAAAAATCATTTCAAATAATAGATAAGTCAGACCTAATAATATATATATTAAATAATAACGAGCCAATAGATAATGAGGAAATAGAATTATATAATAAAATAAAAACTAAAAAACACATAATAATTCTGAACAAAATTGATCTTGAAACAAAAATAAATTTATCATTTTTAGATAGCACTCCTCTAAAATTAAGCCTTGCTAATAATGACGCAACATTAGTAAAAGAGGAAATAATAAAAATGTTTAACTTAAATAATTTAGAAACAAAAGACTTAACATATCTATCAAATGCACGAAACATATCATTATTAAATAAAGCATTGCAACACGTAAATATATCAATAGAAAATATTAGTAACAATGATCCCATAGATATCGTAGAATTAGAAATAAAAGAATGCTGGAATACTCTTGGTGAAATACTTGGAGAAACATACACTGATGAACTTTTAGATGAATTATTTCAAAGATTTTGTCTAGGAAAATAAAATTAAAGAAAAGAAGTGAAACAAATGAAATATAAAATAATAGTTGTAGGAGCTGGACACGCAGGTTGTGAAGCAGCCCTAGCTTCTGCTAGAATAGGACATAAAACCCTATTAATTACAGGAAATTATAACAATATTGCAACAATGCCTTGTAATCCCTCAATAGGAGGTTCAGCAAAAGGAATAATTGTAAGAGAAATAGATGCCTTAGGTGGAGAAATGGGAGTAAATGCAGATAAAACACTAATTCAAATGAAAATGCTAAATTCCTCAAAGGGTCCAGCTGTAAGAAGCTTACGTGCTCAAGCAGACAAAGTAACATATCCAAAAGAAATGACAAAAACCTTAGAAAGTACTGATAACTTAGAAATAAAAGAAGCCTTAGTAGAAGACTTAATAATAGAAAATAATAAAATATACGGAGTTATATTAGAAAACGGTGAAAAAATAGAATCCGAAGCTGTAATATTAACAACCGGAACCTATTTAAAATCAGACATATTAATAGGTTCAACAAGAACAAGAAGTGGTCCCCACGGAGAAAAGCCCTCAAATCATTTAAGTGATAAATTAAAAGAATACGGTTTTAAAATATTGAGGTTAAAAACAGGAACCCCTCCAAGAATAGAACGAAGTACTATAGACTTTACCAAAACTAAATTAGAAGAAGGCGATAAGATACCATATACATTTTCTCACGATATTGAAGCAATATATGATGTAAATAATCAAATTCCTTGTCACCTAATTTATACAACTCCACTAACTCATAAAATAATCAATGATAATTTATCAAAATCAAGTATGTATGGAGGACTAAAAGACATAACCGGAGTTGGACCAAGATATTGTCCATCCATTGAAGACAAAATAACAAGATTTAAAGATAAAGAAAAACATCAATTATTTCTTGAGCCAGAAAGTCTATATTATGATGATATATATATACAAGGCTTTTCAACAAGTATGCCAAAAGAAATTCAAGAAGAAATGGTTCACTCTCTTCCAGGATTAGAAAAAGCCAAAATATTAAGATATGCCTATGCCATTGAATACGATGCCATCTACCCTACGCAGTTAAAAGCATCTTTGGAAACAAAAATAGTTGAAAATCTATTCACAGCAGGGCAAATAAACGGAACAAGTGGTTATGAAGAAGCAGCCGCTCAAGGATTAATAGCAGCAATAAACGCTTCCCAAAAATTAAAAAACAACCCACCACTAATCTTAAAAAGAAATGAAGCATATATAGGAGTTCTTATTGATGATTTAGTAACAAAAGGAACCAAAGAACCATATCGAATGCTTACATCTAGAGCAGAGTTTAGACTTTTACTAAGACACGATAATGCAGATATAAGATTAAGAAAATATGGCCATCAAGTTGGACTAATAGATGAAAAAAAATATAAAAAATTTGAAACAAAATTATCCCAAATTAAAGAACTAATAGAAAAATTATCTCAATTAAAACTAACTCCAAGTGACGAAATAAATAATAAATTACTAACAATACCAACAGTTGCTTTAAAAGACGGAATAACCATTTATAATCTCTTAAAAAGAAATGAAGTAACAGTAAGTAAACTACAGGAACTAAATCTAATAAATATAAACTATCCAAAAGAAGTAATTGAAGAAGTAGAAATAACCATAAAATACGAAGGCTACATAAATAAAGTAGAAAGAGAAGCGGAAAGAATGCTTAAAAATGAAGCAAAACAAATCCCAGATAACATAGATTATAATAAAATACCCAATTTAGCAAGTGAAGCCCGCCAAAAATTAAACGAAGTAAGACCAACTTCAATAGGTCAAGCATTAAGAATAAGTGGTGTAAATCCAGCCGATATATCAATACTAATGATATACCTAAGAAAGGATTATAATGAATAAAAATAAATTTGTAGAAGAATTAATAAAATTAAATATCCCAGTTACTGAGGAAAAAATGCACCAATTAGATAAATATTACCAATTACTCAAAAAAGAAAATAACAAATATAACTTAACCGCCATAACCGAAGAAAACGAAGTTTATCTTAAACACTTTTATGATAGCTTAACAATAACAAAATTAATAAATCTAACCAATCAAACTATATGTGATGTTGGAGCAGGAGCCGGATTTCCAGGAATAGTACTAAAAATAATGTATCCAGAATTAAATTTAACCCTAATAGATGCAACTGCAAAAAAATGCCATTTCTTATCATTAGTAGTAGCAGAACTAGGTCTAAAAAACGTAACTATAATAAACGATAGAATAGAAATATACGCAAAGAAAACTCGTGAAAAATATGACATAGTAACTTGCAGAGCCGTTGCTCCCCTAAAAATACTCTTAGAACTATCAATACCCCTTATAAAAAAATACGGATATTTCATTCCCCTAAAAGGAAATATAGATAACGAAGTAAATAACATAGAAGTATATTACACAAAGTTAAATATAAAGCTAATAGAAAAAAACACATTCAAATTACCAATCGAACAAAGCACTAGAACAATACTAAAATATCAGAAACAAAAAATAACTAATCTCAAATATCCCAGAAACTATAATGAAATAAAAAAAAGAAGTCTAAGTTGACCCCTTTTAAGGTCAACTTTTTACGTCGAAAAATGTCAAAAAAACAAAAATTACTAAAAATATATTGAATTATTTTTCAATATATAGTAAAATGAACATAGAATAGGAAAAGAATGAAGAGAGGGAATTTTATGTTGACAGGTAAAGAAGTAATAAATGTTAATGTAGAACAAATAATGCCTAATCGCTATCAGCCTCGAGATAATGTTGACCAAAAAAAATTAGAAAGTTTGGCATCTTCTATCCGTAAACACGGAATGATACAACCAATAATTCTAAGACAAGTTGGGAATATGTACGAAATAGTAGTAGGCGGACGTAGGTATGAGGCCAGCTTACTTGCTGGTTTTAGACAAGTACCAGCCATTATAGTAAATATGGACGATAAAGAAATGGCTGAATTAACATTAACAGAAAATATGCAACGACAAGAACTATCACCAATAGAAGAAGCAAAATCATATCGCAAACTACAAGAAGAAAATAATTTAAATATTGCCGATATATCCAAACAAGTAGGAAAAGATGAAAGTATAATAAATAACAAATTAAAATTACTTTCACTCGCTCCCGAAGTACAAAACGCTCTACTAAACAATCTAATATCCGAAGGACATGCCAAAATACTCCTAAAAATAGAAGATAAAGATAAACAAGTAGAAATACTAAACAAAATAATAAAAGAACGCTTACCGGTCAAAGATACAAATACTTATGTATCAAATCTCAATCTAATAGATCAAAACATTGAGAACTATCCCGAATCAGAAATTCCCCATAATACTGACACAGTAAGGTTAAGTGACTTAAATAACGAAAATTTAAGTATAAAGTCAGCATTAAATGATTTAGAACTAGTAGATACCAACTCTACCCTATTTAATGACAATGATCAAATAATAAAAGAAAAGAAAGAGGAAACAAATATGGATATGAATTCACTAAACCAAGCAGCACAAAACAATGTGCCAAACCAACCGCAAGACCAAATAATGAACCAAAATATGAATATGAACGCAAATATGAATGCAAGTAACGATTCTAGGTTCTTCCCATCCTTTGATGAGGCCCCTGCAAATATGAATGTACCAAATAATATGCAATCACCAAATCAAGAGATGCCAAATTTTAACCAAAACTTTATGACAAATACTCCACCGGCTCCAACAACTCCAGAACCAAACCCAATTCCCGATTTTGGATTAAATATGGCCCCTCCAACACCTCAAGTTAACAACGGTTTTAATCCAAATACCGCTCCAATAAATGAACAACCATCAAATATGCCTTCGACTGTTCCAACATTCGATAATAATATAGGTCCTGTAAATAATTTTGGAACAAATCAACCACAACAATACAATCAAGCCCCAATAAATAACGGACAAATTGACCCATTATCAAATACAATGAACCCTATGGGAGCAAATACAATGCCTTCCCCTACAGAAAATCCCATTCCCGATTTTAGAGTAGAACCATCAACTCCAGCAATGCCAAATATAAATCACCCTACTCCAGAACCAAATATTCCCGTAGAAACTCCATCTTTAGTAGATATAACACCTGCTATAAACAATACTAGAACATTTATAACAACACTTGAAAGTATGGGATTTAAAGTACTAACTGAAGAAAGCGACAACAGCACCGAATACATAATAACAATAAAAATACAAAAATAGAGTATGCAACCATACTCTTTTATTCTGCCTCTCCGTCCTCAACTTCTGTACTATTACCACTCTCTGTACTTTCCTTAAACACTTCATCAAGATCCTTTTCATAACTATTCCCGTAGGGTTCTGTCCCCTTAATATAATAGAAAAGCTTTTTATGCTTATCCCCATCTTTACTCACCATTCCCGTAATCGGATTAACCACCACACCAACAACATTATCAGGAATATCATACCAACCACTCTCCCTATTCTCAAAATACCCTTCCATAGTATCAATCCAAATACTCTTATGAACTCCACCATCATTAACAAGTTTCCTATTATCATCATACCCAATCCAAATTCCTAACACAGCATCACTATTATACCCAATAATCCACTTATCCGTATCCATAGTTCCCGTTTTAATAGCATATTTATGACTAATTTTAGGAAGCAAACTAATAACCGTAGGATAATTATAATCAATAAAACCATTATCATAAGTATAAGTAAGCATCTCATTCAATATAAATACTAAACTAGGATTAAGAATAACCTCTTCTCTATCCTTATATTCATATATAACATTCCCCTTACTATCCTCTACTCTTCTAATAAAATGATTAACATTTCTTTTACCACTATTAGCAAAAACACCATAAGCCTGAACCATATCAATAACACTAATCTCACTAGTACCCAAAGCAAGCGATGCTACCGGTTTAAGATTACTACTAATTCCTAACCTACTCGCCATATTAACAAGAGCATCCTCTCCCAAAAACAAATGAGTTTTAACAGCATAAACATTATCAGAATAACTAATAGCTGCCCCCATTGATATAGGACCATTCGCATACAAATCATTAAAGTTCTTAGGTGTATAAACAAAATTATTAGATAAATTAAATGTAGTTCTTTCACTTGTAAAATTACTAGAAGCCGTAAATCCACTTTCCAAAGCCGTATAATACAAAATAGGCTTCATTACACTACCCACTTGCCTCTTAGACTGTGTAGCCCTGTTAAACTGACTTTTATTATAATCTTTACCGCCTAAAAGAGCCATAACTTCTCCATTTTTAGGATTTACCATAACTCCCGATACCTCTAACTCATTATCACCCATATATTCTAGGCTCGACTTCTCCAAATTCCTCTGTGCCTCCATATCAAGTGTCGTATAAACACGCAGTCCGCCCGTCTCAATTAAGCTCTTCGGAATCGTCCCAATACCCCTAAGTTCACTAATTACCGCATCCTTAAAATACATCACACTAGAAAGGTCGTTATCATTCATCTTTCCATAATAAGACAAAACTTCCCCCACTGCCTCCTTAAGCCCATTTTCACTAATATCCCCATTCTTAACCATAAGCCTAAGCACTGTTGCCTGCCTTTTTTTGGCCCTATCGGGGTTATTTAACGGATTATTATTACTAGGAGATTGAGGAATACCAGCTAACATAGATGCCTCTCCAATCGTAAGCTCACTAGCACTCTTATTAAAATAATACTTACTAGCATTCTCTATACCAAACACTCCTCCATAATTAATAGTATTAAGATAACCCTCCAAAATTTCATCCTTACTATAATGAGTCTCCAGTTCAAACGCAAGTAACGCTTCTTGCATCTTCCTTGACCAAGTCTTTTCGTGTGTTAAAAACAAATTTCTAGCATATTGCATCGTAATAGTACTAGCACCCTCAGATAAATTCCCATTAATAATATTAGTAAAAAACGCCTTAACAATTCGCAAATAATCAAATCCAAAATGATGATAAAAATTCTTATCCTCTGTACTAATAGTTGCTTCAACTAAAACCCTACTAATATTATCAAGTTTTATCCAATCCTTATTATTATTAAAAATAAGAGCATCACTATTATCATATAAATAATAAGACTGTTCTTTATTAATAGAAGGTTTAGGAGTTAACAAACAATAAACATACAAAGAAACATTACATAAAATAAACAAAATCAAGATAACTAAACCAAATTTTAACCCCTTTTTAACAATATTCATACACTCCTCATCTCCATTTTTTTTTACATCTATAATTATTATTAGAAAAAAAGAATAAAATATGTTTACAATTTAATAAACTTATGCTAAAATTACAATTGAATTATTTCGGAGGTGCAATTATAAAAAAACAATTAAAAGGATATATTAAAAATATAACAGAAAATGAACTAACAAAAATAAACACTACAGCAATTAAAACCACTGAAGAACTAAAGTTTTTATTAGATAGCACACAAAACAAATTACAAATAAAAAAAGATAAAGCAATTCTCGTAAGAAAAGACACCGAAAAAGAAATAACATTCACATTTTGTAAAGACACAAAAACAGAAATAAAAATAAAATTATTAGAAAACGGTTTATATGTAAAAGTTCCTATAAAAACAACAAACCTTGAAATAACCGAAAACAATATAAACATATTCTATACCATTATAGATAACAATATAGAATACGAGTTAAAAATACAATTGGAGGATGAGTTATGAGTATAAAAAATGAAATAAAAGAAAAAATAAAGTTAGCTCTAAACAAACTAAATATTGAGGAAGAAAACATAATAATTGAAATACCAAAAGATAAAACCAAAGGAGACTATTCTACCAATATAGCAATGGTTTTAACCAAAAAATTAGGACAAAAACCAATGGATACAGCAAAACAAATACTTGAAGTCTTAGAACTAGGTGATTTAGGAGTAGCCGAAATAGCCCTCCCAGGATTTATTAACTTCCATATAGATAATAACTATTTATTATCTAAATTAAACGATATTATAAAAAAAGATAGAGATTACGGAAAAAATAATACTGGCCACGGAAAAAAAGTAAATATCGAATTTGTAAGTGCTAATCCAACTGGTTATCTTCACGTCGGACACGGTCGTGGAGCAACTTATGGTGACAATTTAGCCCGTATAATGACCTTTTCCGGATATGATATAACAAAAGAATACTATATAAACGACGCAGGTAATCAAATGAATAACTTAGGAATATCTATAAAAGAAAGATATAAGGAAATATGTGGACTTTCTTGTAATCTTCCTGAGGACGGATATCACGGCAAAGAAATAATAATGATTGCTAAAGATATTTACGAAGAAAACGGCAATCAAAAACTAAACGAAGACATAGAATACTTTAAACAAATAGGACTAGATATATTAATGTCGCAAATAAAAAAAGTATTAGACGAATATAGAGTAAATTTTGATGTCTTTACAAGCGAAAAATCCCTTTATGACAGATCACTTGTTGATGATACCCTATCTAAACTCCAAAAAAGCGGAAAATGCTATATTGAGGATGGTGCACTATGGTTAAAAACAACCGATTATGGTGATGAAAAAGATAGAGTATTAATAAAACACGACGGAGCTTATACATATCTACTTCCCGATATCGCCTATCACGTTAATAAATTAGATAGAGGCTTTGACGAATTAATAGATGTGTTAGGATCTGATCATCACGGTTATATTAATAGATTAAAAGCCTCATTAGAGATATTAGAAAAAGATGCCACTAAACTAGATATAAAAATATTACAAATGGTAAGATTAATCAAAGATGGAGAAGAAGTAAAAATATCAAAAAGAACAGGAAAAACAATAACCCTAACAGACCTTATAGATGATTTAGGCGTAAATAGAGTAAGATATTTCTTCTCTTCCAAATCCCTTGATAGCCAAATGGATTTCAATCTATCCCTAGCTGCATCAGAAGATATGAACAATCCCCTATTTTATATAGAGTATGCAAATGCAAGAATAAGTTCAATTTTAAGCAATTATAGTAAAGAATTACCACAAATAGGCACTTACACAACCCTAAATACCCCACAAGTATATACTATATTAAATAAATTATATGAATTTGAAGATGTAGTTGTTTCCGCTGCCACAAAGAAATTACCACATTTAATAGCACTATATGCTTATGATTTAGCAACACTTTTCCATTCATATTACAATAGTGAAAAAATAATTAATGAAAATGACGCAATATACACAAATGAAAGAATAATATTTATTAAAGCAATTAAAATAGTATTAAATAACGCTTTACAATTATTAGGTATATTGCCAAGAGAACGTATGTAGGAGGAAAAATATGAAATTAAATAAAATGAAAAAAGAAGATTTAGAACAATTATCTTATGGTAAAATAGCAGAACTATACTTAAAAGAAAATAAACAAACATTAACTACAGCTGAACTTTTTAAAGAAGTATGTAATTTACTAGAATTACCAGAAGAAGAATATCAAAATAAAATAGGAGATTTCTTTGAAACATTAACAACATCCAAAGAATTTATACTTCTAAGTGATGGAAAATGGGATTTAAAATCCAACCATACAGTTAAAATAGATATCGATGAAATATATGAAGAAAAAGATGACGACGTTTACGAAGATACTTCAGATGATGAAAGCAGTATAGTTCCCGAAGAAGAAGATGGAGAAGATTATGAAGGAACTAATGATGCCGATTATGATGACGAATTAGGAGACCTATCTATCGTAACTGAAGATGAACTTAACGAAGAATAATAACCTTATTCTTTTTTTCATATTTAATAAACCCAAACATATTTTATAATAGGTGAAAAATGAAAACAAAAATTAAGGTAGGACTGCCCCGAGCACTCCTTTATTATAAGTATAATATTTTATGGAAAACATATTTAAAATACCTAGGATGCAATACTGTTGTAAGTCCCGAAACCAATAAAGAAATATTACAAGATGGCTTAAAAGACTCTCCTGATGAAGCCTGCTTAGCATTCAAAATATATACCGGCCACGTAAAAAATTTAATAAATAAATGCGATTATATATTAATACCAAGAATATCCAACTATGGAAAAAATGAAAGAGTATGCTCTAAATTTGAAGCCCTTTATGATGATATCAAAACAACATATCCCTCTGCAAATATATTATTTTACAATATAGATCATCTAAATAACCATTATAAAACCATATCACTACTCTACCTAGGGTTAAAATTAAATAAAAATCCCCTTAAAGTAATATATTCATACAATAAAGCAATCAAAAAACAAAAAAAATATATAAAAGAATTAGAAAATAATCAGCAACACATCTTATCCAAAGCAACCAAAAAAATACTCTTAGTAGCCCACCCCTACATAATATACGATAAGTATCTATGTAGTGAAATAATAACATACCTAAACAAAAACAAAATAGACATACTCTATGCAGATAGATTAAATAAAAAAATAGCCCGTGAATATTATAAAGAACTATCCCCTACCCTTTATTGGTCTGACTCCAAAAATTTAGTTGGAGCAATAAACTATTACAAAAATAATATATCAGGAATTATATTCATATCCACCTTTCCCTGTGGCTTAGATTCCTTAGTTAATGAATTAATGATAAGAAAAATAACTAACATTCCTAAACTAAATATAATTATTGATGAACTAGCTGCCGAAACAGGCCTCATAACTAGACTAGAAAGCTTTATAGATATTTTAGATGGAGGTGCAAATTGAAACAAACAATATCATTTCCTCGATTAGGAAATTACCATATCCCCATATCCTCTTTTCTAGAAAAGACTACAAAACAAAATATCCTTATACCACCAAGTATTACCAATACCACTAAAGAATTAGGAACAAAATATAGTCCCGATTTTGTTTGTGCCCCCTTTAAATATAATTTAGGAAACTATATTGAAGCCTTAGATAACGGAGCAACTATCCTTCTTCAAGGAGGAGGAGGTTGTAGATACGGTTATTATGCCGAATTACAAGAACAAATTCTAAAAGATTTAGGATACAAATTTAAATTCAAAAACTTTATAAAAAACAATAGTATCTCCCCAATAAAAGTATATAAATTTATAAAAGAAGTAAATCCCAAAGTAAACATAATCAAGTGCTTATACTATGGTATTATACTCTTAATAAAAATAGTATATATGGACAAAATAGAAAACTATATAAGAAAAAATAAAGCCATAATAATAAACAAAGAAAGATTAAAAATAATAGAAAAAAAATACTACAATAATATAAATACCCCCAAAACAATCATCACCACCCTATTATATAACAAAAAAACATACAAAAAATTAAAAAAAGAACCAATAGAAAAAAAAGCCAAACCATTAAAAATTGCATTAATAGGCGAACTCTATACCCTAATAGAAAGTGAAGCATCTAGCAATCTAGAAGAACTACTAATAAAACAAAATATTTCCATATTTAGAAATACAAACATTACATACTTAATGATAACCAAAAAGCACTATCAAAAACGACTTGCAAAAAAAGGAAAAGAATATGTCAAATATCACCTAGGTGCAGATGCTACTGAAAATATAATTTTAACAAAACTATTAGCCAAAAAGTATGACGGTATAATTCATATTAAAAGCTTCGGTTGCACACCAGAGATAAATGCAATGCCCATAATTAGCAAAGTATCAAAAGACTATAAAATCCCCGTAATGTTTTTAACCTTCGATACATCAAGTACAGACTTAGGATTAGAAACAAGAATAGAAGCCTTTTGTGATATGCTAAAATCCCATAACAGAAATTAAAATTCTGTTTTTTTCTTGTATCTTAAACAAAAAAATGATATAATAAATACAAGAAAAAGGAGTAAAATATGATCGAAATAATAATTTTAATAAACATATTAGTATGCATATTTTTCTTAACAAGTATGCACCACTTTTATGAAAAAAAAGGCCTATATTTATCCATCGCTACCCTATCATTAATATCATACTTAGCATCATTTAAAATAACAAACCTTTTAGGGAGCGATATAAACACAAGTATAATAATATATCCCATTATATTAGAAATAATATATATATTAAAAAAAAGACATCCACTTGAAAAGAAGACCAAAGCAAGAAACTATACAATAGTAGCATTTGTTTCGGCCATTATATATATAGTTTTAAGTTGTTTGTACACTCCCATCGAAACAAACCTATATGCTTTAGATATAGGAAAAACATTTTTAAGTAATTATGTAATGTTAATAGTTTATCCAATTACCCATATCATTTCATTAGAACTATCAACAAAATTATTACCAAAATTAGATAAAATGTATGAAAATAAATTTATAACTATAATGATTAATTATCTTATAGTATCACTAATATCAGTAGTACTTATGATAAATATATCATATATAGGATTATTAAATCCCTTTGAAATATTTAAAATAAGTATAATAACTTATCTATTTGGATTTCTAGTAACCCTAATAACATATCCAGCAATGATGTATTTAATGAACAAAAAGAAGGTGATAGAATGAATACAATAATATTTATTTTCGCCCTATTGGGGGCAATAATAATAACTCTAATAGTATATAAAAAACAAAAATATGAAGGATTACAAATATTACTAATAACATACACAATTTTAGGAACAATTCTTCCTTTAAAAGAAATATCAATATTTGCCTTACCAATTCCAATATCACTAATATCAGGAGTTTCTATATTCACAATTATAAATATAATACTTCAAAATCAAGGCAAAGAAAAAGCAATGCAAGAATTATGGTTAATATGGTTAGTATCAGTATTCAGTTACATTATTTTGGCTATAAGTAGTTTGTCACCAAGTTACATAACCACATCATTTAATCAAATATTTGGAAACAACTTAAAAATATTTGCCAGTTCTACAATAGCCCTTTTAACAAGTTTAATACTAAATATAAAACTATATTACTTTCTTAGAAGAGCCAAAAATAAAATATGGATAAGTAATATATTATCAGGAATAATAGTTCAGTTTGTATATACACTAATATACTTTCTCCTCTCAGCCCACCTATACCTACCATTAGAAACCCTATTCGGTTCTATAATAATTACCAGCGGATTAAGAATATTAATAAATACTATTGAAACAATTCCCTTATATATAATAAGTAAAGAGAGGTAGAAAAATGAGAACATCAAAAAAATGGCTTGTAAGTGATGAATTAAAACCACTAGTAAGTAAAATAATAAAAGAAAATAGAGAAAAATATCACTATTCATTAGAAGATTTGTCCGCAGCCATAAATCATAAGAAAAATAGACAAACTCTACATAAGTACGAAAATGGAACCCTAAACATCCCCTATGACATACTATTTGAAATATGTAATATATTTAAAGTAGATACCAAAATCTTTGAAGAAGCAACGACAACCGAAGAAGAACAAAGCAAAATAAACCAAAAAATAGTAAAAAACTATATGAAAAGTTTAAACCCTGAACAAGGCCTAACAAGAGAAAAGGAAAAATTATTAGAAATATACAAAAACTGTGAATACAACTCTCTTGTAAAAACAGAACTAGCTATAAAAGTACCTGATGACTCTATGGCACCAATATACCAAAAAAACGATAAAGTATATTTTGAAACAAAAAAAGAATATGCAAATGGAGATGATATAATAGTAGCCATAAAACCTGGGATTCTTACCATAAGAAGACTATACAAATACCCAAAAGGAATAATATTACAAGCAATGAATCCCAAATATCAAACCATAAATATAAACATAATATCAAACGATATGATTATAGGTAAAGTAAACGGTTTTTACCGTAAAATCTAACTCTTTTATAGAGTTTTTTTCTTAATTACTTGATTTTTATTCTCACCTATGTTATTATTATCTTATAGTAAAGGAAAGTAAATAAAAGGAGGAAAACTATGAATAAATTTAAAGTAAGAGACGAAAATGGCATCGAAAGAGAAGCAACCATAATAACAAAAATAGAAGAAAATCAAGTAAATTACCTAGTATATACAATAGATAGAGATGCACAAACAAGCAACATATTTGTATCAAAATTGTTAAATGGCAATTTAGAAGATATACAAAATCCCGAAGAAAAACAAAAAATAAATGAACTAGTAAAACACATAATAAAATTAGGGGCAGAATAGAGGTGAAAAGATGAAACAAGAAAGCCTAGCACTAAAATTAGAAGGAAATGCGATAGTAAATCCCAGTAATGTAAATATGACAAATTCAGTTATAACCCTATCAAAAGTAGGTATACCCAAAATAGCAAATTTCTATAATAACAAAAAAATACTATTAGCAATAAAACCAGATAAAATAAAAATAGGGTTAGATAATGTGATAGTAGTACCAGAAGAAATAAATATAGAAAATACCCAGCCCATAAATGTAAGAAATACATACGTAGCAACAGCTAAAAAAGAAGTAATTAATGAGGCTATAGAATTAATAAATAATCTAAAAAGTTTTAAAGATTTAGTAAAAGTTCCGACATTGGCACCTACCCCAGTATTTGTAGAACCAGAAATAAAACCATTAGAACCAGTAAATATAGCCCCAGAGGCCCCAAATACAGACGCACTTCCCAAAGTAAGTGAAAACACATTTTTTGATTTAAATAAAGTTCCAACTATTGATGAAATAGATGCAAATCCAAAGGTAGCTGAGGTCCCAACCTTTGATGGAAGTAAAGAAATAAATTTACAAAATGCCTTAAATAATGTGTTAGATAACTCAACACTAAATGAAACAAATATACCAAAACAAACAATACCAAATATAATAACAGATACACCAAATAATTCTGGACACATAAAAAGTAAATTTGTTCCAATACTATTTATTATAATATTCCTATCTGCTTGTGGATTTGCCGTTTATGAAGCCATTAATTACTTAAAAATAACAGGAAAAATATAAGAGACAGATTTAATTATCAGTCTCTTTTCTTTCAGAATACTTACAACCACAATAATTTTGCCTATAAAGATTAAACTTTTTTGAAAGTTCAATACTCTCCTTGTACCCATTATCCTTCTTAAAATCACTATAAAGCCACTTAACACCATACCTCTCTCCTACACTATGCCCTATCATATTAATAACCTCTGCATTTTTATAAGGACTAACCGTAAGAGTACTACAAAAAAAATCAAATCCCATTTCTTTAGCAACAGAGGCACACTTTTCAAGCCTGATTCGAAAACATCTACTACATCTTTTACCACCCTCAGGCTCGTTCTCGGTACCCCTAATTGCCCTTTCAAAGACCTCATTATCATAATCACAATCCAAAAATTTCCCTTTCCCCAAGTCATTAATTAGCCTAATTTGTTCTTCTTTTCTTTTAAAATATTCCCTATCGGGGCTAATATTAGGATTATAATATATAACAGTAATATCAAACCAATTACTAAGATACTGAATAACATAACTACTACAAGGACCACAACAACTATGAAGTAAAATGCTCTTTTTTTCTTGTAAATTATTTACAGTTTCCAAAAATAAATTTTTATAATAATTCTTCATAAAATCGCCTCATTTACATATAGCTTATTATAGCACAATTATCTCAAAAAACTTTACAAAAACTAAAAATACTGCTAAAATATAAATAGAAAGTGGTGAAATATGAAAAAAATTCCAAAGAAAAACTATTTTTTATTAGCCCTTGTCTTTCTTGTAACAATTGCCCTCTTATATTATTTTTATATGTGGTATTCAGCTTATGACTCTCATCAAACAAAGACAAGCGTTATGGAAGGATATATAAACGTTGTAAATTACAATGAAATAAACAATTGTATCCTAGAAAATGAAAAAGTATACGTATATGTGTCAAAAACCAATGACAATAACATAACTACTTTTGAAAAAGAATTCAAAAAAGATTTATCACGAGAACACATAAAAAATAAGATACTATATATGAACATAAGTAGTATATTAAATAATAATAAAAATCTAAAATACGGATTATCAGAAAATACAGTACCTTGCATTTTAATATTCAAAAACGGTGACCTTGAAAGCACATATAACATTAAAGAAAACGGTTATAGTTCTGATAAAACAATTGCCTTTCTTATCAGTAAAGGAGTAAAAGATATATGATAAACATAGTATTATATGAGCCAGAAATACCCGAGAATACAGGCAATATAATGAGAACAGCAGTAGCCTTTGATGCTACACTACATTTAATAAGACCATTTGGTTTTATTTTTGATGAAAAAAGATTAAAACGAAGTGGAGCAGGTTATATAGATAAAGTAAAATATAAAATATATGATGATTATGAAGACTTTATAAATCAAAATCAAGGAAAATATTATTACTTTACAAGATACGGTCATAACTCTCCAGATAAATTCAATTTCTGTAAAACAGAAGAAAAAATATATTTAATATTTGGCAAAGAAAGTACCGGAATTCCCAAAGAAATATTAAAAGGCCACATAGAAAACTGTATAAGAATACCAACCACTGATGGAGTTAGAAGCCTTAATCTTTCCAATTGTGTAGCCATTGGTGTTTATGAAGTGATAAAACAACAAAATTATGCCCATCTTTTAACAGATGAACCATTCAAAGGCAAGGACTATTTAGAAAGAGAATAACTACAAAAAAAGAAAAAACGTAAAATAAATATTACAGAAATAAAAAAACTGCATATTATTTTACACCGAACTTTACAAAATTAAGTTAAAGTTCTTTTTTTGACTAATTAATATTTTTTTTATCCTACTATGGACTTTTTTACAGGAATTTGGTAAAATAAATTTAGGTTGGTGATTTATGAACAATTATAAAATAGGAAGTATTATTGAATTAAAAAAAACACATCCCTGTGGCAATAATATATTTGAAATCATACGACTAGGAGTTGATATCAAACTAAAATGCAAAGAGTGTGGACACATCGTAATGCTAGATAGAATAGAATTAAATAAGAAGATTAAAAAGGTGGTACAAGAATGAAAAAGAAAAAAGAATTTAGATTACATCCAGCACTAGTGTTTCTAATACTAACACTTATAATAATGATAGTAAGTAGTATCGGAGGAATTCTTAACCTAGAAACAAGTTATTATTCTGCCAATGCCGTAACTGGAGATTTAGAAACCCAAAGAATAGTAATAAATAATCTCTTTAATAGGACAGGTATACAATATCTAATAAGTAATATGTTAACAAATTTCCTTAATTTTGCACCCTTAGGTAACCTAATAATAGGCCTACTAGGTGTAGGAGTAGCATATAAATCAGGATTTTTAAATTCCCTATTTAGGATGATAAGCCCAAAAGTATCAAGAAAACTAATAACATTTATAGTAGTTTTAATAGGAGTCCTTTCTTCAATGTTTTTTGAAGTAGGATATGTGATAATAATTCCCTTAGCAGCAATACTATTTCTAAATTTAGGAAGGCATCCATCTGCAGGAATATGTGCAGCCTTTGCTGGCATAACTTTTGGTTATGGAGCTAACATAGTTGTAAATGGCTTAGATAGTACTCTTCTAAAATACAGTAAAGCATCAGCAGCCATATTAGATTCCAGTTATAAAGTTCATCTTCAAGGAAATATATTTTTAACGATAGTATGCACTATTCTAATTGCTTATATAGGAATGCTAGTAACAGAAAAATATATAATACCAAAATTAGGACGATATAATTTTGATGAAGAAGATCCCGATAGAGAACACATAATAACTAAAAAAGAAAAAAAAGGAGTAATAATTTCCCTATTAGTAGGGATAGTAATTCTAATGATATTAATATATTGTATCATACCAGGATTACCATTATCAGGACTATTCCTATATTTAAAAGACAATTTATACGTAGATCAATTATTTGGAGACAATTCATACTTTAAGCAAGGAGTAGTATTCTTAGCAAGTACTTTCCTCGTTATAGAAGGCCTTATATACGGTTTGAGAGTAGGAACAATAAAAAATAGCCGTGATTTAGTATCAGGAATGAACTACTATCTAAAAGGTTTCTCTTCTCTACTAGTATTAATATTCTTTGCTTCCCAATTTTGTATGATATTCAAAGAAACAAATATCGGAATATTTATAGTTGCCTCTCTTACAGAAGTACTATCAAATTTACAATTAACAGGAATACTTCTAGTAGTAGTATCCTTCATAATGATAGGAATATCAACTATATTTGTTCCCGCTGCCGGTACAAAATGGGCCATAATAGCTCCTGTAATGGTTCCCCTATTTATGCAAAGTTCCTTAACACCAGAATTTGCAAGTGCCGTATTTAGAGCCGCAGATAGTTCCCTAAAAGGAATAACGCCCCTCTTTACTTACTTTGTAATACTAATAGGATTTTTACAAATATATGATAAAAGAAAAAACGATACCGTAACAATAACCGATGCAATGAGTCTAATGGCTCCTTACACCATTGCTCTTACTATACTTTGGTTTATAGTAATACTAGGATTTTATATCGTAGGTATCCCAATAGGAATAAATACAAGTGTAACATTATAGAAAGAAGATGATAAAATGAGTTTAACAGCAGGTATAATAGGATTACCAAATGTCGGAAAATCAACCCTATTTAATGCCATAACAAAAAAACATATTCTAGCTGCTAATTATCCCTTTGCAACAATAGACCCAAACGTTGGAATAGTAACAGTACCAGATAAAAGAATGGAAGTATTAAATAATATGTATATTCCCGAAAGATTAATACCAACAACTTATGAGTTTACAGATATAGCTGGTCTTGTCAAAGGAGCTTCTCAGGGAGAAGGATTAGGAAACAAATTTCTTTCCCATATAAGAGAGACAGATGCCGTAGTTGAAGTAGTTAGATGCTTTGAAGATACAAATATATTACACGTTGATGGAGATGTAAATCCCATAAGAGATATTGAAGTAATAAATCTTGAGTTAATTTTAGCTGACCTCGAAATAATCCAAAACAGATTAAATAAAACCTCAAAAAAAGCCCAGATGACAAAAAATAAAGAAGAATTAAAAGAAATAGAACTATTAGAAAGAATAAAAGAAAACCTTGAAAAAAATATTCCCGCTCGTAAATTAGGTTTAGACGAAGAAGAAAAGAAAATAATATCCTCTTTTAATCTAATTACCCTAAAGCCAGTAATATATGTAGCCAATGTTGGCGAAGAAGATATCTTAGTAGGAACCAACAAATACGTTGAAGAAGTAAAAAAATATGCTGAACAAGAACAAAGTGAAACAGTAATGATATGTGCTAAAATAGAAAGCGAATTAGTAGAATTACCAGATGACGAAAAACAATTATTCCTAGAAGAATTACAAATAGACGAAAGCGGACTTGATAAACTAATAAAGAAAACATACAAACTATTAGGCCTTGCCACTTACTTTACAGTAGGACCTGATGAAGTAAGAGCTTGGACATTCACTAAAGGAATGAAAGCTCCAGAATGTGCCGGTATAATTCACTCAGACTTTGAAAGAGGTTTCATAAAAGCTGAAGTAATGAGTTATGATGATCTTGTTTCTTGTGGCAGTGAAAAAGACGTCAAAGAAAACGGAAAAATGCGTCTTGAAGGAAAAGACTATATAATGCAAGATGGCGATATCTGTCACTTTCGATTTAACGTGTAAAGGAGAGAAAAAATGAAAAAAAGAAAAGAAATAGATGTAAACTACACCTGGGATTTAACTCCTATTTATAAAAATGAGGAAGAATTTAATAAAGAGTATAAAGAAGTATCTGCATTAGTAGATACTTTTGCCACTCATAAAGATAAAATGTTACAAACCGCTGAAAATTTATACAAGACAATTACAATTTATAATGAAATAACCCGAAAAATAACCAAACTATATGTGTATGCCAATCTCATTTATGATGAAGACACATCCAATAACAATTCTGCATCAAGAAGAGGAAAAGTAATTAACCTTGATGATAAATTTGAAAACATATCCTATTTTTATGTACCAAATATATTAGAAAAAGACTATACAGATATAGAAAAAATGTATAAAGAATATCCACCCCTAAAAGAGTACAAAATACCCCTAAAAAATATATTTAGATATAAAACCCATACTCTATCTAAAACCGAAGAAAATATTCTATCAACCATATCATCCCTATTAGGTAAAAACGAAGATATATACGAATTACTAAAAGAAAGTGATATGGAATTCGATAATATAGAAATAAACGGAAAAAAAGAAAAATTAAATGATACAAACTATAAAATATATATAGAAAGTCCCGATAGATTCATTAGAGAAAAAGCCTTCAAAACCCTCTATAAAACATATAAACAATTTTCAAATACATATGCAACAACCCTTTATAATCACATAAAAGAAAATACAGTTATATCAAAATTAAGAAAATACCCCTCATCCCTTGAAGCATCCCTTTATCCCGACGAACTAACTCCTGAAATATATAACAATCTAATAAATACCATAAACAAAAACCTCTCAACAATATACAAATATTACCAATTAAGAAAACAAGTATTAAATCTAGATACACTACATCTTTATGATGTATACGCACCTCTCGTAGAGAAATACACCAAAAAATACACTTTTGAAGAAGGCAAAGAAATAGTCTTAAAAGCCCTTGAACCATTAGGCCCCGAATACAGAAAAATACTAGATAAAGCCTTTGCCCAAAAATGGATAGACGTATATCCAAACGAAGGAAAAAGAACCGGAGGCTATTCCGGAGGTTGTTATGATACATATCCATACATTTTACTAAACTATCAAGACAAATACGATGACGTATCAACCCTCGCCCACGAACTAGGCCATTCCGTTCATAGCTACTATTCTAGAACAAATAACCCATATCAAAATAGCGGATATGCAATATTTGTAGCCGAAGTAGCATCAACAGTAAATGAGTTGTTATTAGCCAAATATCTCTTAAAAACTAGTACTTCAAAAGAAGAAAAACTCTATATATTAAATAACCTAATGGAGTTATTTAGAGCCACTATTTATCGCCAAACAATGTTTGCAGAATTTGAAAAACAGGCCTATAATCTCGTCGAAAAAGAAGAAGTCCTAACTAGTGAAAAAATGTCCAATATCTATTACGATTTAAATAAAAAATACTTCGGTAAAGACACTTTTATAGATGAAGAAATAAAGTACGAATGGGCCCGAATCCCCCATTTCTATTATGATTTCTATGTATATAAATATGCAACAGGCCTATCGGCAGCCGTTTATATAGTTGAGAACGTAATATCAAATAATCAAACAAATAAATACATAGACTTCTTAAAATGCGGTATTACAAAAAATCCCCTAGATTCATTAAAATTGGCCGGTGTTGATTTAAGTAAACCAAAAGTAGTCGAAGATGCCATAAAATATTTTGATAAAGTAATAGAGAATTTTAAAGAATTACAAAAATAACTTTACTTTAATAAAAAACTTTGATATAATAATGCGTGAGCGAAAGCTCCTTGCCTGAAAAGGCCATAAGACCATAAGGAGGTGTACAAATGAGAAAGTATGAAATTATGTTTATCATAAGACCAGATATTGATGAGAAATTACAAAAAGACACAGTTAAGAAATTAGAAAAAGTATTAACTCAAAACAAAGCAACTGTAACATTATCTAAGGAATTAGGCAAAAAAGAATTTGCTTATGAAATAAAGAAACAAAAATCTGGATACTACTACTTATACAACATTGAAACAAAAGAAGAAAATTCAATCAAAGAATTTGACCGTATTGCTAAAATTGACGAAAATGTTGTTAGACATTTAGTTTTAAATTTAGATAAGTAGGAGGAATTATGAACAGAGTTATATTAATCGGAAGATTAACAAGAGATCCAGAACTAAGAAACACAGCAAGCGGTTTGGCTGTATGTCAAATTACTGTTGCTGTAAATAGAAGACCAAGCCAAAACGGTGCAGGTCCCGAAGCAGATTTTATCTCCGTTAATGTATGGGATAAACAAGCTGAAAACGTAGCAAAATATTTAAAAAAAGGAAGTCAGGTTGCAGTTGAAGGAAGAATACAAACCAGAAATTATGAAAATAATGAAGGAAGAAGAGTATATGTAACCGAAGTAGTAGCATCTACTGTCCAATTTTTAGACCCTAAAAATAGCAATAGTACAACTACTACATCAAATACGTCATCAGGACCAAGTCCATTCGACTTTGAAACAAACAATACTCCCGTATCTGGACCAACAATGGCATCTACCCCATCACCAGTATCAGTAGATAACGATCCATTTGCTAATTTTGGTGAAAGAATAGATGTAAGCGACAACGACTTACCATTCTAAGAAAGGAAGGATACTATGGCAGAACAACGTCCAAGAAGAAGAAAAAAAGTTTGTCATATGTGTATGGGTAAAGACGTAAATTATAAAGATGTTCCAATAATAACTAAATATATAAACGATTCAGGTAAAATGTTACCAAGAAGATTTACTGGAACTTGTGCTAGACACCAAAGACACGTTGCAAAACAAGTAAAATTAGCAAGATTTATGGGCTTTATACCATATACAACAAAATAAAAAATAACACAAATCCGTGTTATTTTTTTATTACCTTTTCACTGCCATCTTTAAGTATAACATCAAACGAATAACCCTCTCCAGTCATCCTTTTTATACTAACAATATCACTAATCTTATAATCACTAAGTTCCTTATAAGTTTCTAACCCATTATAATTATCATTAACTTTCATAACACTTCCATTTTCTAAAATAAGAAAAATATCAGCATCAACTCCACTCGATAAATTAAAAGACTTAATTCTCATAACTCTACCTGTTGTATCAAAACTATCAAATCCCGAAACCTCATCACTATCACTATAAACACTAATATGCTTATCATTACTATTACTATAATAAACCTTACCATCCTTAAGAACAGCAACAAAGTTATCATATACAGCATAATTATCATTACTAATTATAACATTAACACTATTATTATCACTTTTACTCTTAATTTGATAAGCTATTTTTCCAAGCAAAAAACCACCCATAACACATATAAGTTCTGCAAAAATAAGTGCAAAAACAAAAGAATTACTCCTCTTCATACATCCACCTCTATTCACATAATAACATAATTTAAAAGTACAGTCAATTAAAATAAGACTAAATAAAATAATAACCATAACTGTAAATAACCAAATAATAACTAGTAAAAAAACAATTAATAAATATAAAACATAATGACTTATTAAAAAAAATATAGTATAATAATATAAGAAAAGGAAGGTAATACCTATGAAAGTAATATTTATAAAAGACTTAAGAGGTCAAGGAAAAAAAGGAGAAATAAAAGAAGTATCTGACGGTTATGCAACTAACTACCTAATAGCACGTGGCTATGCTGTAAAACAAACCAAAACCAGTTCCGATATACTAAATAAAGAAATAGAACAAAACAAAGAAAAAGAACAAGAAGAAATAAAAGAAGCAACAAAAATAAAAGAAAAATTATCTAAGGAAAAATTAGTATTCACATTAAATGCCGGTAAAGAAGGAAAAACATTTGGTTCCATTTCTACCAAACAAATAGAAGGGGCATTAAAAGAAAAAGGATATAACATAGATAGGAAGAAAGTCAAATTAGACTTACCACTATCAACATTGGGAGAATATACTATTAATATAGAATTACACAAAAAAGTAATAGCTCCCCTAAAATTACAAATAAAACAAAAGTAGGTGAATTATGAATAAAGGATTACCAAATAACATCGAAGCTGAAAAATCATTAATAGGCTCCCTTTTTTGGTCCTACTCTTCTCTTCAAAAAGGATGTGAAGAAGTACCCAAAGAAGCCTTTTACTTAGATAGCAATGCCAAAATATTTGAAGTAATAAACGATTTATACAATAATAAAAAGCCGGTAGACATAAATACAGTAACCGCCGAACTAATAGGAAAAAATATACTAACCCAAGTAGGTGGTGTAGAATACCTAAATGAAATAATAGATAGCGTTGCAACCGGTGCCAATGTCGAATATTACATAAATACAGTTTTAGAAAAGTACACGCTAAGAAGAATGATAGAAGTAGCAACTAATATAGTAACCAAAGCCAATACAGATGATGTAGACGTAAATGCAGCCGTAGAAGAAGCCGAGAAAAAAATATTAGACGTTTCCAAAACAAGAAGAGCAACTGAATTCAGGAAAATTCAAGATGTCCTAACTAAAACCGAAGAAGACTTAGAAATACTTGCCAAAAATAAAGGAAAAGTAACAGGCTTAACAACCGGCCTATACGATTTAGATAACATAACTGAAGGATTACATCCGACTCAGTTAGTAATAATCGCCGCCCGTCCTGCTGTCGGTAAAACAGCCTTTGCCCTTAATGTAGCCGTAGGAGCGGCAAAAGCAACCAAGAAAAATATTGCCATTTTTTCATTAGAAATGCCAGCAGAACAATTAATACTAAGAATGATAAGTTCACTAGGTCAAATAGATAACAAAAAACTCCAAACCGGTCGTTTAGAAAACGATGATTGGAAAAGAGTAAATGAAGCAATGAGTCAATTAGCCGATACAAATATATTTTTTCACGACGCCGGTGGTGTAACTGCAAATGAAATAGCTGCAAAATGTCGTCGTCTTTCAACCCAAGGCGAAGGTCTCGGCCTAGTAATAATAGACTATCTACAATTAATAGATTCCTCTTCAAAATATGCCGGATCTAGACAACAAGAAGTATCAGAAATATCAAGAAAACTAAAAACCCTAGCTCTCGAATTAGAAGTACCAGTTATTGCCCTTTCCCAATTATCAAGAAGTGTAGAAAAAAGAGAGGACAAAAAACCAGTTTTAAGTGATTTAAGAGAATCAGGTTCAATAGAACAAGATGCTGATATAGTAGCAGCCCTCCACGCCCCTGAAGTGGAAGCCCCATTAGATGATAACATCCCCGTTCCTATTCAACTATTAATACTAAAACATCGTAATGGACCAATAGCCAATATAGATTTACTATTTAAGAAAAAAACATCAACATTTTTATCAATAAAGAAGGAAGGTGGAACTAGTGCGTAGAAAAAGAATAACCATTGGGGGAATACTAATAATCCTAATTGTAACAAGTTTGGTAACATTTTTAGGCTTAACAAAAAATAAAAGCACCGAACCAATCGAAGTATATGCCATATACATAGACGGAGATAAAATAGGTCAAGTAAAAAGTGAAACCGAACTAGAAGCATATATAAATAAACAAGAAGAAAAAATAAAAGAAAAATACAATATAGATGATGTCCATACTCCCAAAGGAGTTGATATCAAAAAAATATATACATATAACACAAAAACCGATACCGCTCAAAGCATCTATGAAAAAATGATAAAAAAGAAAAAATTTGCCATTAAAGGCATTGTTGTAACAGTAAAAAACGAAGAACCCGAAAACAAAACCACCAAAAAAATTTACATTACAAATAAAAAAATATTTGATGAGTCATTAAAAAATATAATAAAAGCCTTTGTAGGAACCGAACAATACAGCAAATTCTTAGAAGGCACTCAAGAAGAAATACAAGATACAGGAAGCCTTATAGAAAATATAGATTTACAAGAAAAAGTAACATACAAAGAAGATTATATAGCCGTAGATAATCAAATATTTACAGATTCAGACGAATTAACAAAATATCTATTATATGGAAGTATTGAAGAACAACAAAAATATACCGTAAAAGAGGGAGACACTATTGAAGACGTTGCTCGTGAAAATAAATTAAACGTTCAAGAATTCCTAATAGCCAACCCAACATTTACAAGTGCCAATAATTTACTATATTCCGGTCAAGAAGTAATAGTAGGACTAATCAATCCCGTTATAAGCGTTGTAGTTGATGTCCATAGCGTAGAAGACGTTGAAAAAGAATACACTACGGAAATAAAATACGATGAGAACCAAAATGTAGGTTACGAAAATGTCGAAAGAGAGGGTGAAAAAGGCCTTGACAAAGTAGTAAGAAAATACCAATATATAAATGGACAATTAGTAGATGCCGTTAACGTAAGTTCAACAGAAATAAAACCAGCTGTAAGTAAAATAGTAGTAAAAGGAGAAAAAGTAATACCAAACGTTGCAGATACATCATATTGGGGCTGGCCAACAGAATACCCATATACAATAACATCATACTTCGAATACCGTTGGGGATCATTCCATAATGCCATAGATATATATGTAGGATATAACTCTTCTATATATGCAGCCAATAACGGAACCGTATATCAAGTAGGAACAGGATGTGCCCCAGGAGCTATAAACTGTAACAATCAAAGAGGAAACTTTATCATAATAAATCATAATACAGGTAATATATATACCCAATATATGCACTTAAATCAAATTCTAGTACAACCAGGCCAAACCGTATCACGTGGTCAAAAAATAGCCACAATGGGAAATACCGGATTTGTAGTACCAACCCCATCCGCATATAGCCCATATTCAGGCACCCACTTAGATTTTTCTGTATACTTAGGAGTACCATTCAAAGGCGGTACCCCAATAAACCCATTAAGACTATACTAATGAAAGTAATAGTATTATCAAGTGGTAGTAAAGGCAACACTACTTACATAGAAACCCAAACTACCAAAATACTAATAGATATAGGAAATACCTGCAAATACATAACAGAAAAACTAAGTACAATAGGTGTAACACTAGGAGAAATAAATGCCATATTAATAACTCACACTCACACCGATCACATAAAAGGCCTAAAAACATTTACAAATAACTATTCTGCCCCCATATATATAACGGAAAAAATGCACCCCAAAATCCCCTATGTAAAACAGTACAAATATATAGAATCCAGTTTAATAACAATAAGAGACATAAAAATAAATATAATAAAGACTTCACACGATGCCGAAGATTCCGTAGGATATATCATAAATAATAACGATAAATCCATAGTATATATAACCGATACAGGGTACATCAATAAAAAATATCACCCAATGCTTTCCAATCGTGATATATATATAATGGAAAGCAATCACGATGTAGAAATGCTAAATAATGGCCCCTACCCCTTTCCCCTTAGACAAAGAATTCTCTCTGATAAAGGCCATCTCTCCAACCACGATTCTGCAAAATATATTGGCGATTTCATCGGTCCAAAAACCACAAATATTGTCCTTGCTCATCTATCTCACGAAAATAATACTCCCGAATTAGCCAAAGAAACCCTTCTTGCCAAGTTACAGGAGCTAAATATGACGCAAATTCACATTGATATTGCCTTACAAGACCAAGAAACGGAGATAATTCAAGTATGATAAAAATAATAACAATAGGAAAATTAAAAGAAAAATACTTAAAAGACGCTATTGCGGACTACAAAAAAAGAATAAGCAAATACCATAAAATAGAGTTAATAGAATTACCAGATACAAATACAACCAAAGAAAAAGAAGAAATAAAAAAACACATCTCTTCCAAAGAATACATAGTAACTATGGAAATAGAAGGAAAAGAATTATCCAGTCCAGAGTTATCTAGATTAATAGACAAAACCTTTATAAATTATCCTTGTATAACATTTATAATAGGATCTTCAGAAGGATTACACGATGAAATCAAATCCCTAAGTAATTACAAATTATCCTTTTCCAAATTAACCTTTCCTCACGGCTTATTTAGACTAATTCTCTTAGAACAAATATATAGAAGTTTTAAAATATTAAATGGTGAAACATATCACAAATAAAACTTTATCCACAGTTTTTGTGGATAAAGTTTTTTCTTTACAAAAAAACTATCAACATTACTGTTGACAGTTCTCTTCAAGATTCTTGTAATAATTATATCTCTTAATAGCCCAATCCCTTTGCTTATCAAGTAGAATCCTTTTATCCTCATCTAAACTATTAAATCTATTTTCCCCTTTAAGAAAATCATAATACAAATCAAAATCCACATCCTTACTATCCATATAAAATTCCCCATTTAAAGGATTATACCTAAACGTAAGAAAGTAACCACACTTAGTAGCAAGATAAGCATCATCCAAAGAATGTTCCATTCCTCTCTTTATACCATGTTCAATACAAGGAGCATAACAAATAATAATACTAGGACCATTATAACTATTAGCCTCTTTTAAAGCCCTTAAATACTGTTCCTTATCATAACCAATATTACAGCAAGCAACATATACATGAGGATAACACATAGCAACCCTCGCCAAATCCTTTTTAAAGTTCTCTTTTCCACTTGCAGTAAACGATGCAATAGAACCCAAATTACTAGATTTAGACGATTGCCCTCCCGTATTAGAATAAACCTCCGTATCAAGTACCATAACATTAAAATTATTATTAGTAGAAAGAATATGATCTAAACCACCAAATCCAATATCATAAGCAAATCCATCTCCCCCAATAATCCACATACTTTTAGGAGTAATAAAGTCCCTATAATCATTAAGAACCATATGCTTATTAAAGTCAATTTCCCTTTCTACCTCCATGCAAACCTCTACATTATCACTATCACTAAGCCACTTATCAAAAATTTCATCCCTATTATTAAGCATATACTCCCTAATAACATTTCTCTTATTCATAATACCACTCAAAATACCAAGCCCAAACTCCGCATTATCCTCAAACAAAGAATTAGCCCACGAAACCGAATAAGGCATTGACGGAACACTAGCCCCATATATAGAAGAACATCCCGTAGCATTAGCAATAACTAAACTATTACCAAAAACTTGCGTCAAATTCTTAATATAAGGCGTTTCACCACAACCACCACAAGCTCCACTAAATTCAAACTTAGGCATCTCAAATCCAACATTTCTAACATTCAAAATTTTCTTATTAACCATATCATTAACATTATTATCAAGAAGATACAAAAACTCATCTTCCCTATAAATATCCCTATTATAATTAACCATTTCTAAAGCCTTTTTCCCCATTTTACCAGGACAATTATTAACACATAATCCACATCCCGTACAATCCTTATAACTAATACCAATCTTATAAAAAACATCCTTAGGATTTAAACACTTAATACTATCCCTATCTTCCTTAGTTAAGAAAGGCCTAATAACACCGTGAGGACAAACAAAAGCACATCTATTACACTGAATACAATTATCCCCATTCCAGCAAGGAACCATTTCCGCAATATCCCTCTTCTCACTCTTAGTAGTACCACCCTCGAAAATACCACTCTTCTTATCCATAAAACAACTAACCGGAAGACTATCCCCCTTTAACTCATTAATAGTCTCCGTAAAGTTCAATTTATTCCTATCCTCAAACTCAGCATCAATAAAATCATCAGGAACATCAACACCCCTTAAACAATCAAGAGCCCTCTCAACAATCCTATTATTACTATCAATAACATCCTGCCCCTTATGACTAAACCTCTTAACATTATGATCCTTAATAATTTCCCTAACCCTATCAATATCTATTCTGTTTATAATCTTAAAAATACAAATTTCCATACAAGTACTAATTTTATTCTTAAGACCAAGTTCATTAACTAATTTATAAGCATCAATAACAAATAAATGAACTCCCTTCTTAGCAAGCAAATACTTAACCCTATTAGGTAAACTACTAAGAAACACTTCCTCTTCCATATCCGTATTAACAATCAAACTACCCCCATCACAAATATTATCAAGAATATCATATTTATACAAATAAGTATCCTTTGAAACCACAATCAAACTAGGATTACTAACATAATAAGCCCCCAAAATTTCCCTATCACTAATCTTAATATGACTTCTTGTAACTCCCCCACTCTTCTTAGAATCATACTGAAAATACCCCTGTACAAAACTATCCGTATAATCACCAATAATCCTAATAATATCCTTCGATGTACTCACCATTCCATCTGAACCATATCCATAAATAAGAAATTCAGTATTACCATTATTTAACTTATAAGTTTCATCAACAGGTATGCTTAAATGCGTAACATCATCATTAATACCAACCGTAAAATTATGATGAGCCCTATCACTATTAAGAAAATCATAAACAGCCTTAATTTGAGCAGGATCCACATTTTTAGAACTAAGCCCATACCTACCCCCAATAATCATAATACCAGTATCACTTAAAGCACTATTAACATCCATATATAAAGCCTCACCAACAGCACCAAATTCCTTACTCCTATCCAAGACAGCAATCCTTTTAACACTATCAGGAAGCACTCCTTTTAAGTAAGAAGTACTAAAAGGCCTAAACAAATGCACTTCTATTAACCCATATTTATTCCCCTTACCATTAAGATCATCAATAGTTTCCCTAATAGTACCACATACAGATCCCATTGCAATAATAACACTATCCGCATTAACATCACCATAATAATTAAAAGGCTTATAATTAGTACCAAATAACCCATTAAATTCATCCATATAATTCTTTACAATAACCTTAGCACTTTCATAAGCCCCATTTCTAGCCTCTGTATTTTGAAAATAAATATCTTCATTCTGTGCTGTACCCCTCGTATCCGGCTTATTAGGATTAATTCCCCTCTTTCTAAATTTATTTAAAGCATCAAAGTCAATTAAACCCTTAATCTTCTCATCATCAAGAAGTCTAATTTTATCAATCTGATGACTAGTTCTAAACCCATCAAAAAAATTAACAAAAGGAAGACTAGCCTTAATAGCACTAAGATGGGCAATATTAGCCATATCCCTTGCCTCACTAGGACTACTAGAACAAAGCATACAAACACCAGTATTACGAACAGCATAAACATCCTGATGATCTCCAAAAATAGATAAAGCATGTGTAGATAAACTTCTAGCAGCAACGTGTACTACCCCAGGAAGCATCTCCCCAGCCATTTTATAAAGAGAAGGAATCATAAGAAGTAACCCCTGACTAGCAGTATAAGTAGTGGCAAGAGTACCTGCTTGCAAAGCCCCGTGTACAAGAGCAATCGCCCCAGCTTCACTTTGCATCTCGGTTACTTTAACCCTTTCTCCAAAAAAGTTCTTTTTCCCAGAATTACTAAGAATATCAACCTTCTCTGCCATAGTAGAAGCAGGTGTTATCGGATAAATTCCTGCAATTTCCGTAAAATTATATGATACATTACTGACCGCCTCATTGGCATCCATAGTTTTATATTTATTCATTTTATCAACTCCATAATAATTATATTATATTTTCATAAATTTTACAAATACTATTACTATTTTTTAAAATTTCCCTACAGGCATAAGAATTTATAATTTAATAAATGTACATAAAAACAATATCAAAAAATAAACATATATGCTATAATAGAATAAGAAGGTGAAGAAATGGAATTAAAAAAATATTCTAAGCAAATAATATCAGTTCTTATAATAATAGGAGCATTCGGCTGTCTTAATATATATATATCTAATGACATAGATACATTCAATAACAAAGTAAATACCATATTATTTATAGGTATAATATTCATAATAATATCAATATATTTTTTGATATTGTATATGTACAAAATCAATGAAAAACCCAAGAAAAAACTACTGTTTTTAAAAAAATGTAAGGATAATATTGCAGTTTTTGTTGATGAAAAAGGAAATATCTATGAATATGCTAACTGTAATAAAGAAGAAAATAAATGTTATTACGTTCTAAAAACTCATAATAAAATTTATGAAATATTAGAGTCTGTGCCAGAAAGCCAAAGCTTTATAAATATGGGAGAAAGAAGATATTGGACTAATTTCTATACAAAAAATATTAAAACAGAAAATAATCTAATATTACCACTTATATATATAATACTATTAATAGGAATATTCAGTTTAAAAACACTTTCAACATTTGATAAAATAACAAGTTCAATATATATTACTGTTCTAATTTATATAATTATTTATGATTTTGTTTATAAACAAATACAAAAAAAATCAAATGATGTTAATAAAGATATAAGTAAACTAAATAAAGTTGACACTAATATAAAAAAAATAACTATAATTATAATAAATATTTTTATAATAAGTGCCTTTATATTAAATATGAAAGGTATGGAAATGACAATTATGTTAATGCCTTATGTTGTCTATGTAATTTTATTTTCTCTAATAATAATATTTAAAATAAATAATAATAAAATAATAGCAAAAAAGTTAACTAATATACTTTTAATAATTATGAATTTAATATATATTGTAGGTATAATACTTTATACTACCATATTTATAGAAGCTTTAAGTATAGAACTAGGACTTATTGTGCTGTTCCAGTGGATAACTGAAATATCATTTCTTGCGAATGCCAAAAAAACATTTAAGCAAAATCCATAGAAGAATATTTTTCCCTAATTACAAATATATATACTTACCCCCAATAGGGCTAAAAACACTTTATACAATTAACGTATAAAGTGTTTTCTAAACTAATCCCTATTACTACTAGCAAAAATCAAAATATATCTAAAAATTTCTAAGAAAGTAGCCACAAGACTAGCTACATAAGTAAATGCAGCAGCCTTAAGCATAGTATTACTACCCTCTAACTCATCACTAGTAAGAATATTAAGCTTATTAAGTTCTTCCTTACCTCTTTTTGAAGCATCAAACTCAACAGGCAAAGTCACAAGTTGGAACATCAACATAGCAAGAAGCAAAATAATACCAATAAACATCCAATTCATTGCCGAGAACAAAAGTCCTACACCAATAACAATATAACCAATCTTTGTAGAAATATTAACAAGAGGAACAAGCATTGATCTAATTCTCATAAAAACATATCCATTCTTATCCTGAATAGCATGCCCACATTCGTGAGCAGCAACACTGTTAGATGCAATAGTTGTTCCATGAAAAATCTCACTAGATAATCTTACAACCTTTCTTCTAGGATCATAATGATCAGTAAGTTCCCCTTTAATCTCTACAACATGCACATCCTTAAGCCCATTCTTATCAAGTATCATCCTTGCAACCTCAAAACCACTCATTCCCTTCCTAGTCTGCTCTTTCTTATACTTCTTATAATTAACACTAATAAATATCTGTGCAATTAAAGTAATAAGAAAACCAACTAAAGGAAGTAAATAATACCACATAATACTACTATCCATTAAAACACCTATCCTTTACTATAAATAGTCCCTTCCCTAGTATCTTTTATAACAATACCCCTTTTAAGAAGTTCCTCTCTAATATTATCAGCCTTATCATACTCTTTATTTATCTTATATATACGTCTTTTCTCAATCATATCCAAAATATATTTTTCTTCTTCACTATCAATAATCTTAACTTCTCTTTTAAGAAGATCTAGAGAAAGAACTCTATCAAAATCTCCAACTAAATAAATTTTACTCTCATCATTAAGATTTTTATCCTTAAGCATATCAAATAAAACCGTAATTGCACTAGCTGTATTAAGATCATCATTTAAAGCATCCATAAACCCATTTCTATATTTTTCAACCAAATCATAATTAATGTCATTATTATTATTAACCAAATTAAGAATTCTACTCTTAAGTCTACTATATCCACTCTTGGCACTATCCATACCCTCATAAGAAAATTCTAACGTTTTCCTATAATGACTTTGTAAGCAAAATAATCTATAAACCAAAGGGTCATATCCCTTATCAATAATAGTATCTAAGGTTAAAAACTCGCCTTTACTTTTACTCATCTTACCATTTTTATCATTAAGATGTTCTGTATGAAACCACCACTTACACCAAGGCTTACCAGTATAACTTTCACTTTGAGCAATTTCATTAGTATGATGTGGAAATATATTATCAACACCTCCACAGTGAATATCAAGTTCATCTCCCAAATATTTAAGACTAATACCAGAACATTCAATGTGCCATCCAGGATAGCCAACTCCCCACGGACTATCCCATTTAAGCTCTTGATTTAGGAACTTAGATTTTGTAAACCAAAGAACAAAGTCAGTTTTATTTCTTTTGTTGTTATCTTCATTAACATCATCTCTAGCTCCAACTATCATCTCCTCCTCTTTATGATTACTAAGTTTATAATAATCCTCTAACTTAGAAGTATCAAAGTAAACATTGTCACCACTAACATACGCATATCCCTTATCAAGTAACCTCTTAATAATCATTATATAAGTATCAATTTCCTTAGTAGCAGGAACCACCGTTTCAGGCCATTTAACATTTAGTCTTTCACAATCCTTTTTAAAAGCATCCGTATAGAATTTAGCAATATCCATAACACTTTTATGTTCTCTAATGGCACCCTTAACCATTTTATCATCACCACTATCAGCATCACTAGACAAATGCCCAACATCAGTAATATTCATAACCCTTTTAACTTCATAGCCATTATATCTAAAAGCCTTCTCTAAAACATCTTCCATAATATAAGTTCTAAGATTACCAATATGAGCAAAGTGATATACCGTAGGGCCACAAGTATACATTTTAACCGTCTTTTTATCATTAGGAACAAATTCTTGAATATCTCTTGTCAAAGTATTATAAAGTTTCATCATATCACCTCCTTAACTATTAAGTCTTTCTTTAATTTTGTCTTCTCCTACCAAATATATACAAGTACTAAGTTCAGGACCATGCATAATACCAGTACACTTAATTCTAATAGGCATAAATAACATTTTTCCCTTTACCATAGCCTTTTCCTTAGTATTATTAATAGCATTATTAATACTGTCTATACTCCAACTATCAATATTATTAATTTCATTTCTAAAAATATCAATAGTATTATTAATCCCCTCTTCATTCATAAAATTAATACACTCTTCATCCAAATTATATTCGTTATTAAAGAAAAGTTTAACAAGTTCTACAATCTCTTTACCATATTTAAGCTCTTTTTGATATAGACTAAGAAGAGTATTAATCCATTCATCACTCTTTCCACTCAAATCATAAGCATCTCTTAAAAATGGAAGACAAAGATTTCTAAGTTCTTCTAAGCTAAATTTCTTAATATATTCATGGTTAACCCATTCCAGTTTCTTAATATCATAACTACTAGGACTTTTTCCAATTCTCTTCGGATCAAACTCTTGTATCAACTCTTCCATAGTAAATATTTCTTTGTTATCCTTAGGACTCCAACCAAGAAGCACCAAATAGTTAACAATAGCCTCTGGTAAAAATCCCATATTATATAAATCCATAAAGTTAGCATCGCCATTTCTTTTAGAAAGCTTTGTCCCATCTTCTCCAAGAACCATAGCAACGTGAATATATTTAGGTTTTTCCCACCCGAAAGATTCATACAGTAAATTATATTTAGCACTTTGATCCAAATATTCCTTACCTCTAATAACATAACTAATTTTCATTAAATGATCATCAATAACATTAGCAAAATTATAAGTAGGATAACCATCTGATTTAATAAGAATTTGGTCTTCCAAAACACTATTCTCAATTTTTACCATTCCATAAACCATATCATTAATTACTGTATATCCATCCTTTGGCATTGCTTGCCTAATAACAAACTTTTCTCCATTATTAAGCTTTTCCTTGACTTCTTCCTCACTAAGATGTTTACACTTACCATTATATATATAAGGAACATTTCTTTTTCCCGCTATTTCTCTTTGCTTACTTAATTCCTCTTCACTACAAAAACAATAGTAAGCCTTCCCCTCTTCTACTAATTTTTTTGCATATTTTATATAAATATCTTTTCTTTCACTCTGAATATATGGACCATATTCTCCAGGATTTTCCGGCCCTTCATCTATTTCAAAACCACACAATCCTAGGGTTTTATAAATAAAATCTGTTGCCCCCTCAACTTCTCTTTCTCTATCCGTATCCTCTATTCTAAGAATAAATTTTCCGTTATTATGTTTCGCAGTTAAATACTCAAAAATAGCCGTCCTTAAATTACCAATATGCATATACCCCGTCGGACTCGGAGCAAAACGTGTTCTAACTTCGTTCATCACAATCATCTCCATTTGCCATAATTATACCAAATTTCTGCCAGAAAATCTACATAAATATATAATATTATTATGAAAATAGTGTGATAATAATAACTTTTTTATTTCAAATTGCCCTACGGGAGCCATAACACATATTTAATGAAAGAGATGTAAGTAGTGCAGTTTTTAAATTTTTGCAATACTTACAATGCAAAAATTTAAAAACTGCACTATATTATTCTTCAAATATACATAAAAGTATGATAAAATATAAACAAGAGGAGGCGATATTATTGAAACCAGAATTATTATCTCCCGTTGGAAATTTTGATATGCTGTATCAAGCAATACATAATGGAGCCGATGCTATATATTTAGCGGGCCACGACTATGGAGCAAGAAAATATGCACAAAATTTCAGTAAAGAGGAATTACAACAAGCCATTTCGTATGCTCATCTATATGATGTAAAAGTTTATGTAACAGTAAATACAATGATATATGAAGAAGAAGTTCCAAATTTTTTAGACTATATTTCTTTTTTAGAAGATATACAAGTAGACGCTCTAATAATATCAGATATAGGTATGATAAACCTAGTACATAATACTTTTCCAAATATAGAACTTCACGCCTCAACACAATGCCATATCTATAATGAAGAATCTGTTTTATTTTATAAAAATTTAGGTGTAACAAGAGTTGTTTTAGCACGAGAAACATCTCTAGCAACTTTAAAAAAGTTACCAAACAATATAGAAAAAGAAATATTTATACACGGTGCTCTTTGCCTTTGCTATTCCGGCTGTTGTCTTTTTAGTAGTATGACAACAAATAGAAGTGGAAACAGAGGTTCTTGTACAGCTCCTTGTCGTAAACCATATTCTCTTATAGAAGATGATAAAAAAATAAAACTAAAGGGAAAATATCCTTTAAGTACAAAAGATCTAAATACTACATCTAAGATAAAAGAAATACTAGATACTCATCCTGCTTGTCTTAAAATAGAAGGAAGAATGAAATCCCCTGAATATGTAGGTTATGTTACAAAAATATACCGTAAACTCATAGATAATTATTATGAAGGTAAATCACTTATCTTATCACCAGAGGAAGAAAAAAATTTAAAAGAACTATATAATAGAGGCTTTACCACTGGCCATCTCTTTAATGATAAAATATTAAACCCTCTTCTTCAAAGCAATAATGGAATATCAATTGGTAAGGTAATCGAAACAAATTCCAAGTATATTAAAATAAAATTAAGTGACAATATAAATCAAGAAGATGGTATTAAGTTTTTTCCATCCGATAAAGGCTTAATAGTTAATAAAATATATAATGATAAATATAAATTAATTAATTCTTCTCCTGAAAACACAATAATATATATAGATAATAAAGTAAATCTCAAAACAAACGACACAGTTTTAAAAACCATTTCTAAAAAACTAAATGAAAGTCTTGGTAAGTACAATCCTAAAAAATTACCATTAGATATAACATTAATTGCCAAACTAAACAATCCATTATCTATAACATTAAAAAGAAATAACATTAAAGTTACCGTTACAGGCAATGAAAAAATAGAACTAGCTCAAAAATATGAAACAACAGAAGAAGATATCTATAAACACCTAGTAAAATTGGGCAACACCCCATACTTACCAAGAGAAACAATAGTAATAAAGGATAATAATATATTTATTCCAATGAGTTCACTAAATAACTTAAGGAGAGAAGCACTTACCAAGCTTATCAATACTTACCATCAGACTCATAAAGACAAAATAATAAAAACTTACCACTTACCATCAGAAACAACAAAACCACCAATTTCTCCTACAATCAATGTTTTAATAAGAAATGAAGAACAACTACTAATATGTATTAAAAAGCAAGTAGAAACAATATACACAGAAGATTATACTTTATATGAAAAATACAAAAATAAAGCAAATATATATTACAAAGTACCAAGAATATCTACTACTTATAAAGAACTTAAAAATGAAAATATATTAGTATCAGATTATGGAACATTTAATTATTACAAAAAAAATAACAAAATAGTTACAGACTATACAATGAATATAGCTAATAATTACTCAGCCATTCTTTTAGATAATGAGGGAGCAAATAAAATAACTTTATCAGTAGAAATGTCTGTAAATCAAATAACCAAAATAAAAAAATCAATAAATACGGAAGTGCTAATTTATGGAACTCCAGAATTAATGGTTATAAAAACATGTTTATTAAATGAATATTTAAACAACCATACAAGTTGCAAAGAACATAAATATTATCTAAATGAACAAGATAAATATTATCCAATAATAACCAAAAATTGTCATACCTACATCTATCATCATAAAGAAATAAATAATATAAACAACATATCAAATCTTTTAAAGTATGGCATTAAAAATTATCGTATAGATTTACTAAATGAAAATGAAAGTCAAGTAAAAAACATAATAAATAAAATAAGAAAGGAACTAAAAGAAAATGAATAAAGGAAAGTTTATCGTATTATCAGGACCAAGTGGAGTAGGAAAGGGAACAATAGTAGCTAATCTACTAGCATCTCTCCCTATACATTACTCAATATCAATGACTACAAGAAGCCCAAGAGAGGGAGAACAAAATGGAGTTAATTACTATTTTGTAACTAAGGATGAATTTGAAAAGCAAATCAAACAAGGAAATTTGTTAGAATATGCGACATATAATAATAATTACTACGGAACTCCCAAAGATAAAATAGAAGAAAAATTAAATGAAAACATTAGCGTCATTAGTGAAATTGAAGTTAAAGGAGCTAAACAAATAAAGAAAATATACCCCGAAGCAATTCTTATTTTTATTGCCCCACCTTCGGTAGAAGAATTAAAAAATAGGTTGATAGGTCGAGGAACAGAAACAATTGACAAAATAAATGAACGTCTTTCCATAGCCGAAGAAGAATTAAAAGAAGCTACTTTCTATGATTATATAATTGTAAATGATGATCTAAAAGATGCAACTGATAAAGTAATAAATATAATAAAAAACAGTTAAAGAAAATAATACAAAAAGGCTGTAAAAATAATTATAACAAAAAAGTCTTAATAAATTTATCAAAAACAGTATAATTAATCTATCATTTTATTAAAAAATTTGTTATAATGTAATATGTAGTAGGAAGTTAGGTGATTAAAGATGGGAAAAACCATAGCAATAGTTAATCAGAAAGGCGGAGTAGGAAAAACTACCACTAGTATAAATTTGTCGGCTTCCTTAGGTGTCTTAGGTAAAAAAGTATTAATAATAGATCTAGATCCCCAGGGTAATGCTACTACAGGAATAGGAGTAGAAAAAAGCAAAATCAAAAACAGTGTATATGAAGTAATAACGACAAGATGCAGTATAACTGATGCTATAGTAAAAACTCATAGTAAAAATGTAAGTCTTCTTCCAGCATACCTAAATTTAGCTGGAGTGGATATGGAATTAATAGAACTTGAAAAAAAATATAAAAATCATCCCGAACTAGGAGTAAAATTCAACAGAGTAAACAGACTTAAAGATGAGATATTGAAAGTAAAAGATAAATTTGATTTTATCATAATAGATTGTCCACCATCACTTGGAATTTTAACTACTAATGCCTTAGCAGCTTCTGATTCCGTGTTAATACCTGTCCAATGTGAATATTTTGCATTAGAAGGAATTATGCAATTAATAAATACAATTATGTTAGCTCAGAAGAAAGTTAATCCATCATTAGATATAGAAGGAGTATTACTTACTATGCTTACATCAAATACAAATTTAGGGTTAGAAGTAGTAGAAAGCATAAAAGGTTTCTTTAAAGAAAGAGTATATGAAACAATAATTCCAAGACTAATACGTTTGGCCGAAGCACCATCTCACGGGAAACCAATATTAGAGTATGAACCACATAGTAGAGGAACACTTGCATATTTAAATTTAGCAAAGGAGGTAATTGAGAAAAATGGAAAACAAGAAGAAAGCCCTAGGTAGAGGGTTAGAACAATTATTTGATAGTGAAGTATTAGATTTTAGTTCTTTTGAATCCAATGTTTTAGAAGAAGTAAAAGATAAAGATATTGTAGACTTACCAATTGATGAAATAAGACCAAATCCCTATCAACCAAGAAAATCCTTTGATGAAACAGCATTAGAAGAATTAGCAGAATCAATAAAAAATTATGGAGTATTTACACCAATTATCGTTAAAAAAAGCATCAAAGGCTACGATTTAATTGCCGGAGAGAGAAGGTTAAGAGCTTCAAAATTAGCAGGTCTTACAACAATTCCTGCCATAATTAAAGATTTTTCCGACCAAATGATGCGAGAAGTAGCACTTCTTGAGAATTTGCAAAGAGAAAATCTAACCTCAATAGAGCTAGCTTGGGCATATCAAGGTATAATAGATTCCTTAGGAATAACTCAAGAAGAATTAGCATTCAAAATTGGAAAAAGTCGCAGTAGTGTTACAAATACCCTAGGACTCTTACGTTTACCAGATAATGTTCAAGATATGGTAATGAAAAACGATTTATCAATGGGACACGCTAGAGTTTTAAGTAAAATTGATAAAGAAAACGAAATTGAAGAATTAGCAAGCAAAGTAGTCGAAGATAAAATGAGTGTAAGAGATCTCGAAAAACTAACGACTACCGAAAATGTCCAAAAAAAAGTACCAATCAAAAGAAAAGAACCTAAAGAAAGTCAAAACTATACAGCCCTTGAAACCACACTAAGAGAAACACTTGGCACTAAGGTAAATATAAAAGACAAAAAAATAGAAATACATTTTGAAAATACAAATGATTTAAATAGAATACTAGAAATATTAAATATCAAAATTAATTAATAAAAAAATCCCATTATGATGTTTATCAAACATTGTTAACATCATTTTAGGGATTTTTTTATAATAATCTCTATATCAAAAATAAACAAATAGTTACCAAAGTAACGAATGTCTGTCGAAAATGCTGTCATTCATTAAAAACTGAAAAAAATATGAATAACCTGTTATAATTAAATCACAACGTACAAATTGCAAAAAATGTCGGATATTGTATGCTCATATTTCTTGCGTTTGTAGTAATGCACGGTGTATAATTAAGGAGAGGTAAGTAAGGAATTGTGAGGTGAAAGAAGTGACAGGAACAGTAAAATGGTTCAACAACGAAAAAGGCTACGGATTCATTGACCAAGATAACGGCGAAGACATATTCGTACATTATTCAGCAATTAAACAAGACGGTTACAAAACTTTATGCGAAGGCCAAAAAGTAGAGTTTGAATTAGTTGAAACTACAAAAGGACTACAAGCATTAAATGTAGTTGGGTTATCAGAACTTAAAGTAAAACAATAAAGTTTACAAGTCTGATAGAAAAAATTAACAGTGTAAAACTGTTAATTTTTTCTTGTACTTATAAAGAAATTATGTTATATTAAATATGAAGAATAATGAAAAAGAGGAGTAATATAATATGGAAAAAAAGGCAGAAATTAAAAACAATGATTTAAAAAAATATAAATTTTATAGTAACAAAACTAAAATAAAATTCCAATCCGAAAGTTGTATAGTATTTAAATGATAGAAGCACAAGTACTATCACTAGTTGCTGTAATTATATTTATAATTAGTGTTTCTGCCCCAACTAAAAAGCAAATATTATATTTACAAGCCATATCTAATATTTTCTATTCCGCTTCATATTTTTTATTAAATTTACCAACAACTGCACTTATGAACGGAGTATCAGCCGTAAGATGTTTTGTTTTTTATAAATACACAAAAAATAATAAACAAATCCCTTTTATATATCTAATAATATTTATATTACTAGTTCTAATATTAGGTATAATATCATATCAGGGAATCTCATCCCTAATTCCAATTACAATAACTATAATATATTTTATATCTACTTATATAAAAAAAGAAAAATATACAAGACTAGCTCTTATAATATGTGCCATAATATGGCTAATATACAATTATAATTTTTCAGCATATATTGCAATGATTGGAAACACATTTGAAATAATAACCGGATTTATAGCCCTTCATAAATATAATAATAAGGAGATGAAAAACATTGAATCTAATTGAAATTATAAAAAACTATGACCACTTAACAAAAGAAGAAATAGAAATAAGTCTAAAGAATGATAACAATAATAAATTCAATTTAACCTATTTAGAATTACAAAATTTTATGGAGAAATACTCTTTAATAGCTGTAATTTTGTCAAACCATTCAAATATATATTTAACAATAAAAAAACTAATAAATAATAATGATGAAGATACAGAAAGAGAAGTCTTAGGAAACATAATAGACAATATAATAACAAAATCTGTAAATTATAGCACAAATATAACCACACAAGACTATCAAAAAATATTTTCTTATTATTCATTAAAAGAATATTGCTTAAACAATTTTGGTAAAAGATCCACAGATTTATTTTTAAAACAATTGAGCAACAAACCCCAAAATTATTTTTATACACTCCACATTCCCATAAATTTAATACTAAATGAAGAAATATTTCCCATAATAAGTCTTTTAGGTCTAGAAAATATAGAAAAATTTTCTGCGGAAAACAATAACTGTTTATATGCAGAAAATTATAAAATGCTAAAAATAATATGCCAAAAAGCCAGAACTGTAAATGTAAACCGAATATCAAAATCAAACCCCGTTCAAATTTTACCACAATTTGGCCACGAGTTAACATATCAAGATTTTGAAAATATTATAGAAAAGACAATTACCTGTGGATACTATAAAGACCAGTACAATCAAGAATTTATGAAAATAAAAGGCTCCTTTCGAAACAAATATCCATATCTATTTCTAAGCGATAATGCTCCTCAGAAATTAAAAGAATTATTTTACCGAAAAAATCTAACCCCCAATATATTAAAAGAAAATCCTGAATACAAAAAATACCTAGAAAAAACCCAACTCTTTACAGTATTTAAACCCCTATACGTAAATGTTAATGGCAATGCAGTAAATATATATAAGTACTTAACTCGTTATCTTTCTAATGAACAAATATTAAACTACTTAATAGAATATTCAGAAATAATTACCATAGCTCTAAAAGATATAAGTATGGAAACAAATATTTGGAAAGACAATTACAATAAAGAAGTTCATAATGTAAAAATAAAAGAAAATAACATAAACGATATAACAAAAGAACTATTAAATATATTTAAAACAAGAGTAATACAATTAGGTTTTACCTATAATGATACCCTTTCAGATAGTGTAAAGCAAACCTTTCCAGAACTATTCTTACCAGATCAAGCTCCTGAGGAATTAAAAAAACACTTTTATAATAGAACAATAACAATAAAACTATTAAATGACCATCCCGAATGGAGTGCATATCTAAAAAATATAAACTTAGAACTATTAACCAAATATACCAAAAAGAAAACTCCAAATGGAAGTGAAAATCTAATAAAAATAATAAGTGATATTTTAGGACCATCAGAAACAATAGAATTCCTTAAAATATACGGAAACTACCTAACTACGCAAATAATCAAATTACCAATAACAAGTGACCTATCCAAACTAGAATTATATGGTATTGTTAACCAAAATCTTCAAAATACAATGCAAACCCAAGGCCTTAAATGCGATGAATATTTAGAAAAAGTATTCCGAAAACTTTATCCATTTATGTTTCTAGACCCAACAGTACCAATTGATATAAGACAAAACTTCTACCAAAGAACATTAACAATAGAAAAACTAGAAGAACACCCAGACAGTCTAAAAAATTTTACCCACACCAATATAGCTCTCGGTTTTCCAACTAGTTATATATGGCTATTACCACTATTTGACAAAAACAATCCCCAAGAGTCAAACTTACTAATATATAAAATAATAAAAAAATACAATGAAATTCAAAATGATAATTTAAAAAGCGTTTTTCGATCTTATATAATAGAAAATAAAGAAACAATACAATTCAGTCAAATAGATACCCTAGCTGACATACTATACAGATTATCAATCTCAAATTCAAGTGAAATTACCTCCCTTGCCAAAGAATTAGGATCAGAAATAATAAAAAAAGAAAACCCCTATCAAGCCCTAAATAAAGTAGAGCAAATATTTTCCAAAAATGATATTCCAACAGTAGGAAAGATATATTCCTGCTTTAGAATTTTACATCCAAACTTTGAAGGATACGATTTTAGTGAAAAAGGCCAGTATACCGTTTGTTCTCCTACTCTCAGAAAAAAAAGCAATTTATCTCGCAAAGTAATAATATTTTCTGATCTAGTAAAGTCATCTTTTGGCTCAGGTAATCGATCTGCCATAGAATACATTAGTAACATCGAAAAAGCATCCTTACTATATGAACACTGCGTAAATTACCAAATAAATATAAACAAATTAGCTCCCGAAGAACTAGAACTATTAACAAATTTCCGAAATGCTTTAGTAGTCCTTTATCACAGTTCAGCTTATGGAAAAAAAGATAATTTCCAAATAACAAACAACCCATTAGAAGACATAGCAAATATAAAACACTGTCTCCCAAAAGGAAAAAACACCAGTACTGACTTGCAAGATAAAATAATAAGTAGCTTTTGTCACTTTGCTGGTTTTAATACAATTAAAGATGTAAAAGACTATATAACTTTCAAAATGACCGAAGCCGATAAAAGAGGAAGAAAATATGCAGAATTAGAAAAATTCACTATTGAAAAAGGTGATTTCATAAAATCTGTAAATATGGACTTTATAGAATTAGTCCTTCAAAACGGAGTAAATGCCAATGATTTTCTGGGAGCTGATGCCAAAACCGATGCAACACCATTAGATACAGATCTATCCCGCGTAATGACTCCCAAAACCCCAATAAATGATATGATTGATGCAAAAAATCAAGATACAGGCTATTTTGGTAAGGCATACTTTATACTAAAAAATAATCCCCATAAAATAGCCATAACCAAATCCCATTTCCTAGAAGGAACATCCCCTGAAAAAATAGAAAATGTCCAAGGACGACTTGAAGCCTTTGTAAATGGCCCAGCTGGTGATGTAAGCGTATCCTATGGAATAAGAACCGGCTTCCCTGCAACAGATATAGATTACATAATTTTCGATCAAACAAGTCCAGAATTCGATAAATTACGAGTTCTAATTGCTCAAAACGGTTACTATATACCCATAGTTTCTAAGCAAAAAGGAACTTTAATATACAGTCCTGCTGATTACGATTCATTAAGACAAAAAATGGAAGGCCTTAAAAATTATGGAAGTTACAACTATACACTTTCTGATAATTTATATATTGAAGAAATAATGCCAATACTTCCCCAAATGCAAGAAAGTCATATTACAACACGACAAATAAGAGACCAAATAATAAGCCAAATATCCGCCTCTTTTCCCGATTACAAAATAGAAACAAAAATTACAAAGGACCTTTCTCAAAAAACAATTCAAATTATAGAAATAGGTTCAACTAGCCGTGGCACCAACGAGCCATCTTCTTATGATTACGATTTTATTGTTCGCATTGATGGCGAAATAATACACAATTCTCAAAAATTGCAGACTTTCAAACAAACTTTGGCCTCATCCTTAGAAATTTCCGATATTGCCCTATCGGGGGATATAAAACATAAAAAAATTAATATAAATAATACAAGCATAGATGTAGATTTCTCCTTTGCAAAGAAAACTGATAAAATAGATTATTCAGCAGAAATGTGCAACGAAGATAAACTTACAACTATTGCCAAACTATATCCCGATAAAATAGATATAGTAAGAGCAAACATAATATATGCCAAAAAATATTTAAAGGAAAACAAAGTATACAAGAAAAAAGATCTAGAAGGAGGCTTGGGAGGAATAGGGGTAGAAAATTGGATATTACAAAATGGAGGTTCATTTTATGATGCTGCCAGAACATTCGTAGAAGCATCTTATGACAACGAAGGAAAACCAGTAAGCTATAATAACTTTTGCAGAAAATATGAAATATGGAATTTTGGTCAGGACCACTATGTAGAAAGAGAAAACGAAAAAAACGGTACTCACCAACTACTTTACACCAATTTTACAAAAGAAAATCTAACCGAAGAAGGTTATCATAAAATGGTTGAAGCACTCACTAACTATTTATCAAACACAAAAAAAGAAAAACTAACTAAATAAATTTAAGGAGGAAATAAAATGAAATTAGAAAACTTAGTAGCAATAGTAACAGGCAGTGCCAGAGGAATAGGCTTTGAAGTAGCCAAAGCTTATGCAAAGGAAGGAGCAAAAGTAGTAATATGCGATTTAAATAAAGAAGATTGCATTAAAGCCTGTAATAAAATAAAAGAAGAATTACCAAATGCAGAATTATTACCACTTGAAGTAAATGTAACAAATACAGAAAAAGTAAATAACGTAGTAAAAACAACAATAGATAAATACGGAAAGATAGATATACTAGTAAATAATGCCGGAATAACAGGAGTCTCTCCAATTACCGAATTAACAGATGAAGACTTTTATAAGATGATAGATATAAACGCAGGTGGAGTAGTAAGATTTACAAGAGAAGTATCAAAAATAATGATAAATCAAAAAAGCGGTAGCATTATCAATACAAGTTCTATGGTAGGTCTATACGGAAGTCAAATGCAAACAGCATATAGTGCTTCAAAATTTGCTGTAAACGGTATTACCAAAGCCTGTGCTAAGGAGTTAGGACGCTACGGAATTAGAGTAAATGCCGTTTGCCCAGGTGTAGTAGAAACCGATATGGTTAAAGATAACGTAAATCCCGAAACAAAAGCATATCTAAAACAAATGGTACCACTAGGAAGAACTGCAAACCCAAGTGAACTTGCCGGAGTCTACGTCTATTTAGCATCCCAAGATGCAAACTATACAAATGGAGCCATAATAAGTATTGACGGTGGGCTAGTAATGTAACAACAAAAAAATTCTATCATATAATAAACCAGAAAAATAGGAGGTTAATAATGATAGAATTTTATATCAATTTAAATCCCATATTACAAGCCTTAATTGCCTGTATATTTACCTTTTCAATAACTGCCCTTGGAGCAGGTCTCGTAATATTCTTTAAAAACATAAATAAAAATATATTAGACGCAATGTTAGGCTCTGCGGCAGGAGTAATGATAGCCGCCTCCTTTTGGTCACTATTATCCCCTGCCATATCACTAGCTGAAACCCTAAAAATGAATATAATATTAGTAATCGCAACCAGTTTTATATCAGGAGGCCTATTACTCTTTGTGGGAGATAAAATATTTAGCAATTTAAAAATCAAAAATAAAGATAATAATCTAAAAAAAATCATTATGCTTGTCTCATCAATAACACTACATAATATCCCCGAAGGACTTGCAATAGGAGTAGCTTTTGGAACTATTGCCTATGGACTAGATGGAGCCACATTAACATCAGCCTGTCTTCTTGCCTTCGGCATAGGAATACAAAATTTTCCTGAAGGAACAGCAGTAAGTGTTCCCCTAAGAAAATACGGATTGTCAAGAAAAAAATCATTTATATTTGGTAGTCTAAGTGGAATAGTAGAACCAATAGCAGGTGTCATCGGAGCCATATTAGCACTAAAAATAAGAGTTTTACTTCCCTTCTTACTAGCCTTTGCAGCAGGCGCAATGATATATGTAGTCGTAGTCGAATTAATACCAGAAAGCCAAAGCAATGAAAGAAAAGACTTAATGGCAATGTTTACCCTTATAGGATTTACCATAATGATGATGTTAGATGTTATGCTAGGTTAGGAGAAATAACTGTGAAAAAAGAAAAAAAAATATTATTAATAATTCTACTCATATTATTCCTTACAGGATGTAACAATAATAAAATAGATAAAGACGAGGTCAACAGAATAGAAAATATAATAAATAACTAAAAGAGCTATAACTCTTTTTAATTTTACCTTGTATCAATTAAATAATAATGATATAATAAATTTGTAACATAAAGACTATGCATCTAGTTTATAGTTTGAAAGGATGTAATAATGAAAAAAGGATTTAATAATGAACAATATGTAAAACTACAAACAGAAGTAATAGAAGAAAGAATAAAAATGTTTAATGGTAAATTATACCTAGAATTTGGTGGTAAACTATTTGACGATTACCATGCTCAAAGAATCTTACCAGGTTTTGAATTAAATTCTAAAATAAGACTACTTGAAAAACTAAAAGATTCCCTAGAAATAATATTCTGTATAAATGCTGGAGATATAGCCAGAAAAAAAATAAGAGCTGATTACGGAATAACCTACGATATGGAATTAATAAGATTAGTTAAAGTATTAACAAAAAAAGGACTAAAAATTAATAGTGTAGCAATTAATCTATACGATAACCAACCAGGTGTCGATATCTTTGAAGATCGTCTCCATTCCTTAGGTATAAAAACATATAAATTTACCCCAACCAAAGGATATCCAACCGACGTTGAAGTAATAGTAAGCGAAGAAGGATATGGAAAAAACCCATATATAAAAACAACCAAACCACTAGTAGTAGTAACAGCCCCAGGCCCAAACAGTGGAAAACTCGCTACCTGTTTATCACAATTATATCACGAATATAAACACGGCATAAAAGCCGGTTATGCCAAATTTGAAACATTCCCAGTATGGGACTTACCACTAGACCATCCTGTAAATATAGCTTATGAAGCCGCAACCGCCGATCTAAATGATAAAAATATGGTTGACCATTTCCACCTAGAAGCTTATGGTAAAGTAGCCATAAATTACAATCGTGATTTAGAAGTATTTCCCGTTCTCGAAGCCATATTAAAAAAAATAACAGGTGAAAAAATATATGCATCCCCAACAGATATGGGTGTAAATTCAATCGGTAGTTGTATAGTAGATGATAATGCTGTAAGATTAGCAGCAAATAAAGAAATAATTAGAAGATACTACAAAGCCTTAACAGATTACAAACTTGGCCGTATTGAAGGAAATGTTGTTCAAAGAATAAAACTACTCCTAAATAATAACTATTTAGATGTCGACCTCTTGCCAGTAATAAAACCAGCCCTCGAAAAACAAGAAAAAAGCAATAAAAGAAGTGCTGCCATAGAACTATCAGATGGCCCTATAATAACCGGTCGGGAAACGGATATCTTTACTCCCGTCAGTAGTACAATTTTAAATGCAATTAAAGTTTTGGCTGGAATAGAAGACGATTTTTATCTAATTACCCCCGAACTTTTAAACAATATAGTGTCACTTAAGAGACAAATAGAACCAGAAAAGTATCTCCTAACTCTTAATGAAGTCCTAATTGCCCTATCAGGTTCAACATCAACCAATCCCCTTGCCGAAAAAGCCCTTCAACAATTACCAAAATTAGCATCTCTCGATCTCCATTCAAGTTATATACTAGAAAATGGCGATTTAAAAACCCTACGGGACCTAAAAATAAACTTCACGTCAGAACCAGAATTTTACACTGAAAGACTCTTTAAAAAACACCAAAACCACCGAATATAAGGATCATTATGAAAAATACAATTAAATTAATATTACTATTATCAATAACCTTAGCAATATTATTAACATATTTTTCAAAACTTACCAGAGCAAGCAATGGTACAGAAATTGAAAAACTGCACAAAATATATTACCAAAATTCAAAAAATGACAAGGAAATACTAAATTTTATTAGTGAAATAGAACCAAGCCTTTTGTTAAGTGTAAACTATGAAAACGAAATCCCATTGAATGAAAATTATGAACTCATAACCAACTTCCTAATAACATATCTGCAAACAAAAGATACATCTATTAAATATATTAATGTATCAGACATATATAAACTCAGTAAAACAATATTTGGAATAGATTATTATTACATAACAAATAAAAATATAATTAATGGAAACAAAATTGAAGTAAATCTCCCTTCAACTGAAAAAGTAGAACTAATAACAGACACCCAAAAAATTACATATAATAAAGATAGTATTCAAGTATTAAAAAAATATAAATATTTAGATGTAAAATATAAATACATATTAAATATAAAAAATGATAATCAAATAGTACTTGAAAATGTAGTATTGGAGTAAAAATATGAAAACAAAAAAAATAATAATAAGTCTCATTCTATTAACAATTGTCGAATTATCAGCCCTTTATCTAAGTAGATTAAACATAAACAATTTTACTCAAAAAAACAGTGAAGTTATCTTTGGAGAATACACTTCCAAAAAGAAAGAACTCCTAAATAATATCTCTCAAAGCATAAATAATCAAATAACAAGTAGTTATGAGTTACAAGAAAACATAAATAAAACTCAAGCAAATATTACTATTTTAACAGAAAACTTCCAAAATTTAGAAACCGAAAACCACTCTCTAACCGCACAGAAAGAAACATTACAAAAACAATATTTACTAAAATTATCAACCCCAAAAAAATCTGAAAACAAGCATATAATAAATGGTATAATAACCCAAAATCAATACCCAAATTATCCCAACGGTTGTGAATCTGTTGCTCTTTATGTTCTATTGAAATATTATAATATAAATGTAACTATAGAAGATATAGTAAATACTCTCAATAAAGGGGAGGTACCCCATTTTGAAAATGGAATACAATATGGTGGTCATCCCGAGCTAGAATTTGTCGGAGACCCAAGACTATCAACAAGTTTTGGTGTATACGAAAAACCAATTCAAAACATTGCCAATAAATACAAGCCCAATATCATAAATGCAACCGGAACCCCATTAAATACCATATTAGAAAAAGTTTCTCAAAACAAACCAGTATTAGTATGGAACTCTATGGGAATGGGTCTCCCTTATGTATCAACAAGTTGGATATATAAACCAACTAAAGAAAAAATAAACTGGCTTGCCCCTCTTCACGCTGTAGTAATAATAGGATATACTGATAGTGAGGTAATAGTATCAGATTCCCTATATGGTAATATATATTATAGAAACAAAAATACTTTTGAAAAAATCTATGATGCTTATGGAAAGAGAGCTTTATACTATGAAGAATAAACTGATAACAACATCATTAATAACTATATTAATAATATTTAATGTTTTCATTGCTATTAAATATTATCAAAACACTAAAGAGTACTCTAAAATAAAGAATACTTACTATAACTATCTTTTAGAAAAACAAGAATATCAAAATATACAAGATAATGAAGAAAATGCAATAAATCTATATAATGAAGAAGTTAAACTTAAACAAGGCATAGATGAATATACAAACAAAAATAATATCTTAAAAAAAGAAATAAATACCATCCAAAATAAAATAAATCAACAATAATACATATATTTGCCCCCTAGTAGGGCCCAAAAAACAAAAAAATTTTCAAAACACTTGACAATTACCATATAATGTAATAAAATTAATTTAAGCACGTCAGGTGTTTTTATTTTAGAAATATATAGGAGGTATCTAATGACAAAAGAAGTCAAAAATAAAAAAGAAACCAAAAATAAGAAAGAAAACATCTTTAAAAGAATAGGAAAATATTTTAAAGGCGTCAAAAAAGAAATGGGAAGAATAAAATGGACAAGTGGCAAAGATATGGTAAAATATTCCGCAGCTGCCTTAACATTCGTAATATTCTTCTGCCTATACTTCTACTTAGTAGAACTAGGAGCAGCATTTATAAGGAGTTTAGTATAGTATGAAAAAAGAATGGTATGTAGTAAATACAGTAAGTGGATATGAATACAAAGTACAAGAGAAACTAGAAATGATGATAAAAAACTCTAGCGAAATAGGAGATAAAATTTTTAGAGTAATAGTACCAGAACAAGAAGTAACAGAATACAAAGACGGTCAAAAGAAAACTAGAAAGAAAAAAATGTTCCCCGGTTATGTACTAGTAGAAATGATAATGACTGATGAAATATGGTTTGTAGTTAGAAATACCCAAGGAGTAACAGGATTTATCGGTTCATCAGGTAAAGGAGCAAAACCAATTCCATTACTACCCGAAGAAGTAGATAGAATACTTACCACAATGGGAATGAGTAGAATGGATTTAGAAGAAGATATGCAAGAAGGCAAAAAAGTAAAAATGATCTCCGGACCATTCAAAGATATGATAGGAAAAATAGATTCTTATGATAAAGAAAAAGGCAAAGTATATTTGACCCTAGACCTCTTTGGACAAGAGACATCAGTAGAAGCCGAACTATCACAAATAGAGAATTTATAAGAAAAATTAAAAAAATATATTGAAAAAAATAAAAAAGTATGATATTATTTATGACGTGGCTGTGTATTATTATATAGTTAAATAAGTGGGAGGCGCGGACAAAGCTAGTAGAACCACTCGCGAAAATATTGATTAGGAGGTGTTTTTCGTGGCAAAAGAAATAACTAAAAAGATTAAATTACAAATTCCCGCAGGAAGAGCTACACCAGCTCCACCAGTAGGTACTGTTTTAGGACCAGCAGGAATTAATTTACAAGAATTCTGCACAAAGTACAATGATGCAACAAAAGACAAAATGGGAGATGTACTACCAGTAGAAATATCTATTTATGATGATAGAAGTTTTACATTTGTAGTTAAAACCCCACCAGCAGCTTTCTTATTAAAGAAAACAGCAGGTATTAAGTCAGGAGCCGCTAAAGCTAAAAGTGAGACTGTTGCAACTATTACCAAAGATCAACTTAAAGAAATAGCAGAAACAAAAATGCCCGATTTAAATGCTAACGATGTAGAATCAGCAATGAAAATCATTGAAGGAACTGCTCGTAACATGGGAATAGAAATAAAATAAGGATAATAATATAGTCATATAGGTTAATACCTATGTGGAAGGATACAAATTAGTCCGCATAACCACATAAGGAGGATTTATGAAAAAAAGTAAGAGATATATAACTAATATCGAAAAGATAGAAAAAAATAAGTTATATGGCATAGAAGAAGCTATAAAATTAGTAAAAGAAACATCAAATGCTAAGTTTGACAGTACTGTAGAAGTAGCTATGAATCTAAACTTAGATGTAAAAAAAGCCGACCAACAACTTCGTGGAGCTGTAGTTCTTCCTAACGGAACAGGAAAAAATAAAAAAATTTTAGTTCTAGCTAAGGGAGACCAAGCAAAACTAGCCAAAGAAAGTGGTGCAGACTTTGTTGGAGATATAGATATGATTACAAAGATTGAAAAAGAAAACTGGTTCGATTTTGATGTAATCATTGCAACTCCAGAAATGATGCCATCTTTAGGTAAAATAGGTAAATTACTTGGACCAAAAGGTTTAATGCCAAACCCTAAGACAGGAACAGTTACTACTGATGTAGCTAAAGCTGTTGAAGAAACTAAAAAAGGTAAAGTAAATTATCGTACAGACAGTTTTGGAAACATCCACGTAGGAATTGGTAAAGCAAGTTTCACTGAAGAAGCATTAAGAGAAAACTTAAAAGCTTTTGTAAGTGTAATATTAAAAGCAAAGCCATCTACAGTTAAAGGAGCTTACGTTAAAAATATAACATTAACTTCTACTATGGGTCCTGGAATTAAATTAGATATAAATTCATTTGACAAATAGTAAGAGTTAGTATATAATAATGAAGACAAAGAAAAATTATGCCAAAGACAGTAAGGACGAAAGTTTAAAAATCTTACCGAGGAATAAAATTGCTTTTTTATCCCTCGTTTATGAGGGATTTTCTTTAGGCATAAAGAAAGGAAGGAAACTGTGGCAAATACAAAGATAATTGAAGAAAAAAGTAAAGTAGTATCTGAAATTAAAGATAGATTACAGGAAGCAAAATCAGTAGTACTATTTGACTATCGTGGATTATCAGTAGCAGAAGTTACTGAGCTTAGAAGAAAGCTAAGAGAAAATGGTTCTGATTACAAAGTATATAAAAATACCCTAACAAGAAGAGCTGTTGAAGAATCTAAACTAGGCCTAGAAGATTATCTTACAGGACCAAATGCAATTTCATTTGGAACTGACGAACTAAGCATAGTAAAAGTATTAAGTGATTTTTCTAAAGACCACAAAGCATTAGAATTAAAAGCAGGTATAATTGATGGTAAAGTAGCAAATGCTGAGGAATTAGCAAAATACGCATCTATCCCATCACGTGAAGGATTACTTACTATGTTAGCAGGCGGATTAATTGGTACTGTTAAAGATTTAAGTATTGCTCTTAACTTGTTAGCAGAGCAAAAAGAAAATTAGTTTATCTATAATAAAAGGTAATAACATTACCTTTGCCAAAAATAAAAAAATAAAGGAGGAAAATAAAATGGCAAAATTAACAAGAGAAGATTTTATTAGTGCTTTAAAAGAAATGACAATTCTTGAAATTAAAGATTTAGTTGACGCAATGAAGGAGGAATTTGGAGTAGATCCATCTGCAGTAGCAGTAGCAGCCGCACCAACAGCAGCTGTTGAAGAAGGACCATCTAAAGTAAACGTTGTATTAACTTCAGCAGGTTCAAATAAAATTCAAGTAATCAAAATCGTTAGAGATTTAACTGGTCTTGGATTAAAAGAAGCTAAGGAAATTGCTGATAATGGCGGAAATGTTAAAGAAGGAATTGACAAAGAAGAAGCTGAAAAGATTAAAGCACAATTCGAAGAAGCTGGAGCTTCAGTAGAATTAAAATAAGGAAGTTGAAAAACTTTCTTTTTTTCTTAAAGTTATTGAGGTGAAAAGTAAACAAATGACAAAAGATATGATACATTCATTATTAATAATTGCCCTTTCCTTAGTTGTAGGAACTATAGCTGGCAAATTATTACATAATACACTTGAAAAATATCAACCAAATAATTATAGCAATATAAATTATAAAAGTATAACAAATTATTTGTAACATAATAATGAAAATTAAAATAAAAGAATTAGTTTATGTACTAAATTATTAGAAATAAATAATTATGTTACATAAACTTTACAAAAATTAATATAATATTAAAATAGTATTCTCGACATTTTAGTACCTAATTAAGAACTATTATATTAGTCAAATTAAAGTATAATTAAATATATTTTTATACTGTCCTAATTTTATGAAGTGTGCATTCTAAAAGGTGCTTTAAAATTTTTAAACAAAGATAGATTGTTATGTCTATCTTTTTAAATACAAAACTTATATAAAAATATAAAAAATAATTGACAAGTCTAAACAATTAATATAAAATAAATTAAGAAACAAACTTATACGTCGAATATGATAAAAAGACCAATAAAAATGCATATTATTTGCTATAATAAAAATATACTTAAAGAAAATTGATTAACATTGTGAGATACTCAGTTTTGAATAATGGTATTAATATAAATGAAAAAAAATATTAATAAAATTTCTCAAAAAAAAACAAAATCTTTGCATTTTCACATTTTTATCAAAAAAATCTAAAAAAAGCATTGACTTATTGGCATAATTCTGCTAACATTATATATTGGTTACACATCTTTTTTCGATGTATAAAAATATAAAAAATATAGGTATTGGGGTGAAAATTAATGGCTTACAAATTAAAGCAAAGCGGAGATTATAGAAAAAGAAGAAACTTTTCTATGATCAAAAATTCATTAGAACTTGATAATTTATTACAAATTCAAAAAGAATCATATCAATGGTTTGTTAACGAAGGGGTAAAAGAAGTATTAGAAGACTTTTCGCCAATTGAAAGTTTTTCTGGAAGTCTAACATTAGAATTCGGAGATTATGAGTTTGATACACCAAGATATTCTATCAAAGAATGTAAGGACAGACAAGTTACTTATGCATCACCATTAAAGGTACAAACTAGACTATTTAACAATGAAACCGGAGAAGTAAAAGAACAAGAAATATTTTTAGGAGATATGCCTTTAATGACTGATAGTGGTTCATTTATTATTAATGGTGCAGAAAGAGTTGTAGTCTCACAATTAGTAAGATCTCCAAGTGTTTATTTTTCAAAAGAATTAGACAAAAATGGTAAACCAACCATATCTTCTAAAATAATACCAACAAGAGGTACATGGTTAGAATATGAAATAGATGCCAAGGATGTTATCTATGTTAGAATAGATAGAACTAGAAAAGTAGCATTAACAACACTTATCAGAGCATTTGGTTTATCATCAAACGAAGAAATATTAGAATTTTTTGACAATAACAAATATATTCAAAATACTCTTGAAAGAGATTCAACAAAAAATACTGATGAAGCACTAATTGAAATATATGAAAAATTAAGACCTGGAGAACCAACAACTCTTGATTCATCAAAGAACCAATTAATTACAAGATTCTTTGACAATTTCAGATACGATTTAGCAAAAGTAGGTAGATATAAATTTAATCAAAGATTAAATATCGAAGATCGTCTATTAAATAATAAAATAGCTCAAGACATTATTATTGACGGTGAAAAAATAATAGAAGATGGCACACTAATAACTAAAGATGTATTAGAAAAATTAAGCCCATATTTAAAAGAAGGATATGGAAGAGTTGAAGCTCCTGCAAATAAAGAACTAAATACAGATAATATTGTTCAAGTATTATATGTATATTCAAATGTAGAACCAACCAAAAAAATAAAAGTAATAGGTAATGACCAAACGCTTGACTTAAAAATATTAACAATCTCAGACTTTTATGCCTCAGTTTCATACTATCTAAATCTATTTGAAGGAATAGGAAAAGATGATGAAATAGATCACTTAGGAAATAGAAGAATTAGGCAGGTAGGAGAACTTTTACAAAACCAATTTAAAATAGGTTTCAGTAGAATGGATAGAGTAATCAGAGAAAGAATGACTACTCAAGATATGGAAACAGTTACACCAAAGACTCTTATAAATATAAGACCAGTAACAGCAGTTATAAAAGAATTCTTTGGAAGTAGCCAATTATCACAATTTATGGATCAAGTAAACCCAATTGCTGAACTTACTCATAAAAGAAGATTATCAGCCTTAGGTCCAGGTGGATTATCCCGTGATAGAGCTGGTATGGAAGTACGTGACGTTAATTCTTCTCACTATGGAAGAATATGTCCAATAGAATCTCCTGAAGGTCAAAATATAGGATTAATAACTTCCCTAGCTAGTTATGCAAAAGTAGACGAATACGGATTTATTCAAACACCATATCGTAAAGTAAAGGATAGAAAATTAACTGACGAAGTAGTATATTTAACAGCTACGGAAGAAGAAGATTACTATATATCTCAAGCAACAGTAAACGTAAACGATGATATGGAAATTACCGACGAAACAGTTGCAGGTAGATATAGAGGTGAAAACGTAATAATTCCTGTTGATAAAGTAGATTACATTGATGTATCGCCACAACAAGTTGTATCAGTAACAACAAGTTTGATACCATTTCTAGAACACGATGACGCAACTCGTGCCCTAATGGGAGCAAATATGCAAAGACAAGCACTACCACTATTAACAACAGAAGCACCATTTGTAGGTACAGGTGTAGAATACATTACTGCAAAAGATTCAGGAGTTACAGTAGTCTCTAAAGCAGACGGCGTAGTTGAGTATGCTGATGCTAAGAAAATAATAGTAAAAACAGCTAAAGGTTCAGACACATACACTTTAACTAACTTTGAACGTTCAAACCAAGGTGAAACAAACAACCAAAGACCAATAGTTAGAAAGGGCGACACTGTAAAAAAGGGTCAAATTATAGCTGATGGACCAAGTACAGATAAAGGCGAATTAGCCTTAGGTAAAAATGTTGTTGTTGCATTTATGACATTTAATGGATACAACTTTGAAGATGCCGTTATAATGAATGAAAGATTAGTAAAAGACGATGTATACACATCACTACATATAGAAGACTATGAAATACAATGCCGTGACACAAAACTAGGCCCAGAAGAAATCACTAGAGACATACCAAATGTTAGTGAAGAATTACGTAAAAATCTTGATGCTAACGGAATAATAAAAATAGGAACAGAAGTAAAAGAAGGCGATATTCTAGTTGGTAAAGTAACACCAAAAGGAATGGCTGACTTAACAAGTGAAGAAAAACTATTACACGCTATATTTGGCGAAAAAACAAGAGAAGTAAGAAATACATCATTAACAGTTCCACACGGAGGAGAAGGAATTGTCCACGATGTAAAAATATACACTAAGAAAGACAATGACGAATTACCAAGCGGAGTATCAAAAGTAGTAAGAGTTTATATAATCCAAAAAAGAAAAATTCAAGTCGGAGATAAAATGTCTGGAAGACACGGTAATAAAGGTGTAATTTCTCTAATATTACCACGTGAAGATATGCCATATTTACCAGACGGTACCCCAGTAGATATAATGCTAAATCCACAAGGTGTGCCATCTCGTATGAATATTGGACAAATATTAGAATTACATTTAGGAATGGCAGCTAAAAAATTAAATGTACACGTTGCAACACCAGTTCTAGATGGAGCAAAAAAAGAAGATATTGCAGCTATGATGGAAGAAGCTGGAATGGATGCCGACGGAAAAACAGTTCTTTACGATGGAAGAACAGGAGAACCATTTGATAATAGAATAAGCGTTGGAGTTATGTATATGATTAAACTACATCATATGGTTGATGATAAGTTACACGCTCGTGCAACAGGACCATATTCATTAGTAACACAACAACCACTTGGAGGTAAAGCACAATTTGGTGGACAAAGATTTGGAGAAATGGAAGTATGGGCATTAGAAGCCTATGGAGCTGCCCATGTACTTCAAGAAATATTAACTTACAAATCAGATGACGTAATTGGACGTGTAAAAGTTTACGAATCAATAGTAAAAGGTACCCCATTACCATCACCAGGATTGCCAGAATCATTCAGAGTATTGATAAAAGAATTCCAAGCACTTGGCTTAGATATATCTGTAATAAATAACGATGATGAAATAATAGATATGAGACAACTAGAATCAGATGATGAAGACGATGATATTGTAGTTGAAGAAATTCCAAAAACTAATCCATTTAAAGATATAGACAATTATGAAGACGATGACATTGACGAAGAAAATTTACTTGATGAGGAAACCGATGAATTAGATGAAGCCATTGATGATGAATTCGAATACGAAGAAGACTTAGAAGAGGCCTTCGATGATGACATCGAAAATGACGAAGAAAAATTAGGAGGTGAAATCTAATGATAGAAGCTAATAAATTTAAAGCCCTAAAAATATCAATAGCATCACCCGAGAAAATAAGAGCTTGGTCTTATGGAGAAGTTCAAAAACCAGAAACAATAAATTATAGAACTCTAAAACCAGAAAGAGATGGTTTGTTCTGTGAAAAAATATTTGGTCCAACAAGGGATTACGAATGTAACTGTGGCAAATACAAAAGACTAAGATATAAAAACATTATTTGTGACCGCTGTGGAGTAGAAGTAACAAAATCAAAAGTCAGAAGAGAAAGAATGGGACATATAGACCTTGCAACACCAGTAACACATATCTGGTATGTAAAAGGTATCCCTTCTTATATCGGACTTTGCCTTGATATGTCTCCTAGGGATTTAGAAGAAGTAATATACTTTGTATCTTATGTAGTAATTGACCCAGGAAGTACTCCACTTATTAAAAAACAAACTCTATCTGATAAAGAATATCGTGCTTATTATGAAAAATACGGAAATACCTTTAAAGCTGGTATGGGTGCAAGTGCAATAAAAGAATTATTACAAGAAGTTGATGTAAATAAAGAACTAGAAGAAATACAAAAAGAATTAGAAACAGCAACAGGTCAAAAAAGAATAAGATTAGTAAAAAGATTAGATGTTTTAAATTCTTTTGCAACATCAGGAAATAAACCAGAATGGATGATATTAGAAGCATTACCAGTAATACCACCAGAATTAAGACCAATGATTCAACTTGACGGTGGAAGGTTTGCAACCTCAGATTTAAATGATCTATACAGAAGAGTAATAAACAGAAATAACAGATTAAAGAAACTAATAGAATTAGGAGCACCATCTATAATTATACAAAATGAAAAAAGAATGCTCCAAGAAGCAGTAGATGCCCTCTTTGATAATGGTAGACGTGGTAGAAGTGTAACAGGCGCTGGAAATAGAGCCCTCAAATCATTATCAAGTATGCTAAAAGGAAAACAAGGACGTTTCAGACAAAACCTACTAGGTAAAAGGGTTGACTACTCAGGTCGTTCAGTTATTGTCGTAGGTCCAGATTTAAAAATGTATCAATGTGGTATACCAAAAGAAATGGCTCTTGAACTATTTAAACCACACGTTATCCACGGATTAGTATCAAGAGAAATAGCTGGAAATATTAAGTCGGCTAAAAGAATGATTGAAAATCAAGAGCCAAAAGTATGGGATATTGTAGAAGACGTTATTAAAGAATATCCAGTAATGTTGAATCGTGCCCCAACACTTCACAGATTAGGAATTCAAGCATTTGAACCAAAATTAATATCAGGAAAAGCAATAAGATTACATCCACTAGTAACAACTGCATTTAATGCTGACTTTGATGGTGACCAAATGGCTGTTCACGTACCACTATCAGAAGAAGCAAAAGCCGAAGCAAGAATATTAATGCTTGGAGCTAACAATATACTAAGTCCAAAAAATGGTCAACCAATAGTTACTCCATCACAAGATATGGTACTAGGAAACTACTACATAACTATGGAAAAATCTGGTTTAGAAGGCGAAGGAAGAGTATTTAAAAATACTAATGAAGCCTTAATGGCTTACAATCGTCGTGAGATAACGCTTCACACAAGAATATTAGTTCCTGTAAACTCATTTAAATATAAAGTATTCCTAGATTGTCATAAAAATAAATACTTAGTAACAACCCCAGGTAAAATTATCTTTAACGAAATATTACCAGATTCATTCCCTTATGTAAATGAACCAACAGATGAGAATATTGAAAAATGTGTATCAAGTAAATACTTTATTGATTATGGTGAGAATATTCCTGAAAAATTAAAAGAAATACCATTAGGAGATCCGTTTAAAAAAGGAACTCTTGAAAAAATAATTGCTCAGATGTTTAAAAAATATAGAACAACAGAAACATCTATAATGCTTGATAAATTAAAAGACTTAGGATTTAAATATTCAACTTATGCTGGAATAACAATAGCAGCATCAGACATAATAACCAGTAAAAATAAAGACCAAATAATTGCTGATAGTGAAAAAGAAGTTGAAAAAATAAATAAACAATATAAGCGTGGATTAATAACAGATAAAGAAAGATTTGATTTAGTAATAGAAGTTTGGAATAAAGCCAAGAAAGATATTGAAAAAGAACTTGAAAGTTATGCCAAATCAAGAGAATATGAAGATAACCCAATTTTCATAATGATGAATTCAAAAGCTCGTGGTTCCATTTCTAACTTCGTACAATTAGCAGGTATGCGTGGTATAATGGCTAAACCAAGTGGAGAACCAGTAGAAATACCAATTAAATCTTCATTCCGTGATGGATTATCTGTATCAGAATTCTTCTTATCAACTCACGGAGCACGTAAAGGAAGTGCAGACACAGCACTTAAAACTGCCGACTCTGGATATATGACAAGAAGGCTAGTAGATGTAGCTCAAGATATAATCGTAAGAGAAGACGATTGCGGTACTATTCAAGGTGTAGTAGTTAGTGCTTTCAAAGATGAGAAAGACGGAATTATTGAACCACTATATGACAGAATACTTGGAAGATATACAAATAAGAAAGTAGTAAATCCTGAAACAAAAGAAGTAATTATAGAAAAAGGCGAATTAATTACTGAACAAATTGCAGAAAAAATTATTAAGACAGGTATCGAAGAAGTAGAAATAAGAAATGTACTAACTTGTAAAACTGAACACGGTGTATGTCGCAAATGTTATGGTAGAAACCTTGCAACAGGTAATATTGTTGAAATAGGTGAAGCAGTTGGAACAATGGGAGCTCAATCAATTGGAGAACCAGGAACCCAATTAACAATGCGTACATTCCACACAGGTGGTGTAGCAGGTTCAGATATCACACAAGGTCTACCTCGTGTTGAAGAATTATTTGAAGCAAGAACACCAAAAGGAAAAGCACTTATTTCTGAAATAAACGGAACAGTTAGTAAAATAGAAGAATCATCAGGAAAATTCAAAATATACATAAAGAATGCTAATGAAATAAGAGAACACGTTACAGTTTACGGAGCAAAATTACGTGTTGAAAAAGGAGATAAAGTTCAAGCTGGTGACAGATTGACCGAAGGTAATATATCTCCTAAAGAATTACTAGCTGTAACCGATCCAAATACCGTACAACAATATATTCTTAAAGAAGTACAAAAAGTATATCGTTCTCAAGGTGTTGATATTAATGATAAACACGTAGAAATCATAGCCCGTAGAATGATATCACAAATAAGAATTATGGATGCCGGAGATACATTATTCTTACCAAGTACAACAGTATCTATAAGAGAATTTACCGAAGGAAATAAAGAAGTAATATTACAAGGTAAAAAGCCAGCAATAGGTCAACCAATTTTGCTTGGAATAACTAAGTCATCATTACAAACAGATTCCTTCCTAGCATCAGCCTCATTCCAAGAAACAACAAGAATATTAACAGAAGCATCAGTAAAAGGAAGAGTAGACAATTTGCACGGATTAAAAGAAAATGTAATAATAGGTAAACTAATACCAGCCGGAACCGGAGCCAAAGAATATATGGATATCGGATACTCATTAGAAAAAGAATTTTTTGATGATGAACCGTCAGAGGCATTAGAAGAAGAATTCCTAGACTAAGGCTTACCGAAAGGTAAGTCTTTCTCTTGTATAGGAGGCATTTTATGGAAAAAGAAACAAAATATAAATTAGAACAGTTACAAGCAATATATAATAAGTTTAAAAATACTTTTACCGAAGAAGAAACTCTAAAAATAGAAAAATTAATTACAACATTAGAACTAAAAGCTCAAGAAGAAACATTAACTAGCCTTTCTCAAGAAATAGAATGTATTTTAGAAGAACTTTCAAATTATAGTGTTGAAGATATTGAAATAATAATATGGAGTTATTATATGTCAATAAAAAATCCCAATAAAATATTAATAACCATAAAGGAATTACAAGAAATTATAATAAAATACAAACAAGCTACAAAAATACCAGATAATAAGAAAGCAAGAATAAATAGAGGCGTTCAATCACTTTTAAGATTAAAAATAAAAAGATTACTAGAATTATTAAAAAAAATAAAAATGTTACCATTAAGTATGGAAATATTAAATAATACCTCAGATAATATGAAAAACTCACTCACTATTCTAATTCCTTCTTCTCGATACAAAACCTTAGTAAGAAGTCATTAATTATGACTTCTTTTCACATCATTAGGCTCTTAACATACACTATTAATGGAGGTAATTATGAGTTTTAATGATTTATTCTTTGACAAAGTCAAAAAAAAGACAAATGTTGATAAAGAAACAATACTTTCCTTAGCAAATAAATTACAACAAGGCAATATGAAAGACGAAAAAACTCTAAAAGAAGTAATTAGTGAAATATCCAAAATGACAGGTAGAGAGGTATCTAAAGAAAAAGAACAAAAAATTATTGATGCTGTAATCAATGATAAAGTTCCCCAAAATTTAGATAAATACATATAATGAATAATATAACAATAGGAATAACAGCCCGTAACGAAAAAATAGGAGACACAATATACCAAATAGTGTCTCAAAATATTTTAAAATATATTGACAATAAAGCAAACTATATTGGCCTTTTAACCCATACAAATAATCATATAGATATAGATATTCTAAAAAAATGTGATGCAATAATAATTGGCGGAGGAAACAATATATATCCCTATCACTACGAATTAGTAGAATATGCAACAAATAATAACATTCCCCTTTTAGGAATATGTATGGGTAGTCAAATACTTGGCTTAACAACCCAAAATAACGATGAAAGTAAACTAATAAAAGTAAATAATCACAATAAAAAAAACAGTACCCATAAAGTAAATATAGAAGAAGGTAGCATACTATATAGACTATTCGGTAAAACCATAACCACCAATACCCGTCACGATTATGCCCTCGAAAAAGTAAATTATCCCTTTAAAATAATAGCACGTTCAGAAGACGGTGTTATAGAAGCTATAGAAAACACTGAGAACGGAAACTATCAATTAGCACTCCAATGGCATCCCGAAGATATGGAAAATATGGAAGCCATATTTATAGATTTCATTAGAGAAACTCTCCTAAGAAAAATAAACAAAAGCCTATAATATTATTCCCAAAATATTATAAGCTTTTTTATGTATACATATCAAAAAAAAACATAATATTTAATGAAAAGGAAAAGAGGTGAGTACTTATTTCAAATAATTTTGAAATAAATAATATGGAAAAAATAGATGTTATAAAGAATATTGGGATGCGTACGGGTGGAGATATATACTTAGGTGTAGTAGGCGCCGTAAGAACAGGGAAAAGCACATTTATAAGAAAATTTATGGAAACAATAGTTTTACCAAATATAACTGATGAAGAGGAGAAAAAAAGAACGATAGACGAATTACCCCAAGCAGCAGCTGGTAAAACCATAATGACAACCGAACCAAAATTCGTTCCAGCAACCGGTGCCAAAATAAAAGTAGAAGACTTTACCGCTAGTATAAGATTAATAGATTGTGTAGGTTATATAGTTCCCTCCGCCAAAGGCTATGAAGACGATAACGGTCCAAGATATGTAATGACACCTTGGTACTCAGAAGCCATACCCTTTATAGAAGCCGCTGAAATAGGAACAGAAAAAGTAATCAAAGACCATTCAACAATTGGAATAGTAGTAACAACCGACGGATCCATTACAGATATACCTAGAAAAGATTATATCGAAGCCGAAGAAACGGTCATAACAGAATTACAAAGTATAGGAAAACCATACATAGTAATACTAAACTCCGTTCATCCAATGTTACCAGAAACCGAAAAATTAGCCACTGAATTAAAAGAAAAATATAATGTTCCCGTAATTCCTCTAAATGTTGAGAACATAGCCGATAGAGATATGTATAACATATTAAAAGAAGCCCTATACGAGTTTCCAGTTGAAGAAGTAGTCGTTAATATGCCAGAATGGGTTGCCGTTTTAAGTCCTAATCACTATTTAAAAAAAGAATACATAAAAAAAATAAAAGAAAGCATTATGCCAATAAATAAACTCAAAGATGTTGATCAAATAGTAAAAAACTTCACAAACTCCGATTACATCTCCAAAGCCTACCTATCAGACGTTGACACATCAACAGGCATTGTAACCTTAAACTTAGAATCCCCTAACAATTTATACAACGAAGTACTAAACAATATAATAGGTGTAAATATAAATACCAAAGCCGATTTACTATACCTATTTCAAGATTTTAGTGAAGCAAAACAAGAATACGACCAAATAAAAAATGCCCTAAAAATGGTAAAACAAACCGGCTACGGAGTTGCCTCTCCAACCCTAGCAGATATGAAACTAGATAAACCAGAAATAATAAAACAAGGAGCCAGATATGGAGTAAAACTAAAAGCCAAAGCCCCATCAATACATATGATAAAAGTCGAGGTAGAAAGCACTTTTGAACCAATCATAGGAAGTGAACTTCAATCAAAAGAATTAATAAAATCCCTAACGGAAGATAAAGAAGGAAACGATATCTGGAAAAGCGAAATATTTGGAAGAAGCCTAGAAGTAATAGTCCAAGAAGGAATCCAAGCTAAACTAGCAATGCTTCCAGATAAAGTAAGATTTAAACTATGTCAAACCCTAACAAAAATAATAAATAAAGGTAGTAATACAATGATAGCAATAGTTATCTAGTATTGCTATCTTTTAATATAATAAGAATTTTCTCTGCAAAAACCCCAATATAATTGACAAATTAGACACTTTTTTACAAAAAATACTTGATTTTATATAAGTTTCGTGGTATCTTTAAACAGTAAGCAAAATAGAAAAAGCTTATGATAATTAATGGAGGTAAGAAAATGACAAAAACAGGATTAGTAGATTTTATCGTAGAAAAAACAGATTTAACTAAGGCAGAAGCAGGAAAAGCAGTAGACGCAGTTCTAGAAGGAATTGTAGAAGGATTAAAAACAGAAGGAAAAGTAACATTAATAGGCTTCGGAACTTTCACTGCAAAGAAAAGAGAAGCAAGAACAGGACGTAATCCATTAACGGGTGAAGAACTACAAATCGCTGAACGTATGGTTCCAGGATTTAAAGCAGGAAATAAATTAAAAGAAGCATTAAATTAAGATTTCAAAGGAAACTATATTTTAGTTTCTTTTTTTTGCCCTATCGGAGTTAGGTACAATTATTCTCCATAACAATTTACATTTCCAAAAGACTTTGATATAATATATACACAAAACCGAGGTGAAAAAATGTTTAAAATAGGAAATATAGAAATAAAAAATAATATAGTATTAGCACCAATGGCCGGCGTCTGTAATAGTGCTTTTCGCAAAATCATTAAAGAAATGGGCTGTGGACTAATATATGCTGAAATGGTAAGCGATAAAGCCCTAGTATATAATAGCAAAAAAACAATCGATATGCTGTACCTAGAAGATGAAGAAAGACCCCTAGCTCAACAAATATTCGGAAATGATAAAGAATCCTTTGTAAAAGCAGCAAAACTAGTTTATGAAACAGAAAAACCCGATATAATAGACATCAATATGGGGTGTCCCGTTCCCAAAGTAGCCGTAAAATCCCAAGCCGGAGCAGCACTCTTAAAAAATCCCCCTCTAATAAAGGAAATAGTCGAAGCCGTTGTCGCTTCTGTTCCCATTCCCGTAACTGTTAAAATAAGAAGTGGATGGGACAGCAACAATATAAATGCAGTTGAAGTAGCAAAAATAATAGAAGAAGCCGGAGCCTCTGCCATAACAGTCCATCCCCGTACAAGAAGTCAAGGCTATAAAGGCAACGCCGATTGGAACATAATAAAAAAAGTAAAAGAAACCGTAAATATTCCCGTAATCGGCAATGGCGATATAACAAATATCGAAAGTGCCAAAAAAATGTTTACTGAAACCCATTGTGACGCCATAATGATAGGCCGTGCCACCCTCGGTAATCCGTGGATAATAAAAAAACTAGTAACTTACTTCGATACCGGAGAAGAAATACCCGACCCAACTCCTGTCGAAAAAGTAGATATGGCTCTAAAACACCTAGAATACCTACTAAAAATAAAATCCGAAAAACTATCCGTCTTAGAAATGCGTAGCCATATCGCTTGGTATCTGAAAGGCTTACCAGAATCCACTACCATTAAAGAAAAGGCCTTTAAAATAACAGATGCCCAAGAATTAAAAACCCTCCTTGAAAATTACAAGAAAACCCTTTCAAACTATTAAAAAATGTGGTACAATAATTAAGAAATGGAGGAAAAATGAATACAAATTTTTTTACAAGAGCATCAGCCTATATAATTGATGCCATAATAGTATTACTACTATTAAATATCATTACAATGCCAATAAAAGTAGATGCCCACAATAGTGCCAAACTCGAAGACTTAACTAAACAAATAGCAAGCGGAGAAATAACAACCAAAGAATATTACAAAGAATATGCCGATTTATATTACGACATTCAAAAAGACGGAGCCCCAATCAACGCAATTTCCATAATATTAACAATAGGATACTTTGTAGGCTTCGGATACTTAAATAAAGGCCAAACAATAGGCAAAAAACTATTCGGAATAAGAGTAGTAAACAAAACTGGCAAACCCGCCACTCTAAAACAAATAGCCCTAAGAAGCCTATTCATATATAGCCTCTTCTCAGCCATTATTAATATCATACTAGTATTCATAATAGGAAGAGAATCCTACTATATGACAAGTACCGTATTCACAATGATAGATACAATACTAATACTAGTAACAGTCATACTAATACTATTTAGAGAAGATAAACGAGGATTACACGATATAATAGCATCAACTAAAGTAATCAAAGAAAATTAGGAGGAGCAAATATGCAATACACAGAACAAGAATTAGTAAGAAGAGAAAAACTAAAAAACATACCCAATCCCTATCCCGAAAAATATGAAATAACCCACGAATTAAAAGACGCTAGAAAACTCGAAGACGGTACCCAAAATATCAAAGTAGCAGGAAGAATAATATTTATGCGTAAAATGGGGAAAATGTCATTTATAACAATCGGTGATGTAGAAGGAAGACTACAATTATCATTCAAATTAGATACATTAGGTGAAGAAAAATACAACTTCTTCAAAACAAACGTTGATATAGGAGACTTTATCGGAGCCGAAGGAGAAATATTCACAACTCAAACTGGTGAAAAAACCCTAAGAGCAAACAATTTCACTTTCTTAGGGAAAGCCCTAAAACCATTACCAGAAAAATTTCACGGCCTCGAAGATATTGAAACAATATATAGACAAAGATATGTCGATCTAATAATGAATGAAGACGCCCGTAAAAAATTCCTTTTCCGTAGTAAATTAATAAAAGAAATAAGAAATTATTTAGATAGTATCGGATATATAGAAATAGAAACCCCAATTCTATCAAATAAAGCCAGTGGTGCAACGGCCAAACCATTCATAACTCACCATAACGCCTTAGATATAGATTTCTATTTAAGAATAGCACCCGAAACATATCTAAAAAGAGCCGTAGTAGGAGGCTTTACCAAAGTGTTCGAAATAGCACGTTGTTTTAGAAACGAAGGAATGGACGCAAGCCACCTTCAAGACTTCACAATGCTCGAAGCTTATGGTGCATATCTAAATTATAAAGATAATATGAATTTAACAAGAAATATGATACAAACAATAATTCAAAATATTTTCGGAACCCTAAAAATAACCTTCGGTGATAAAGAAGTAGATCTAAGCGGAGAATGGGAAGCCGTATCATTCAGAGAATTACTACTAAAATACTGCGATATAGACTTAAATATCTATAACACCAAAGAAAAACTATTAGCCGAAATAAGACGTCAAAATATCGATATCGATAGTGAAGTACCCCTTGAAAACCTTGGATACGGAAATATGGTCGATCAATTATACAAAAAAGTAGCAAGACCAAATGTAATAAACCCAATATTCCTAACAGAACACCCAATAGATCTTTCACCCCTAGCCCGTGCTAACGACGATAATCCCAATATTACCGATAGATTTCAATTAGTAATAAACGGAGCCGAAATAATAAACGCTTACTCCGAATTAGTAGACCCAATTGAACAACAAAGAAGATTACAAGTCCAAGCCGAACTAAAAGCCGGTGGCGATGAAGAAGCAATGCCAATGGATACCGAATACATAGAAGCAATGGAATACGGTATGCCCCCAATAAGCGGTTGGGGAATGGGAATAGATAGATTAGTCCAACTATTAACAAATTCCAAAAACATTAAAGACGTAGTAATGTTCCCATTAATGAAACCACTAGGAAAAAAAGAAGTCCATATCGAAAAGACTAATAAAACTATCGACTTCTCTAAGGTAGTAGTAGAACCACTATTTACCGAAGAAGTAAACTTTGAAACATTCAGCAAATGCGATTTCCGTGTCGTAAAAGTAAAAGACTGTGAAGCCGTAGCCAAAAGCAAAAAACTACTAAAATTCACTCTAAATGACGGAAGTGACAAAGATAGAATTATCCTAAGTGGAATACACACATATTATGAACCCGAAGAATTAATAGGAAAAACCCTTGTCGCAATAACCAACCTTCCACCTAAAACAATGATGAAAATAGATTCCTGTGGAATGCTTCTAAGTGCTATCCACGAAGAAGACGGAGAAGAAAAACTAAACCTCTTAATGCTAGAAAATAACATTCCAGCAGGTGCAAAACTATACTAAACCCCGCAAATTTACCAAAAAATAAATAAACCACTAGTTAATATAGTGAAAAAAAAGAAAAAATATGTTATTATTATTATGAGGAGGTTATAATGAAAAAAAATAGTTTGTTTAAGTTTTTAGGAATATTACTACTAATAGTACTAGTACTAACGTATATTATTCCTGGAAGAAGCGACACAATGAATTATTTAGGCCTAGGAGATCTATTCCTAAACTATTTACAATCATTCTATTATTTCTTTGATACAGCACTATTCATTTTAGTAGTTGGTGGTTTCTACGGACTATTAAACAAAACAGGAGCTTACAAAAAACTATTAGATATGATAGTAACAAAAGTAAAACCCAAAAGCAACAAATTCATATTCTTAACAGTAATAATATTTGCGGTATTAGAATCCCTAACAGGTATGACAGTAAACTTACTCGTATTTGTTCCATTCGTAGTATCAATAATACTATTACTTGGATATGACAAATTAGTAGCAATAACTTCTACTATTGGTGCTATATTAATCGGGTTCATTGGAGGAATTTTCGTTACACTACGTGACCCAAGTAATATGTACGGCGTAAGTTATGTATCCTTTGAAAAACTAGTAGGATTAGATACAAACTTTGTAAATGTATTTCCAAAATTACTATTATTACTAGCCGGAATAGCATTACTAATATACTATATAAATAGCCATATTAAAAATGTTGAAGCCAAGAAAGTAAAATACGAATTAAACGGAAATACAGATATCCTAATAGCTGAAGTAAAAGGAAACTACAAAGATCTAAAAGTATGGCCATTAGTAACAGTATTAGCACTAATACTAATACTATTAATTCTAGGTTTCTTCCCATTCGAAAGCCTATTTGGAGTAACAGTATTTAATGACTTCCATACTTGGTTAACAGGATTGACCATTAAAAAGTTCGAAGTTTGGAACAACATAATATCTGCTAACTTCCCAGCATTCGGTAACTGGGCATCATTAGGAAGCTATATGATGACAATGATAATACTAATACTATTTGCATTAATAATAAAAATAGTATACAAAATCAAATTATCAGATGCCTTAGAAGGCTTTACTGACGGTATGAAGAAAATGTTGCCAACAGTATGTTTAGTTATATTAGCATACTCAATCCTAGTAAGTGCATATAACAACGGCTTTATGGAAACAATAATAACAAAAGCCGGAGATTTCAACTTAGGAATAACTTCTCTAGTAACATTACTAGGAAGCCTATTAAACGTTGACTTATACTACACAGCATCAAGTACATTCTTACCACTAGTAAACGCATTCTCAGATAGTGCAAACTTAGAACTAGTAGCTATTTTATTCCAAAGCCTATATGGATTTATAAGCATAATCGGACCAACAAGTCTATTACTAATAATCGGTCTATCATACTTAGATGTTCCATATACAACTTGGTTAAAATACATTTGGCGTTTTGCCCTATATCTATTCATACTAATATTTATAGTGGCCCTAATCGTCATATTAGTATAAAAAATAAAGCACGGTACCAACCGTGTTTTTAAATACAAAAAAAATCCACAAAACAGTGGACTATTAACAAGCTTTCTTCAAAGTTCTAATTTCTCTAGCACTTAATCTAACAGTCATAGATTTACCATTTTCATCTATAACTTTAATAGGTTGTAAATTAACTTTTTGACTTTTTTTAGTAGCCTTTAAACAATTAGGTCTATTATTAGCCATATTAGTTCTTTTACTTGATAAATTCTTTGCCATAATCTTCCCTCCTCAAACATAATTGTACACTTATTTTACTATAAAAAAGTCCGTAAGTCAACAAAAAAATTACAATTGTTTATTATTTTTAATAAATTCTCGCAAAATCTTTGTAGTAGCCCGCTTTTCAATTCTAGAGACATAACTCCTCGATATCCCCATCTCCTTAGCAATCTCCTTCTGTGTAACCTCATCTTCTCCATTAAGACCATATCTCTTAATCAAAATCTCCCTTTCCCTATCCGTAAGAACTCTCATATATTCCCGCAAAAAACCAATATTATCATTCTTATAAATTTCTTCAATAAAATCCGGTTCTTGCGTCTTCAAAATATCAAGAATAGTAATCTCATTTCCCTCTTTATCATAGCTAATCCCATCATAAATACTAATATTCTTACTATTCTTTTTATCCGCCCTAAAATACATAAGAATCTCATTCTCTATACACTTCGCCACATAAGTCGTAAGCTTAACCTTCTTTCCCAAAGAATAAGTATCAATCCCCTTAATCAGCCCAATCGTCCCAATCCCAATCAAATCATCAATATCGTGTTCATTAGTTTCAAACTTCTTCACTATGTGAGCCACTAACCGCAAATTATGCTCTATAAGAAGGCTTCTTGCCCCCTTATCCCCCATATTACACTTCCTAATAGCTTCCATTTCTTCTTCTTTACTAAGCGGATCTGGAAAAACATTATTAGAATAAGACCCCGTAAAAAGATGCAAATTCTCAATAATCATACTAAACAAATTAAATAACATAATACTCCTCCATTAAATTATAGTAGAAAATTCCTCAAATATGAAAATTTGACAATAATTAAAATTTATGATAAGATAATATCACAAATTAAGTAAATCAATTGACAAAACCAATTTTTTTTGAGAAAATTATAGTAGAGGTGGTATAGAATGTATCAGAATAGAATTTCCTTGTCAATTCAAGATATATTAGATAAAGAATTTAAAGTAGATGCCAGAGGATACAGATTACAAGAAGTAGACAAATTCTTAGATATCATTATTAAAGACTATAACGAATTCGATAACATAATAAAAAGTTATGACCGCGAACGAAAAAACCTAATCGCTGAAAATAACGCTTTAAAACAAGAAGTCCATAATCTAAAGTCAAGCATATCTGCTATAAAATCAGGTGAAAAAGAAATAACAAATGTCGATTTGATAAGAAGAATATCACAACTAGAAAAAATAATTTTCGGAAAAGAAGAACAATAATATTATTTGGACAAACGCTGCATAATAAAATGTAGAGGAAAGTCCACGCTCGCACTATCTGCGATGATAGTAGTGATTGTGCTTAGGGAACAAATAACCTAAGGCAGTAAATACTGACGGCGGGCTCTATACCTAAATAGAAATACAAGGTATAACCCATAAAGTGCCACAGAGACGAGTTATTTAGAAATAAATAAATGAAACGCGGTAAACCCCACAAGCGAGAAACCCAAATTACGGTAGGGGAACCCCAAAGGAAGAAGTGAATTCACTAGGGGATGGTTATTAACCATAGATAAATGTTTGTCACCATTAAGGTACAGAACGTGGCTTATAAAATAATATTATTATAAAAGGAAGATGAAAATGAAAGAAATAGGAAGTAAATTAAAAGAAAAAAGGGAAGAAAATGGCCTAACAATAGATGAAGCCTCCGAGGACCTGAAAGTACGACCATCACAATTATCCAACCTAGAAGAAGGAAAAAAAGAAGAATTTAGCGATGTCTTATTCCTAAAATACCTAATAAGAGACTATTCCAAATACCTAGGATTAGATGGAGAAAAAATGGTCGATGAATTTAATGAATTCCTCTTTGACTTTACATCAAAAATACCCTTAGAAGAAATAGAAAAAGCCCTCGAAGAAAAAAAGAAAGAAGGCCCCAAAATAACATCCCCATATACATCGTTTGAACAAGAAAAAAACAAAATCCCCAAATTACTAATAGCCCTTGTCATCGTGCTACTAGTAGTATTTGGTGGATACCTAATAATAAGCAATATGAGTGGAAACGATTTCCATAAAGAAAACGTAACCTATGTTATAGGGAGGTAAAAATGAATAAAGCAAACAAAATAACCCTATCAAGAGTATTTATATCAATAATAATAATAATAATTCTACTATTCCCATTCTATAGTTTTGGAATAGAATTCCCCAAATACATAGTAAATGATAATATAGTAGTAGATCTAAAATACATAATAGCCGGAGTACTATTCATAATCGCTTCATTAACCGACTTTTTAGACGGCTATGTAGCTCGCAAATACGATATGGTAACCGACTTCGGAAAAATGGTTGATGCCATATCCGATAAAATGCTAACCAATTCCCTAATGATAATACTAGCCTGTAATGGAATGATAGCCCCAATTATAGTAGTAGTATTCATTGTAAGAGACATAATAGTAGATTCAATCAAAATGCTGATAGGAAACAAAGGCAAAGCCGTAGCAGCCATACCCGTGGCCAAAGTCAAAACCGCTACCCTTATGGTCGGCCTTACCCTAACCCTATTTTATAACTTACCATTCGAATTAATAAACCTAAGAGTGTCAGAATACCTACTAATAATATCATGCGTACTATCCGTAGTCTCAGGAGTAAAATATTACGGAATGGCCAAGGAATACATAACCACAAAATAATTATAAAAAGGATTAAACCCCCTTTTTTTTGGCCCTACAGGAGTAAAAAAACATTGACAAACCCCCTAAACTATACTATAATAAACCTGTCACTGTTGGGGAGGATAAATGAATAAAAATACAGAAAAAGATAAAAGATTAGAGGAAGTCCTTGCAAACATTGAAAAACAATTTGGAAAAGGATCCATAATGAAATTAGGTGAACACGAACACCAAAAAATCGAAGTATCACCAACCGGATCAATATCCCTAGATTTAGCCCTAGGAGTTGGAGGTTACCCCAAAGGAAGAATCATAGAGATATACGGTCCTGAATCATCAGGAAAAACAACCATAGCCCTTCACGCCATAGCAGAAGTCCAAAAACAAGGAGGCCGTGCTGCTTTCATAGATGCCGAACACGCTCTTGATCCCGTGTACGCTTCAAACTTAGGTGTCGATATTGACGAACTACTCCTATCGCAACCCGATACCGGAGAACAAGCCCTAGAAATATGCGATGCCCTTGTACGAAGTGAAGCCCTAAGCATTATCGTAATAGATTCCGTTGCTGCCCTTGTGCCCCAAGCCGAAATAGATGGAGAAATAGGCGATAACCAAATAGGTTTGCAAGCTAGATTAATGAGTAGAGCTCTAAGAAAACTATCCGGAAGCATAAGCAAAACTCAAACAATAGTAATATTCATAAACCAGTTAAGAGAAAAAGTAGGAGTAATATTCGGCAACCCCGAAACTACTCCAGGAGGCAAAGCCCTAAAATACTATTCTTCCGTTAGACTAGATATAAGAAGAGGAGAACAAATAAAGAACAATAGCGAAATATTAGGAAACAAAACCAATATCAAAGTAGTAAAAAACAAAGTAGCTCCACCCTTTAAAACCACAACCATTGAAATCATATACGGCCAAGGAATATCAAGATTAGGCGAAATAATAGATTTATCAGTCGAACACGGGATAATAGAAAAATCCGGATCATGGTATGCCTATCAAGGCAATAAAATAGGACAAGGCAAAGAAAACGTAAAACAATATTTAAACCAAAATAAACCCCTCCAAATAGAAATAGAAACCAAACTAAGAAAAAAAATAGGAATAGATAAAAAAGAAGCCAAACTAAAACCGTAAAATTTTAGTAAATTAACTTCTTTTTTTCTTTTACACCTTGACTACTCCCCATATTTCTAGTACAATAAAAATGTAGGAGAAATACTAAAATAAAGTATTTAACCACAGAAGAATGGAGGTACCAATGAATGGTAATTTAATCTCCATATTAACGTTTGTTCTTGGATTAGTTTTAGGAGTTATCGCCTTTTTCGCATATAAAACAATTAACATAAAAAAAGCCGAAAAAACCGCCGACTCCATTATAGATAAAGCAAAAAAAGATGCAGAAAAGCACAAAAGAGATACCATTTTAGAGGCCAAAGAAGAAGTACATAGAATAAAACTCGAATCAGAAAAAGAAATAAAAGAAAAGAAAAACGAAATAAAAGACACCGAAGCAAGACTATTACAAAGAGAAAACAACATAGATAGAAGAGATTTAGCCCTCCAAAAAAGAGAATCCAATCTTGAAGAAAGAGAAACAGTGCTTATGCAAAAACAAGAAGAAATTCAAGAAACAAAAGAAAAAATGGAGGAAATAAAAAAACAAGAACTAGAAGAATTAGAACGAATAAGCAAATTTTCCAAAGAAGAAGCCAAATTAGCTATAATGAAAACCGTCGAAGAAAAAATGACTAAACAAATAGTATCCTATATTAAGGAGAAAGAAGAAGAAGCCAAATTAGAAGTAGACACCAAAGCCAAAGAAATGCTAATAAGCTGTATGGAAAAATATGCTGCCGATGTAACTAATGAACAAACAGTAAGCGTAATAACTCTACCAAACGATGAAATGAAAGGTAGAATAATAGGAAGAGAAGGAAGAAACGTAAGAACTATTGAATCAGTGACTGGAGTAGACCTAATAATAGACGATACCCCAGAAGCAATAGTAATATCAAGTTTCGATCCCCTAAGAAGAGAAATAGCCAAATTAACCCTTGAAACCCTAATCAAAGATGGCCGAATACACCCAACAAGAATAGAAGAAGTATACTCCAAAATGAGTGATGAAGTAAATCAAAAAATCAAAGAATACGGAAAAAATGCAATTTACGAACTAGGAATATCCAAAATGGACCCAAAATTAATTGAAACAATCGGAAGATTACATTTCCGTACTAGTTATGGCCAAAATGCCCTAAAACACTCTATGGAAGTAGCAAACATCTCAGGAATAATAGCTGGAGAACTAGGAGAAAGAGTAAATTTAGCCAAAAGAGCAGGACTATTACACGATATAGGAAAAGCAATTGACTATGAAATGGAAGGAAGCCATGTTCAAGTAGGAATGGAAATAGCCAAGAAGTACAATGAAGATGAAGTAGTAATAAACGCTATTGCATCCCACCACGGAGATTGCCCATCCACAAGCATAATATCAACCATTGTAAGTATAGCTGATACAATATCCGCTTCTCGCCCTGGTGCAAGAAACGATTCTACTGATATATATTTCCAAAGACTAGAAAAACTAGAACAAATAGGAAATGATATCGAAGGAGTAGAAAAAACCTACGCCATTCAAGCAGGAAGAGAATTAAGAGTAATAGTAAAGCCCGAAGAAGTAGACGACTTAATGGCTCATCAAATAGCCCTTGATATAAAAGATAGAATAGAAGCAGAAATGCAATATCCAGGCACTATTAAAGTAACCGTTGTAAGAGAAACAAGAGCAACAGAAGAAGCAAAATAGTCTTCTTCTTTTATAAATAAGGAGGAAATATGGGAATATTTAACAAAATAAAACAAGCATTTACAAAGGAACCAGTTGAAACCCAAAATTATGAAAAAGGCTTAGCAAAAACAAGAAAAAACTTCGTTTCTGAGCTAAATAACCTTTCCAAAAAATACAAATTTGTGGGTGATGAATACTTTGAAGAATTAGAAGACATTCTCATAATGTCAGATATAGGAATAAACACCGTAGTAAAATTTGTAGACAAATTAAAAGATAGAGTAAAAAAAGAAAAAATAGAAGATACAGAAGTATTAAAAGAAGTAATCATAGATGAGCTATTAATTATGTATGTCGACGGAAGTGTAACATCAAGCAAAATAAACTTTAGTGATACCCCACCAACCATAATTCTCTTTGTAGGAGTTAACGGAGTAGGGAAAACAACTACAATCGGAAAATTAGCAAGTAAACTAAAAAATGAAGGCAAACATCCCCTTTTAGTAGCCGGAGATACATTCAGAGCCGGAGCAACAGAACAATTAGAAGAATGGGGAGAAAAAATAGATGTTCCCGTTGTAACATCAACATCCAAAGACCCAGCTAGTGTTATCTATGACGGAATAAATACAGCCAAAGAAAAAAACAACGATGTAATCCTAGTAGATACCGCTGGTCGCTTGCAAAATAAAATCAATTTAATGCAAGAACTAAATAAAATAAATAAAGTCATAAAAAAACTAGTACCCGATGCTCCTCACGAAACTCTACTAGTAATAGACGCAACTACCGGTCAAAACGGAATATCCCAAGCCAAGTCATTTAAAGAAATAACTAACATAACCGGAATAGTATTAACAAAATTAGACGGAACCGCTAAAGGAGGAATCGTCCTTGCCATCAAAGAAGAAGTAGGAATCCCCGTAAAATACGTTGGACTAGGAGAAACCGTCGAAGACTTAGAACCATTCGATATAGAAAAATATATATATGGTCTTTTCAAAGACTTATAGAAAGGTGACCAAAATGAATAAAAAAGAATCAAAAAACTTAGAAAGGAATATCTGTATATTAGTAGGAGTACTATTTATAATTTCCCTAATAGGAACATTCAAATCCCTAGCATTACTACCAACAACCCTTCTTTTATTAGCACTTGAACTACTAACCATTGCATACTTCCAAAAAGAAGACAAAGAAAAATTAACAAGTACTATTATACTATTTGGAGTAGCAGTATTTCTAATAATATTCTCCACCCTTTATACAGTAATAAAAATAGTATAATGGATGAAAGAAATAACTTAATAATATTATATGACTATTATGGAGGCCTCCTATCTGATAAACAAAAAGAATACTTCGAACAATACTATTTTGAAAATCTCTCCTTATCAGAAATGGCTGAAAACTTAAATATAAGTAGAAATGCCATCCATAAAGTTCTCAAAAATATAAATACAAAACTATATAGATATGAAGAGATATTAAAATTAAAAGAAAAAAACCAAAAATTAGAAAAAATAATAAACACAATTCCTGATAAAAATATACAAAATCAAATAAAAAAAATATTATAAGGAGCTATTATGAACGATAAAGTACCACTACAAACACTAAGTAAAAAGAAAAAATACAATTTCTATTATGATACAAAAAAAAGAACTAAAGGAGGCTTTATAGACGCTGCCTTTATATCATCACTAATATTAACAGCTGGAGTATGGATATTACTAACTCTCGTAATAGGAGGTAAATAATGAATAACAACCAAAATATAAATAATACAATGCTATCAAGATACGCTGATAATCTTACCAATGTAACATATATAACAAATCCCGCCATAGCGCGTGAAGAAGAAATAAAAAGACTAATATTAACTCTTCTCACTCCTGAAAAGTCTGCTATTCTTGTCGGAAAACCCGGTATAGGTAAAACCGCAATTGTAGAAGGATTAGCCTACAAAATTAGGCGAAACGAAGTACCCGATTTATTAAAAGGCTATCAAATATATAGAATAAATGTAGCTGCTCTTGTAGGAGAATATCAAGGCGAAAACAGGGTATTAAAACTAGTTGAAGAAATAAAAACTCTTAATAAAATAATACTCTTTGTCGATGAAATACATACCCTAATAATATCAACTAACGAAGCAGCCCTCGACCTTGCCAATATGTTTAAAGAAGGACTAAGTAGAGGAAGCATAAAAATGATAGGAGCAACCACCACTGCAGAATACGATAGATACATAGTTAGAGATAAAGCATTTTTAAGAAGATTTGAAAGAATAGATGTACAAGAACCAACTATGGAAATGTGTGTCCAAATACTATTACAAACACTACCCAAAATAGAAAAGCAAACCGGAGCAATATTACCATATACCGACTTTATAAAACAAAAATTAATGGAATTCATAGTAAATATGACTAGTGAATACAAGAGAGTATATGAACTATCCTCTCGTTATCCCGATATAGCCTTAACTATTTTACGACAATCATTTTCTAATGCCCTATACGAAAATAGCCATAGAGTAAGCTTTAAAAATATCTATGATGCCATTAGATTTACAAAAGCAGTATATCCCGATGTAATAAAGAAAGAACTCGTCATTTTTGCCGAAACATTTAAAGACGAATTACAAGCCGAAAACATAATAGTAGATCCAAATAACTATTTAGCAAACTAAAAGACAACCATTATAATTGGTTGTCTTTTATATACTCCTCCGTCATATCACTATAATTAACAGTAAATATACCAAGTAAAGCATTCTTTATATTATCCTCTTTAACCTCTTCAACATAATCATCATTTTTATCACTAATATGTTTAAAGAATAAATAATTATTAGTAGGTTCATCATTAATAACTTGAACTGCTAAAAAATATCTATTTTTTTCCAATATTGCATCATCTAATAATAAATATTCTTTATTATTAGCCAGCATAATAATATCATTAATATCCATATATTCTTCCCTTCTTATCTTTTATGACTGCTAGGTTTATCTTCATTATCAGTAATTTTTTTATTATAATCTTCTATACCAGCCTTAAATCCTAATTCCCAATCTTTCTCTTTTTCAGGAGTATCTAAAACAAGTTTATCTTTTAAAGACTTAATTTCTGCATCAATATCAGCTTTTTTACTATTTTCAATATAATAGCCTCCAGCTCTATGAGCAATAGTCCATATATCATCATTTTTATCATTATTTGCATCATAGACAAAACTATTAGTAGGTGATACAGGTTTTTCACCTAGGTTTTCAAAATATAACTCAGCCATATCCTCAGCAAGGGCTCCAAAAGAATCCTTAGCTTTTGACTTTTCTAAACTAACCTTTTTAGTAACACCCTCTTGTGTAGTAGGAACTTCTTCTTTTGTACTTTCAGCATTCATAAAGCCTTCCACACTAGTAGCTACAGTTTCAGCAACATCCTTTTCCGTAGCACTTTGTTCAAATTCATCAGTACTTATAACACCAGCATCAATAATAGGAGTTCTTTCTGCTCCAGGACCTTCAACTCCATTATTGGCAAAATGCTTTTGCCAATCTTCTCTTTCGGAAAGAGAAGGTCTATCATCATTATTATTACTAGTACTAACAATAGGTTCCCATTCCTCATCATCATTTTTCTTCTTTGTTCTATTAAATAATTTAGAGAATGTATTTCTTAAAGTTTGAAAGGAAGTTTTATTTTTATCATTTGAAGATTCATCAACATTTCCCTCTTTTTCAATATCTTCTAAAGCAGCATTATAACCATCATCATAACCATCGTTATATTCTCTGTCATTAGTTTCATTACGACCCTTTTTAAGACCCTTCTTATATCCCTTATCATAATATATCTTAGCTTCTTCTTTGGATATAACTTCTTCTCCATTAGAATTAGTTTTAGGAACAAACTTCTTGTGAAGAGCACTTACAATACTACTAACACTAAATCCACTAATTCCAGCAACACTAGATACTAAAGCACTTTTTCCAATAATAGAGCCAGCAGATATAGTCCAAGCCCCCGTTTTAGCAGAAAAGATAGCTCCAATTTTAGCACCAAGGGCAATATTATTAGCGTGAAGTGTATTCATTAAAGCAACATTACCAACAGACTTAGCAATCCACCAGTTAGCAGAATTAGCAGCCATTAATGTAGGAATAGCAGATGCCGATATAGCGAAAAGTCCTGTAGCTATTGCCGCACATCCAACACCAATTAATATCTGTCTTTTATGTTTAGAAATCCACTTACATACTCTTTTACCAACAACTTTTATTTTACTTTCTTTATTTTCTTTATTTTTATCATCCTTATTATTTAATTTTTCCTCAAGAGTATTTTTATATGCATTAAGACGTTTAATAATATATGTCCTATCTTTTTTGGTAAACTTATCACTTGAAGTATTATTATAGTAATCGATAGTCTTATCAATATATCCAATTCTTTCATCAAGTCCTAATGTTTCCGCATACTTAATATGACCATTAACAGCTTCATCTAAAGTTTTAAACTTTTCATAGTCATCAATAAGTCCTTGCTTATATAATTCAAGTTTTTTAGCAATTTCCTTAGCTTCTACATCAGAATATCTACTTCCCTTATCAGCATTATAATTATTATATTTATCAATCTCTTCTTGAATATATTTAAGAGCATCATCCAAATTTAATTTTTCTGAACTATAAATAATATAATCAACAGCCCTTGTAACTCTCATATTTTCATTTTCAGTATCAGATTTTTGTTTTTCATCTACTGCCTCAACTTCTTCAATATCGTCACTTTTTTCTGAATTAGCATTATCAAAAAGTTCAGTTAAAGAAATATCTTCTATAGGTTGTTCTGCTTCCGCTTCAGTGACAACGTTATCCTCTCCAGTTTTAATTTCTTCCTTATTAATATTAACAGGTCTTATTTCACTTACTTCCGCTTTTTTCTCCTCTTCACCTATTTCTTCACTTTCTTCTTTGTTATCATTAATAGAAGAATTAGTATGAACCTCAGCATTAGATATTTCTTGACTAAAACCATTTTCCTTATACACTCTAAGTCTGTTTGCAATTTCCATTGCTTCATCTTTGGTAATATCATAATCAATAAGTTTATTAGCACTTAAATTAGTATAATAACCTATCAAATAATCAGCAATTTCATTTTTGCTACTTTCAGAAGCATTACTAATAGTATTAATAGCTTCTTCATAAAATTTAGTTATTTTATCAGTATCCATAAATACCTCCTTATGACTAAAATAATACCATAAAACTAAACAAATGTCAAACTTTTATCTTGTCTTTACACCAAAAAGAAAAAAATAATCCGAAGATTATTTTTTAAGAGTTTTTCTTTTATCAAAATATTCCCTTTTAGTAGTATTAGCCACTCCAAAAGCCCCATAAATAGCACTTTCAAAATCAAATCTAGCCTTAGTATTATCAATACCATTATAAAGACCAGTTTTAAGTGTCTTAATACCACTCTTAAAATTACTATAAAGCCATTTAGCATAAAAAGCATCATTTTTATCAAGCATATAATCAATAGAAGGATTAGCAAAAATCAATGCATTCTCATTTTCAAATTCAAAAGGGATCTTTTTACCATCACGATAATAAATATTATTAAACGCAACAATAAACGAAACAGAATGAATAATAGAATCAATCCTATACAAAGTAACAGCTTCTCTAGGAGTTAAAAAACCAAGCCTTCCCTCTTCGTAAAAAATCTTTTCAGATGTAAAAAAGTTCTCTCTTCCCGTTTTTAGAAAGTTACGAAAAGCACTTTGGGCAACATCACCATTGTAAGCCTTTTCCGTAGCATCAGTAGCATAATCAATTACACTCCCAACACTCACAATTTTTTCCAAATCTTTAACTTTACAATCTGCAGGTATCATAGTAAGATTAATTTCCATATTTGTAAATTTGTTCATAAACTTCCCCCCTTCCAACAATTTACAAAAAAAGTATAACACATAAAAAAAACAATGTCAATTACAAAAAAACAGAATATACTACTTATGAAATAAGGAGGAAAAATGAAAAAAATATTCGTGTGGATAATAACAATAATACTAATACTTCTTGTGGGAGCATTAGTATCTCAAAATAAAAAAGAAGATAACACTCAAAACCAAAAAGTGACAGTAGCAGAAGTAACACATAGCATTTTCTATGCCCCACAATATGTAGCCCTCGCCCTAGGATACTTTGAAGAAGAAGGCCTTGATGTAGAATTAACCCTTGCCCAAGGAGCCGACGCCGTAATGGCAGCCGTTTTATCAGGAGATGTAGATATAGGATTTTCAGGTACTGAAGCAACCATATACGTATATAATGGCGGTGAAAAAGACTACGTAATGACTTTTGCCGGACTAACCCAAAAAGACGGAAGTTTCCTAGTATCAAGAAAAAAAATAGATAACTTCACCCTAGATGATCTCAAAGGCAAATACGTAATAGGAGGAAGAAAAGGAGGAATGCCGGAAATGACCTTTGAGTGGGCTTTAAGACAAAACGGAATTGACCCAATCAAAGACTTAACTATTGATACATCCGTAGCTTTTCCAGCAATGGAGGGAGCCTTTATCGGGGGAACAGGTGACTTTGTAACCCTATTTGAACCCAATGCAACTTCGGTTGAAAAAGAAGGACTCGGATATGTTGTCGCTTATATTGGTGAACTAGGAGGAAATGTACCATATACTGCCTACAATGCCCGAAAAAGCTATATAGAAAACAACCCTGAAGTAATAAAAAGCTTTACCAAAGCCATAAACAAAGCCCTTGTATATGTAAAAAATCATAATAGTAGTGAGATTGCCGACCTCATTATGAGTCAGTTTCCAAATACCAGTAAGGAAGATATGATAACCATAATTGACCGCTATAAAAATGCTGGTGCTTGGAAAGAAAACATAACAATAAACAAAAAAGAGTGGCAACATATCGAAGAAATACTAATGACTGCCGGAGAACTAAATAGTATGGTTGACTATGACAAACTAATTTACAGCAAGTATTTCAAAGACTATGAATAACATCTTAGAAATAAAAAAATTAAAAAAAATTTACCACACCCCTGATAAAGAAATATTAGCCATAAAAAACATAACAATGAATGTAATTTCAGGACAATTCCTAGTTATAGTCGGTCCCTCAGGTTGTGGTAAATCTACCCTACTGGGGCTATTATGTGGATTAGAAAATAAGACAAGTGGTGAAATAAATTATAAAGAAAACACCAAAGTAGGATATATGTTACAAAGTGACTGTCTCTTTGACTGGCTTACAATATTAGATAACTGTCTCTTAGGAATAAAAATAACAAATAAAATAAAACCAGAACACAAAGAAAAAGCCATAAAATTACTAAAAACTTATGGACTAGGAGACTTCATAAACACCTATCCTAAAAATCTTTCTGGAGGAATGAGACAAAGAGTTGCACTAATAAGAACCCTAATGACAGAACCCGATATCATACTACTAGATGAACCATTTTCTGCCCTCGATTACCAAACAAGACTAAAAGTATCAGATGATGTATATAAAATAATAAAAAAAGAAGGCAAAACAGCCATAATGATAACTCACGATATATCCGAAGCCATATCAATGGCTGATAAAGTAATAGTACTATCAAATAGACCAGCCATAATAAAAAAAGAAATAAATATTAAAATGGAAAACAAATCAACCCCCATAGAAAACAGAAAATGTCCTGAATTTGCAACATACTACAATCAAATATGGAAGGAAATAGATAATAATGACTAGTCCCGAACAAAAAAAATATTTACGAAAACGAAAAATAAATAAAATACTAGTAATAACTGTCCAACTATTTATACTAATATTCTTTATTTTTCTATGGCAATACCTAGCTGATAAATCCCTTATCAATACCTTTATAACATCTTCTCCCCAAAAAGTATTAGAAACAATATTAGAACTATATCAAACAGGCAATCTCTTTAATCACATCCATATAACAATATATGAAACAGTAGTAAGTTTCCTAATAGGTACCATTTTAGGAATAATAATAGCAATACTAATGTATAACAGTCCCTTCTTTTCTAAGGTAATAGACCCCTATTTAACCATACTAAATAGTCTTCCCAAAGTAGCTCTCGGTCCCATTATCATAATATGGGCCGGTGCTGGAATGAAATCAATAATAATAATGGCCCTTCTCATTTCTCTTATAATCACAATAGTAACCGTATATGGAGGTTTCCAAAACACAGATCAAACCAAAATAAAACTATTAAAATCCCTTAAAGCCAGTAAATATCAAATACTAAAAATACTAATATTACCAAATAGCTATCCAACTATCATAAGTAGTCTAAAAATAAATATAAGTATGTCTCTAATAGGCGTAATAATGGGAGAATTTCTTGTTTCCAAAGAAGGAATAGGATATCTCATTATATACGGTTCGCAAGTATTCAATCTAAATCTCGTAATAACCGGTATCCTTATATTAGTAATAGTATCATATCTAATGTATTTAGCCGTATCCTATATAGAAAAACTCCTCATAAGAGATAAATAAAGTTGCAGAAATTTTAAAAACTGAGTACTTGATAGCTCAGTTTTTAAAATTTCTGCACTATTATATTACAGTTTCTAAATTTCTGCATTATGCTGTAAAATGTAAAATCATAAAGAAGTGAAATATACTACCAGCAAGAACAAAGAAATGAAACACACTATGCATATATCTCTTTTTCTTCCCAATACCATATAGAGCTGCTCCAATAGAATAAAATATACCACCTAGAACTAGAAACAAAATCTCCGTTCCATCCATTGCTCCAAATAAAGGCTTATAACAAATAAGACAACTCCAACCAAGAGCAAGATGCAAAACAACACTTGCAAAACTATACTTGTCAACATCAATACTAGTAAGAACCACTCCAATAATAGTAATAATCCATACAATTGCAAACCAAACCCAACCAATAACCCCCCCAATCAAAGATAAAGTAATGGGAGTAAATGTTCCCGCCACTAGCAAATACACATTACAGTGATCAATAACACGAAGTACACCCTTAGCCCTAGTCCTTTTTGACAGCCCGTGATATATACAAGAAATAACATACAAAATAATCATCGTCGAACCATATATACTACTAGTTACAGCTGCCATTGCACTATGTGAGTTAACAAGTAAGATTACCAGTCCAGCAATACTAAGAAGTGCCCCTAATCCGTGTGATATAGAGTTAATAAGTTCTTCACCTAAACTATAGTTAGGAATTCTAATCTTTCCCATAATCTCCCTCCTTCGTAAGTATTATACTACAAAACCTCCAAAAAAAAATGAATATTTTGTGAAATTTTAGCAATTACTATTGACAATTGCTAAAAAGAGTGATATAACTAAAATGTAAACAAAAGAAGGAGGCCTAAATGAAAAAACAATTCAAATCAGAATCAAAAAAAATACTGGATATGATGATTAATTCCATCTACACTAATAAGGAAATATTTCTAAGGGAACTAATATCAAACGCTAGTGATGCTATCGATAAACTATACTATAAATCCCTAACAGATAGTACTCTAAAAGTAGATAAAGATAAATTAGAAATAGAATTAGTAGTAGACAAAGACAAGAAAACCCTAACCATAAAAGATAACGGTATAGGAATGAATAAAGAAGAACTAGAAAATAACCTTGGAACAATAGCCAAAAGCGATTCCTTAGCTTTTAAAGAAAACAACAAAGACCAAACCGATGTAAATATAATAGGACAATTTGGAGTAGGATTTTATTCAGCCTTTATGGTAAGTTCTAAAATAGAAGTCCTATCTAAGAAAGTAGGCGAAGACAAAGCCTATATGTGGACATCAGAAGGAGCTGACGGCTATAACATAACAGAATCGCCAAAAGAAACAAACGGAACAAACATAACCCTATATCTAAAAGAAGATACCGAAAATGAAAAATACAGCGATCTACTAACCGAGTATCGTATTCGTAGTATCATAAAAAAATACTCCGACTACATAAGCTATCCAATTAAAATGGAAGTAGAAAACAATAGATTAAAAGAAGGAAGTGAAACCGAGTACGAAACATACAAAGAAGTAGTAACCCTAAACAGTATGGTACCCCTTTGGAAAAAAGATAAAAATAAAGTAACAGAGGAAGAATATAACAATTTCTATATGGATAAATTTTCCGACTTCTCTGCTCCTGCCAAAGTTATCCACTACACTGTTGAAGGACTTTGCAACTACAAATGCATCCTGTTTATACCATCACACGCCCCTTATGATTTCTATACAAAAGAATACAAAAAAGGCCTAAGCCTATATACAAATGGCGTTCTAATTATGGATAAATGTGAGAGTTTGCTCCCTGACTATTTCAGTTTCATAAAAGGAATAGTTGATACAGACGATTTATCCCTAAATATTTCTCGTGAAACCCTTCAAAATGACTATAAAGTGAAACAAATCGCCAAAAACATAGAAACCAAAATAATAAAAGAACTAAAAAGCCTAATGACAGACGACTTTGGACTTTACAAAGAAATATTCAAAAACTTTGGTGCCGGTATTAAATACGGAATTTACAGTACTTATGGTTCAGCAAAAGATACCCTACAGGACCTACTAATATTCTATTCAGCTGAGAAAAAAGATTACATCACGTTAAAAGAATATGTCCAAAATATGAAAGAAAACCAAAAAGAAATATATTATGCTTGTGGTGAAAATAACGAAAAAATAGATAATCTTCCTCAAGTCGAATCAGTAAAAAAGAAAAAATACGATATATTATACTTAACAGAATATGTTGATGAATTCACAATGCAAGCACTAAGAGAATTTGCCGAAAAACCATTTAAAAACGTATCTGATAGTGATGTAGATTTAACTACAGAAAAAGAAAAGAAAGAACTAGAAAAACTAAATGCAGATAATAAAGATTTACTTAATACTATGAAAGAAACACTTCCTGAAGTAGGCAAAGTAGAATTTACAGGCAAATTAACCAATCATCCCGTATGTTTAACAACAAAAGGAAACATTTCCATAGAAATGGAAAAAGTAATAAATGCAATGCCTGAGGGAGCAAAAATACACGCTGAAACAATTCTTGAAGTAAACAAAGATCACGAAATAGCCAAAAAACTAAAAGAATTATATAAGGAAAACCAAAAAGAAGAATTAGCAAAATATACTAAAGTACTTTATGCACAGGCTCGTCTAATTGAAGGATTACCAATAGAAAGCCCAACCGAAATAAGTAATTTAGTTGTTGATATAATGTCTAAAAAATAATAAAATAAATTGAAAGGAGATGGTATTATGTTACCAAGAAGAATGTTTTTAGATAATATGTTAGAAGATTTAGAAAAAGAGGAGAATATGAAATGCGATATCTATGAAAAGAAAGGAATAATCCATATCGAAATGGATATCCCTGGTTTTGATAAAAAAGATATCAAAGTAGAAATGCACAAAGGAACCCTTACAATAACAGCAGAAAAAACTGAAGAAGAACACGAAGATGAACACAAAAAATACCTAAGAAGAGAAAGAAAATATTATGGAAAATACCAAAGATCATTCTACTTAGGAGAAGTAAAAGAAAACGAAATCGAAGCACACTTCAATAACGGAATACTAAAAGTAACCGTTCCTAAAGAAGATGCAAACAGTAACAAGAAACAAATCGAAGTAAAATAAAACAATAAAACTAGAGCCACAAACTCTAGTTTTTTTAGTCCAGTAGGGTACATTTAAAAAATTAAACTTTAAAATAATTATCTATCATTTCAAACACCTCTTTAAGCCCCATATTAATAACCAAATCAGCCCTATTATCATAACTAGTAGTATCCCTATTAACAATAACCAAGTACTTACCCCGAAAATAATTAATAAGCCCACTAGCCGGATATACCGTAAGCGAAGTCCCCAAAACAAGGAGCATATCACACTTAGCAATCATCTCAGTACTATTCCTAAGCACATCACTAGGAATTTCCTCCTCATACAAAACAACATCCGGCTTTATAATCCCCGTGCATTCACACTTGCAAATCCCTGTACTATTAAACACCTCTTCCGCAGGATAAAATTTACTACATTTAATGCAGTGATTACTATACACACTTCCATGAAAAGTAACAACATTCCTACTTCCAGATTTCTCATGTAATCCATCAATATTCTGTGTAATAATCCCTCTAACTTTCCCCATATCTTCCATTCTTTTCAAAGTATTATGAATAATATTCGGTTCCTTATCCAAAACATTAAGCTTATCCCTATAAAATCTATAAAACTCTTCTGGATTATTAACAAAAAAACTATGACTAAGAATCTCTTCAGGCGGATAACTATATTTCATATTATATAACCCATCTTTACTCCTAAAATCAGGAATACCACTCTCAGTACTAACCCCAGCTCCCGTAAAAACCACAATATTATTACATTCATTAATCATACTAATAAGATTATCTATTTTATTCACACTAATCACCATAACAATTATACCCCATAATTCAAAAATAACCAATAAAATTATCAAAAAATATTTACTTATACTATATGAAATGTTATAATAAATCTCAAAAGGAAGTGCATATATATGAAAGACAATGACATAGAAAAAAACATAAAAAAAATCTTAGGAAAAGAATGCTACGAAAAAAGTCTCGAATACCCCAAGGATAAAGTCCATTTTCAAAAAAAACAACTAAGAGATGACACAGCATATTACTTTTTTTCTGTCGAAAATAAACAATTCTATTGGCAAGACTACGATGTTCTAATAAGTAACGATTTTAAAGATAAAATAGGTTTTAGATGTAACTGCAATGCCTTCTATTACAATTCAAAATGTCCTCACATAGCTGCTTGTTTTAACTACTACGGAGATAATATTTTTAATACATCCAAAGAAGATTTTACCAAAGAAATAAGTAAAGATGTATTAAAAAAACTATTAAAAAACGCTCCCTCTAAGTATCAAGCCAAAGAAGAATTAAAACTAGAAGTAGAATTAAACCTAAACGGAAAAATAGGCCTTCGCATAGGAACTGATCGCTTATATATGCTTAAAAATAAAATGCAAGACTTTATAGAAGCCTATGTAAACAACGCAGGCACTGTCGAATTCGGTAAAAATTTTATTTATGATGCCAATAAACACTATTTTAACGAATTAGATACCAAAATAATAAACATATTCATAGATCACTATTATTCATTAGAAGGATATACAAGCAACACCCAAATCTTTGAACTCCACAATAATGGCAAAAAATTATTATTAAATCTAATTAAAGAAAAAGGCTTTAGTATCAAAAACGGCCCATACATAAAAAATATAAAAGAAGGCTTTCCTCTCGGTTCCAAAATTTCCAAAAAAGGTCAGAATTATATTTTTTCTATTGAACTTGATGCAGATTTATACAAACTCACAGACGATTTTGAATACATATTATATGAAAATGAATGCTATCACTTAAAAAAACACGATGCAATGGTATTAAAAGAAATCCTAAATAATAATATGGAAACACTAATTTTCGATGAAGAAGAATTAGAAACATTCTCTAAAAGCATTCTTCCTACAGTCAAAGAAAAAGTAGAAGTAGACAGTTCCGCTTCTAATATCATAATAACCAAAAAACCCGATGCAAGACTATACTTCGATATGAATTACAATGATATAATATGTAATGTAAAATTAGAATACGGTAGTAAAGAAATAGACTATTTTGATAACGATAAAGAAATATTAAGAGATATGGATTATGAAGGCGAACTAATAAACAATATTCTAAAACAAGGCTTCATAAACAAAAAAAATAAATTAACCTTAGATGAAATTGAAGATATAGGTTCTTTCCTTGATACAGGAATAAAAGAACTATCCGAAAAATACGAAACCTTTACATCAACAAAAATACGAAACATAAGTATCGAAAAAAACACCAATATAAAAAGCACTTTCTCTATTGGAAAAGACAATATTATGCACTACAACTTCTCCTTAGGAGACATAAACCCCGATGAACTAGACGAAATTTTTACATCTCTTAAAAAAAAGAAAAAATATTATAGACTAAAAAGCGGTAACTTTATAGATTTAAATAATAATGCCGAATTAGAAGAATTAGAAGAACTAGCTGGAACCCTAAACCTAACTACTAAAGATATAACTTCCGGAGTAGGGGAAATACCAAAATACAGAGCCCTATATTTAGATAGCCTAAAAAAAACAAAATATAACATAATAGAAACAGATAACATATTCGATGAATTTATAGAAAACTTTCATAATTATCAAAATATGAAATTAACCTTTACCAAGGGTGAAAATAATGTAGTTAGAGATTACCAAAAAATAGGAATAAAATGGCTTTATAATATATATAAATGCGGTTTTGGCGGTATCCTAGCAGATGAAATGGGATTAGGTAAATCCCTCCAAACCCTCTATTTTATAAAAAAAGTCCTTAAAGAAAAACCAGATAGCAAATTTCTAATAGTAGTCCCAACATCCCTAGTCTATAACTGGGAAAATGAAATATTAAAGTTTACACCAAAAATAAAATATGCCGTCCTTGCTGGTACTAAGGAAAAAAGAAAAACCCTCTTTGAAAAACAAGCATCCATATATATAACATCGTATGGACTACTTCGTGAAGACTTCGAGTACTATGAAAAAATGAATTTTGAAGTATGTATTATAGATGAGGCACAAAACATCAAGAACCCAAATACCGTTGCAACAAAAAAAGCCTATAAAATAAAAGCCCATACCAAAATAGCCCTAACAGGAACTCCCCTAGAAAATTCCGTTACCGAACTATGGAGCATATTTAACTTTATTATGCCAGGATTCTTAGGTTCTCTCCTAAATTTTTCAAACAAATATAGTGTAAAAGAATTTGACGATACTACTAATAAAATACTATCATCATTAAATAAACAAATATCACCATTCATATTACGTCGAAAGAAAAAAGACGTCTTAACTGATCTCCCTGAAAAAATAGAAAACAATATTTTTATTGAACTATCTCCTAACCAAAAGAAACTATATGCCAAAGAAGTAGAAAAAGTAAACAAAGAAGTACAAGAAATAGTAGGAACAGAAGGTTGGAGTAAAGCACGTTTCCTATTCTTAGGTCTTATTATGAGACTTAGACAATTATGTATAGACCCTCGCATCGTATATGAAAACTATACAGATGAAAGCTCCAAAATGGAAAACCTTGTCAAAGTCGTAAAAGATGCCGTTGCTAACGAACACAAAATACTAATATTCTCTTCCTTCAAAACCGCTCTCGACCTTGCCAATAGCTCTCTAAATAATGAAGGAATAACAACCTATATGCTCGACGGAAGTGTAAGTGCAAAAAAAAGAATGCAATTAGTTGACAATTTCAATAACGATAACACTAACGTTTTCCTAATAATGCTAAAAGCCGGTGGAACAGGATTAAATCTAACAAGTGCCGATATAGTTATTCACTTAGACCTATGGTGGAATCCTCAAGCCGAAAATCAAGCAACCGATAGAGCCCACCGTATAGGCCAAAAAAATAATGTCGAAGTAGTAAAATTAGTTGCCTTAGGCACCATTGAAGAAAAAATACTAGAATTACAAGAAAAGAAAAAAATGCTAAGTGATAAACTAATCGAAGGAGATACAAGAGATCAAAACGTAATAGAAAAACTAACTGAAGAAGACCTAAAATATCTAATATCTTATGAACAAGAAGAATAATAATTCCTCTTGTTTTTATCTATTTGTTATTATTAACTTTTTAGGATGTGAATAGTAACACTATTTTCCCTTTAATCCTGAAAATTAAGTGAAATACATTGAAAAATAAACCCATATATATTATAATCAGGTTAGAAAAAGAAATAAATAAGGTGGTAAAAATGGCAAAATGCCCAACAATAAAATTTGAAATGTTAACAAAAGAAGAAAATATAAGAATAATAAAAGAAATAGCAAACTTTCCCGAAGAAGAAATATTAGATTTACGAAACAGATTAATAGTTCGCTTTCTTGATATGTACAATATTCTAAATAAACCCAATAAAGAAGAACTAATCGAAGAATTAATAAGCAAACTATACGACGAAGAAGTAGAACTACTTCCCAAAAAAATCAAAAAATACCGCATAAGATGGCATAAAGAAAACGAATACTTTATGTATCAACTTGAAAGCTATCTTCACGTAGATTGGCCTCCCCGCACCAAAGAAATAAAATGTTATGTTGGTCTTATTCCCGATGCCCTAACCGATTTAGAAAATATGACAATGTATTTAGATTGCAATTTAGAAATAAAATCAGCCAAATTCAAGATAGCCAATAGTCTTTGTCAATTCCTATACTATGAAAAATGGTGCAAAATATACCCAAGTTCCAACTATGAAGATTTCAAATACCCATCACTTGTTTGGCAACTATCCCAAATATCAACCGACCCCATATTAAATAGCAATGTTCTAAATAAAGCCTTTGATAACCTAGATTTCAATTATAAAACCTACGATTATTTCTATAACGATGACAATATAAAAATAATGAATGAAATAAAAGAAATATATATGAGAGACGAAATAAAACTATCAATTCCCAATAGTTACAACTACTTAGTACAAGAAAGAGGAAAAAATGAAAAAGAAACTAAATATAATATATGAAGATAAACACCTATTAGTCGTATCCAAACCCGCCAAATTACTATGTGTATCCACTCCCAAAGAAAAAGAACGAACCCTATACCACGAAGTATATACCTATCTAAAACAAAAAAATAAACAAAATAAAGTATTCATAGTCCATAGATTAGATAAAGACACTTCCGGTATTGTCCTCTTTGCTAAAGACATCAAAACCAAAACCCATCTCCAAAACAACTGGAACAATATAGCGATTGAACGCAAATACCTAGCCCGTGTTGAAGGAATTACTCCCGATAAAGGAACTATCCAAAATCATCTTCAAGAAAATAAAACCCATATTGTATATGTAACTAATAACCAAAACGCACCCTTAGCCATAACCAAATACCAAAAAATATCAAGCACCAAAAATACAACACTCCTAGACATAGAAATAAAAACCGGAAAGAAGAACCAAATAAGAGTTGCTCTAAGCAGTATTAACCACCCCATAATCGGAGATAACAAGTACGGAAGCACCATCAAATCACAAAGATTACTTCTTCACGCCTATAAATTAACCATAATTAATCCCTATACCCACGAAAAAATGATTTTTACAGCTCCACCACCACCCGAACTAGCTCCGTAGTTCTTTTACTTTACACCCCCCCTCAAAAAAAAATTTACAATTCCGCCCATTCGTGATATACTAAAATAGAGGAGAAGTTATGAAAGAAGAAGGAAAAATCAATCAAATAATACTACTAATAACAATATTTTTTATCGGAGCCTTCATCGGCTTCATTTACGAAGTAATATTTTACAAATTTACCGAGGGCGTATTCGCTAATCGCGGGTCACTATACGGCCCTTGCCTTCCCATTTATGGAACCGGTGCGGTACTAATATATTACCTAAAACCCCTAAAAAAACATCCCATTTTACTATTCCTAAGCATAATGCTTGTAACCGGATTATTAGAATATATCGTCGGAATATACATATTAAAATTTCAAGGATTAAGACTATGGGACTATAGAGGACTCTTTATGAACATCCAAGGCCTAGTATGCCTAAGAAGTGTCCTAACATTTGCTGTCGGAGGAATGACGCTAATCTATGAAATAGAACCCCATTTATTAAAAATACTTCCCCAAATAAAACTCACTACCCAAGTAAAAATATGCACATGGCTAATAATAATATTCTTAATAGATGTAATAGTAAGCACCCTCTTCCGAACCCCAATAACCTATTAGAAAGAAGGAATAAAATGGAAACAAATATAACAATAGGAAGAAATAAAAATAAACACCTAAAAATAGACTTAAAAAACTATCCCAATATCCTAATAACCGGACTTGATGATTACTCAAAAAGCGATTTAGTAAGTAATATTCTATATGAACTAATATCCAAAAACAAAAAAGAAGAAGTAAAAATATTACCAATAGACGTTAAAGGCATAGATTACAAAATATACGATAACAGTAGTCACTTCATAAGCCCCATCATCAAGGAAACAAAATACATACCCGAAGTATTAAAAGGCCTTTTAAAAGAAATAGAAACCAGAGAAAAGGCTCCTGATTTATCAAAATACCCCCTAATAATAACCCTAATATCAGAATTTGATGACCTAATGCTCGAAGAACCCAAAGAAATACTCCCCCTATTAGAAGAAATACTAGAAAAAGGAAGAAATGTTAACATCTACACAATTCTCTCAACACTATATTTAGATGAAGAAAATTATCAAAAATACATATATCGCCACTTTGATATAACCGCATCATTCTTTGATAGATCCAAATCAAAATACAATAAATTCAAATTTACAATTCCAAACGATAAAGCCTTTAACCTAAAAAGCAAAGACAATAAAGTAAATATTAAACTAAAAAACATCACCATATCAACCAATAAAATAGAACAAATGCTTCATTTCGACAAATAGTTACAAAATTTCAAAAAAAGTATTGACAAACCTCAAAAAATATATTATAATAAAATTGCTTAGATAGAAGGTAGACAAATTAACCACTTTCTAAAATATATATTACAATATTAATTTATTGATAGAAAACTTAAAAGTGCTATATATTTAGTAAAAACTAAATATTAATAATATATTTGCTGATTGGTTAATAATCTATCAAGTAAAGAAATAATCATTACAGTAATTCAATATTGTAAATGAAAATCTTATCGCAATCTAAGTATAAACAATTGTTATGAGAAAGAAAACTCAAAAGATAAGAGGTTGTACTAAGTACTGATAATATTTAGTTGTCATAGAATAAATATCTATGATGCTCTAACGACTTTTCTTGAAACTAGAAATTAATTTATTTTATCAGAGTAAATTAATTTTTTTGTACCTCCTTAACTAGGGCTAATATAATATAACCAAAAACAAAAAAAACATATTATAAAGTAGATAAGGAGGAAGTAGTAAAATGTATAACGAAAATTTAAGGAACGACTTCGGTTTAAGACCAGACGATATAGATATAAATATCACTAATCAAAATCTAAATACAAACACCAATACCAATATGAGTGTAAACCAAACAGATATGTCAGGACAAATGACTTACCCAATAGTAGAACCAGGTAGGGAAAGATGTGTATACAGAAACATCTATCACGAGGTACCTCACGTATGCCCAATAAATACCAAAGTAATAAACAATCACATTTATAGACATACATATAGCCCAAGGTATACTTGCAGTGAAGAAAATGTCATAACCAATCAACAATGTGGTTCTTGTTGCCAGTTCAAATAAAAGTACTTCAAGGTACTTTTTTTCATTATAATACACATTAGCACTTTCTAAAAACCAAAACCAAAATAAAATATACTGAAAGGAAGTGAAAAAATGAATGATAAAATAATGACGGAAGAAGAACTAATAAAATACGTAAAAGAACACCAATTAGATAAAATCAAAGTATCAAAAGAAGGTGAAGAAAATGAGTAAAGTACTAAAAAACTATAACGACAAAATAACCCAAAACTATTCCCAAAACCATAAAGCCCTCGATATAGTAGGTCAAGGAAAAACAGGAAGCGTCCTAGATTACATCACAGCTCACACTAGCGGAGTAGTCGAAGAAGTAAGAAAAAATGCCACCGGCTTTGAAACCGGGGGAAGCTATGGAAACTACGTTCTTATAAGACACGCCAACGGATATAAAACAAGATATGCCCACCTTGCTTATGGAACCATAATCGTAAATAAAGGAACAACAGTATCTGCCGGTCAAGTAATCGGCTATATGGGAAATACCGGAACAGCTTATGGAGGCCACTTACACTTTGAAGTAATATCTCCATCCGGAGAAAAACTAAACCCCTATTCATACTTAACACATTCCCTCCCATCTACTACCGCACCATCTAACCAAAACGTCAATGTCTATTATAGAGTAAAAACCCAAAAACACGGCTGGCTTCCCGAAGTAAAAAATCTTGACGACTATGCCGGATACCAAAACAGCCCCGTAACATCAGTTGCCATTAAAGTAAGCCAAGGCACTATAAAATACCGTGTCCATAACAAAGGAGGAAAATGGCTCCCTTACGTAACCGGCTATAATATAAACGAATTCACCAACGGTTATGCCGGAAATAACAATATAATAGATGCAATTGAAATATATTATTACACTCCAAATAACATCCGCCCCTACAAAAAAGCCCGTTACAAAGTCAACGGATATCCCTATCAATATGATAACGAAAGAAAAAACGGAATGGACGGTTATGCCGGAGTTATCGGCGTTCCCATAACAACTTTGCAAATCAAGGTGGACTAAAATGGCTGATTTAGTAAGTACAATTGACGTAAACACAATCATTCTCACCATAGTTTCTTCTGCTCTCACGCTACTCGGGGCTTGGATAAAAAAAGAATACAATAGAAAGAATCGCACTGCAACCATTCGCGAAGTAGTTGAAGACTGTGTCAAATACGTAGAACAAAAATCCAAAACCACACCAATAGAAAATAAATATCTTCTTGCTAAGGACAAGGCCCAAAACATATTAAAATCCAAAAAAATAAACATAACAGATGATGAAATAGACCTCTTAATCGAAGCCTTTGTAAATTGCATAAGCAAAGGAAAAGACAATCTCGAAGCTGCCCTAAAAAACTGTCTTAAATAAAAAAAACAAAAAATATTAAAATTTACTATATCTATTTTTAAACTTATATGTTATAATTAATAATAGAAGGAAAGGTGAAGTTAATGACATTAAATAGCGTATTAACAATTATGCAAAAAATAATAGACATATCCCTTGTATGGTTACTAATATATTTCGTATTAAAAAATCTAAAAAACAACATAAAAATGGTCCTACTATTCAAAGGTGTACTCATAGTAATAATAATAAAACTATTAAGTGACTACCTAAATCTAACAACAATAGGACTACTATTAGAATATGTAATAGAGTGGGGACCCCTAGCCCTAATAATAATATTCCAACCAGAAATAAGAAATATACTTGAACACCTCGGCAGAAAACAATTATTAGGAAGACACAAAATACTAACTCTAGACGAAAGAGAAAAACTAGTCTATGAAATAATGAATGCCGTAGATTACTTAAGAAAAGCCCGTATTGGAGCTCTCATAGTAATAGAACGTGACATAAGTTTAAATGAATATATACAAAGAAGTAAAGCAATATATGCCGATATATCATCGGAACTACTAATATCAATATTCTTTCCAAGAAATCCCCTCCACGATGGCGGAGTAATAATTCAAGGAAATAAAATAACAAGTGCCGGAGCCGTATTTCCAATAAGCCTAAACAGTAAAATAAATAAACGACTAGGCACAAGACATAGAGCAGCACTTGGAATAAGTGAAGAAAGCGACTGTATAGCTTTAGTAGTATCAGAAGAAACCGGTAAAATATCAATAGCAATAGGAGGAGTTCTAAACTATAATCTCTCCCTAGATGATGCCAGAATGATACTAATAGAAGAACTAAAACCAAAAAAAGAAATCCTATTAGATGACGAATTTGAAGAAGAGGAGGAGGATAATAGTGGCGAAAACAAATAAAAATCGAAAAGAAAAAACTCCATTTTTTAAAAAACTGTATAAACCCATTGACAAAATTTTCGTAACCCCAATTACCAAATTCATACTCCTAATAGGAGATAAAACCGGTAAAAAAACAGGAAAATTTGAAAAATGGTTAATTCGAAGAAATACCCTAATATTCATATCACTAATACTAGCCCTTGGCCTCTTCTTTATTGTCGATAGCAAAGCCATTGTCTTAGTAGACTCTTCAGCCGAAGTACTATATGACCAAAAAGTAGAAGCAATATACAATAGTGAAGACTACGTGATAGAAGGACTACCCAAAACCGTCGACGTAACCCTTATCGGAAGAAAAACCGATATGTACTTAGCAAAACAATTATCAAACGGAAGTGTAACGGTCGATGTATCCAAACTAGGCGTTGGAACCCATAAAGTAAGCCTAAACTACGATAGTGTCATCAATTCCATAGATTATAAACTAGACCCAGGAGTAATAACAATAATAATCTATCCAAAAACATCAATAGAAAAACCAGCCACTATCGATGTCATAAATAAAGATAAACTAGATCCAAAACTATCAATATCAAATATAAGTATCGATACACCAAACATAATAGTCAAAGGAGCTGAACACACCCTAAATAAAGTAGCATCCGTAAAAGCCCTTGTAGATATCGAAAAACTAATCGACCCAACTGTCGGAGTAACAACTCTCGAAGACGTAAAACTAGTAGCCTATGATAGTGAAGGAAAAATAGTAGATGTCGAAATGGTACCAAATAAAGTAACCGCAACTATAAGTATAGAATCACCATCCAAAGAAGTACCAATCAAAGTAATACCAAAAGGCGAAGTAGAATTCGGAAAAGCCATAAGCTCAATGACTTCAAGTGTAAGTAAAGTAACCGTATACGGAGATGAGGAAGTCCTTGATAAGTTAGAATACATCCCAATAGAAATCAATGTAACTAACCTAAAAGGAAACAAAAACTACGATGTCATTATAACACCACCATCAGGAATACGAAGCATTTCCGAAAAATCAGCAACCATATCCGTATCCCTTGGTGATGAAACAAGTATGGAAGTAAACGATGTATTAATCGAAACCATTAACCTAGATTCCAATTACAAAGCAGTAGCACTTGGAGAAAACTCAAGTAAGACAAGTGTTGTAATCAAAGGAACCAAAGACGTTCTCGATACAATCGATACATCAAACATCAAAGCCGTTGTCGATTTATCCGGTTATGGAGAAGGAGACTATGAAGTACCCGTAACCGTCAAAGGTGATGACGCAAAAGCCAACTACACCGCCAAAACAACCAAAATAAAAATAAGGATATCACCAAAATAGATAGACAGATAGACCAAAAAGGTGAAGTTGTAAGATAAAAGTAGACACAAAAAAGATGTGTTTACTTTTTCTTTGGT
>OLQV01000031.1_pt1 | contig 152824 bp, 128 predicted proteins | sample 1672371 | NCBI WGS metagenome assembly OLQV01 (sample SAMEA3136676, study PRJEB25190) | human gut metagenome
CAGCGTCTTTCCAGGCAGCAGCCGCGTCCTTGGTGTCCTGCTTGCTCGTGTCGGCAGTGGCGAGGATGCCCGCGCGCTCGGCAACGTAATCGAACAGTTCCTTCTCCATGATAAACCTCCTTGGTTGCGTGTATATTCCTGCAGACATTATAGGGCGCCGTCAACGCAATCAAGTGGTCATCCCGAGAAAACCGAAGGCGGGCATGCCGTCGAGAGCCTTCGGAAACCGCCAAAAGCCCTCTCCCAAACAGCTCGCCTCGCTTTGCGCTAATTCCCTTTCACCTTGTCGGTCATGTAAAGCCCGACGCGAACCTGATTCCAGGTTTCAGCCTTTTTGTCAACCTTAAGAATGCGGCACTCAAGCACGTCATCGTGGCCGAAGCGCAACAACTGGGCTGCAAGGTCGTTCTGATCGCGGGGAATGTAGCCGAGCTTCACGTCCTTGCGATAGATGGCGACGGCGTTGGGATCCGCCGGATTGTGCGGCTCCGCGACAAGGCGCAGCCTCTTGCCCGGCTTGAGCTTGGAAATCACCTTTGCGCCATCCCAGCAACGCATGCCAGCAACGTTGAAATCCGCGACGTAACGAGAACTCGAGCTCATGATCGAAGCCGTCCTTTCCTTCTCCCCTTCTGTCCTTTTCAATGTAGTTGCCATTCTATCGGGCCGACATAATATGCCTGTCCTTGCTATCGGACACGGAAACTATGGGACACTCTTCTTCCCATCTGCTACACATATCGTTATTGCGCCCCTCGAGAAAGCGACTGTTATGGCGTACAACAGCAAGGCGAAGCTCAAAGTTCTCTATCTCTGGAAGATTCTTCAGGAGGAAACCGACGCCGAGCACGGCCTTTCCATGACGCAGATTCTCGAGCGGCTTGCTTCGTATGGGATATCTGCCGAGCGCAAAAGCATTTACGACGATATCAAGACGCTGCGCGACTTCGACATCGACATCAAAACCTACCAGCGCAACCCCGTAGAATATGCCATCGAGCGACGCGATTTCACGCTCGAAGAGCTCATGCTCATGGTCGACGCCGTTCAATCGTGCCGCGCCATCACCGAGCGGCAGGCACGCATGCTCATCACCAACATCAAACAGCTCGCCACCAACCGTGAGCAGGCGCTTCTCGACCGCCGCATCCACGTCGAAGGACGCATCAAGTCGAAAAGCGAAAGCGTGCTCTCGACCGTCGACGCCATCCACGAGGCTCTTCGCCTGCGCTGCAAAGTAGCGTTCGCCTACCGCAAGATCGGCGCAGACGGCAAGCCCCACGAAACGCGCGAGGGCAAGCGCCACGAGGTAACCCCCGTGGCCATCTCATACGACGACGGGTTCTACTACCTGACCGCATGGAACGACCACCACGCCAATCTCACCGAGTACCAGCTCGACCGTATGGCGAAGGTGAGCGTCGAACGAGATATGCCAGCCACCCGCAACGAAGAGATTGCGAATTACGCCTTCGCCCAGGGGAAAGCCGTCATGTTCGGACGGTTTAACGGCGAGGAGGTCGCCTGCGAGCTGACCGTCGACCCCGACAAGGTCGAGATCATCACTGACCGCTTCGGCAAGGGCGCGACCTTCCTTCCCTTCGACGGGCAGCAGGTACGGGCGCGGGTGAAGGTGTGCAAGAGCCAGCAATTCTTCGGTTGGGTCGCGAGCATGGGCCGCGCCGTGAGCATCGCGGCCCCGCAGAGCCTCGTCGAGGAATACCGCGATTACCTGCGCTTTCTCCTCGAAGAGTAAGCAGCTGCCGCCAACATCCTCGGCTCGCAGACAGCGGCTTGAACCATGCCGCCCTCAAGCAATAGACGGATACTGCACTCTTCCAGCTCGATGACGTATTCATCTTTTGCTGCGCGGAAAACCCGGCAAGCACGCTGGCCAAACGCGCAAGAGAGGGGTCCCGCAACGACCCACGCGGGACAGCAGTCTTCGGCGTCGCGCCGCAAACTGGCAGGCGGAAGCGAGGTGTCCACCGATCCCGCGCAGACGACAAGCTCGCCGTCCAGCGCCCGATATGCCACGAGATCTCCTTCGGAGAAACGCAGGACGAAAGGCGCATCGGGAATCGGCGCATCAGCGTAGAAATCCCAGGCTATAAAAGCGTCAGCCAAATAATCGCCCAAGGGGGAAACCTCGGGAGAAGACGGTGCATCCGGCATCTGCGACGCTTTGAGCTTGCAAGCCTCACCTGGCATCCCAATCGCGCGCGAGGCATCGGGTGCGTCGGGCTCATCCGACGCCCCGCGCGCACCCGACCTCCTGGGTGCGCATGCCGCATCGGGAACGCACGACGATTCATCCGTGTCGCCAAAGAGCTGATGCGCGCCCTGCAGTGCCATGCGTGTGCCTCCCGTCGTTTTCTCGATTGGCGCCATTGTAGAACGTGCGTACGAACCCGTCTGTCCATGCTTTCGGACAGTCGCAGCCCAACTGGAAGAGTTTTCCGAAGCGTATCCCGCGCCCCTCGCCGCCGCTTGCAACGCAAACGAGAAGCGAGGACAGAAACCGCGAACAGCCCTCGCGTTCGGGTGGCCTGTATCGGGTATCATGAGGCAGCGGCGTGCCATTCACGACATGCCCCGTTGACGGAAGGACGTCCCCTTGCAAACGCAGCAAACCACCTCCCCCGCAAGCGAGCGCCTTGTCCGCACGCTTGCCGCCCTGCTTCTGGCAGTTAGTCTGTGCCTTCCCTCGCTTAGCGGGTGTGCAGGCATCGAAAGCGTCGCGAACGGGGGCAGCGCAGCAAGCTCGCAGCAAGTTTCCTCAGGCAATGCCGCTGCAAAGCTATCCGATATTCCCGAATACTCGGGCGCGCTCTGCATCGATATCAACAAGGGACAGCCTGGATTCTCCGCCGATGACGCGGCGCACGGATCGTTCCTCGATTTCAGCGAGCTCGACTTCGAGGGGCGCTGCGGCACGGCGGCAGGCCTTATCGGACCCGAGACTGTCTCCAATGCCGAGCGCGGCGATATCTCGCAGGTTCACCCTTCGGGCTGGGTCCAGCATCGCTACAGCTTCGTCGACCACGAGATGCTCTACAATCGCAGCCATCTCATTGCGCACCAGCTGTGCGGCGAGGACGCCAACGAGCGTAACCTCATCACCGGTACGCGCACGATGAACGCCGTGGGGATGACCTATTACGAGGAGTTGGTGGGCAACTACGTCCGCCGCACGAACAACCATGTCCTCTATCGCGTGACCCCGCTCTTTGCAGCGAACGACCTGGTGGCGCGAGGGGTTCAGATGGAAGCGGAATCTGTGGAAGACGGCGGGCAAGCCATACGCTTCAACGTCTTCGTCTACAACGTGGAGCCCGGCGTGAAAATCGACTACGTGACGGGCGATAACTGGGAGTCGAGCGAGATTCCCGCCGTGAAGACCAAGGGCGAGGCAACCACAACCCGCGGCACGAGTGGCGACGCGGCGCTTTCTCAATATGCAGCGAGCAAGGGCGAGGCGGGCGCTTCGGGCACGAGCGGCGACTCGTCTTCTTCCGCGAGCACCGCCGAACAGCAAACGTACATTCTGAACAAGAGGAGCCACAAATTCCATCGTCCCGAGTGCGACAGCGTGCAGTCCATGTCCCCTTCCAACAAAGAGGAGTTCACCGGATTGCGCCAGACGCTTATCGACGAGGGATACACGCCCTGTAGAAGCTGCAATCCATAGCTCCACGTTTCACCAGGTCATGCGCGAGCGATCTCAATCTGAGACCGAGGGGCGCGTCAACTAGCGTGGGACTTGCACTCGAGCAGCCAGCTTGGCCCTTTCATCAAATTTCAGAAAAGTCCAAAATCGTGCTTGTGTAACTGTGTATAGTGTATATATACTGTGCTTACCAGATATACACACGTAAGGACTCACCGTGGACATCATCCTATCCAACTCGAGTGACAAGCCCATCTACGAGCAGATAACCTCACAGATGAAAGCCCAGATTCTGTCAGGCGCGCTTCCAAGCGGGGAGAAACTTCCCTCCATTCGTGCGCTCGCGAACGGCCTCGGCGTCAGCGTAATAACCACCAAGCGCGCGTACTCCGACTTGGAGGCCGAAGGATTTATCGCAACCGTGCAGGGAAAGGGCAGCTTCGTAGCAGCGGGGAACCACGAGCTTCTACGCGAAAGGCGCCTACGTCAAGTCGAAGAACTGCTCGCGCAAGCGGGCGAACAGGCGGCTGAGCTGGGGGTCACGCGGGCCGAGCTGCACGACATGCTCGATCTCGTTGCTCCCGAGGATCTCGAATGAAGCCGCAATCAACGCGCATGTGAAAGCGATCTATCAGATGAAAGGAAACGGAACGCCCATGTCAAACCTTCTCGAGATACGCGACGCGAGCCGCCAGGTGAGCGACTCCTTCTCGCTTCGAAATGCCAATCTCTCCATTGGATCAGGGGAAATCGTCGGCCTCGTCGGCGCGAACGGCGCGGGAAAGACCACGATAATCCGAGCCGCGCTCGGCCTTTTGAAGCTCGATTCCGGGTATGCGGCGCTGTTCGGCGAACCCCTCGCCGCCGATACCCCCGACGCCGACGCGCGACGGCTTCGCTCCCGCGTCGGCGTCGTGTTCGACACGTGCCCCTACCCCTCCGAGATTACGGTGTCCCAAGTGGGGACATGCATCGCGCCCGCCTTTCCCACCTGGGATAGCACATGCTTTGAGGCGCTAATCGAGCGATTTGGGCTCGAGCCGAAGAAGAAGGTGAAGTCGCTCTCTCGCGGCATGGGCATGAAGCTGCAGCTCGCCTGCGCGCTCTCACACGACGCCGATTTGCTCATCCTCGACGAGGCGACCGCCGGGCTCGACCCGCTCGCTCGCGACGAGCTGCTCGATGAGCTGCGCGATTATGCCTCGACCGGCGATCGCGGCGTGCTGCTTTCGAGCCACATCACAAGCGATTTGGAACGCATCGCCGATCGCGTGGTGGGCATCGACGCGGGCAGCATCATCTTCGACATGCCGCGCGAGCAGATAACCGATGTTGCCGGTATCGCGCATTGCACGGCTGAACAGGCACAACGGATTCTCGCATGCGTTGATGGCGCTCGAGCTGCAAAGCGTGAGTTCAGCTGCGATGTCCTCGTTCCCAACCGCTTCGAATTCGCCGAAGCATTCCCCGAAGTGCCCTGCGACCGCACCTCCATCGACGACTACCTGCATTTTATCTTGAAAGGAAACAACTGATGAAAGCCGCCTTCCTCTCCGAACTTGCTATTGTGCGCACCTTCGTCCTCAGCTTCATCGGCATCCTCGCATTCGTGTTCGTCTTCATATGCTGGGCGATGGAGAGCGCAGCGGGCGCCACCGCAGTCGTGTGCGCCATGACACCGATGCTCATCATGTTCTCGCTCATGGGGTATGACGACCAAAACGGCTGGCTGCGCTACCGTGCCGCGCTCCCCTTTGCTCGCCGCGACATCATCACGAGCCGCTATGCGACCATCTTGGCATGCGCCGCCGCCGTCGTCGTTTGCACTTCGGCACTCGGCATCGTGCTCAACGGGACGCTTCCCCGTTTTCTCGAAGGCTTCGAGGCAGCCGAGCCGATCGAGATTATCTCGTCGAGCGTCGCCGCCACGATGGCTGTCCTCATCACCGCCGCTATCGTCGAACCATTCCTTGTGAAATTCGGCAACACGAAGGGAATACGCTATCTCATGTGCGTGTTCATCCTGGCGGGGTGTATCGACGTTGTCATCCTGACGAACTTCCTCGCCCCCGACGTCATGCAATCGGTCCTCGCGTGGATCGACACGTACAGCTGGCCTCTGTTCATCGCCCTCATCATCGTCGCCCTCGGCATCTACGCCACGAGCTGTTTTATCAGCATCCGAATCTTCCAGGCGAAAGACCTCTAGGGAATCGCGGGGTCGCGCCGTGCGCCCTTCATCGTAGGCTTCCCCACGCGCCCCTCATCGCTTGCCCTCGCCTTCGCTATAATCTTCCTCGACACAAACAAGCACGCGGAGAGGAACCCATGAACATCACCGTCTACCTGGGAGCAAATGAAGGCAACGACCCGTTCATCGCCGAATCAGCCCGTGAGCTGGGCGCATGGATCGGAAAAAGCGGCAACAACCTTGTCTACGGCGGATCGAAGGTCGGGCTCATGGGAATTCTCGCAGAAAGCGCGCTCGACGCAGGTGCCCAAGTCACAGGCGTCGAGCCTCAGTTCTTCATCGACCAAGCCGTGCAGCTTGACACCATCACGCGCCTCATCGTGACCGACACCATGGCCGAGCGGAAAGCAAAGATGATCGAGCTCGGCGACGCGTTCATCGCCTTCCCCGGTGGCTCGGGCACGCTTGAGGAAGTGTCAGAGGTCATGTCGATGCTCTCGCTTTCGCACTTGGACGCGCCCTGCATCATCTACAACTTGGATGGCTATTACAACCACCTGAAAGCCCAGATCGACCTCATGATCGAGAAGGGATTCTCCACCCCCGAGCGCCTGAAGCACGTCCACTTTGCAAGCAACCTTAACGATGTGAAGGGCATCTTAGGTCGCTAGCACATAAGCCACCCGACGGCGCGGGACCCGCGCCTCATTGTGCCTCGCGCATCGGCCGCCTTCGCGCCCGCACCCCCTCGCGCCACTCGGACTCGCGCCCGCATCCCCTCGCGCGTATCGCCCGCCTTCCCGCCTCGCGATACGCTCCACCCGCGACCCCTTGTCATCTGCGTGAATGCGCGCTACCTCGTACGCGGGAATAGTACAATATGAGTTTGTCGCCCTGCGCACCCGCCGAGCACCGCGCTCGCAATCCGCGCGAGCAGGGCATTTCATTTCCGAGCACGAGAAAGAACCAGCATGTCGACCCTAACGGATCAGATTTCCTCACGGCGCACCTTCGCCATCATCTCGCACCCCGACGCAGGCAAGACGACCCTCACCGAGAAGCTCCTGCTCTACACCGGCAGCATCCAAACCGCAGGCTCGGTCAAAGGCAAGTCCAGCTCGAAACACGCCGTGTCCGACTGGATGGACATCGAGAAACAACGCGGTATCTCCGTGACCTCCTCGGTGCTGCAGTTCTCCTATGACGGCTATTGCGTTAACATTCTCGACACCCCCGGCCACCAGGACTTTTCGGAAGACACCTACCGCACGCTCATGGCTGCGGACGCCGCGGTCATGGTCATCGACGGCGCAAAGGGCGTCGAGGCGCAGACGAAGAAGCTCTTCAAGGTGTGCACGTTGCGCCATATCCCCATCTTCACGTTCGTGAACAAGCTCGACCGCGAGACGCGCGACCCGTTCGACCTCATGGAGGAGATTGAAACGGTGCTCGGCATCGGCACCTACCCCATGAACTGGCCGATCGGCTGCGGACAGAACTTCCGCGGAGTGTTCGACCGCCAGACCCGCCGCGTCATCGCCTTCGAGGGCGACGGGCACGCCAACGCCACCAAGAAAGTTGCGGAGATCGAGGCCGAGCTCGGCGACGCTGAACTTGCCGACCTTATCGGGGAAGCGAACCACGCGAACCTCATCGACGACATCGAGCTGCTCGACGGCGCAGGTGACGAGCTCGACCTCGATGCGGTGCGCACCGGCAAGCTCTCCCCCGTGTTCTTCGGCAGCGCACTCACCAACTTCGGCGTCGAACCGTTCCTGAAAGAATTCCTGCGTCTCACCCCCACGCCGCTTCCCTACACCGACTGCCTCACGGGCGATCCTGTCGACCCAATGCGCGACGAGTTTTCAGGATTCGTCTTCAAAATCCAGGCGAACATGGACAAAAACCATCGCGACCGCATCGCCTTCGTGCGCGTCTGCTCGGGCAAGTTCGAGCGGGGCATGGACGCAATGCACATGCAGGGCGGCAAAAAGCTGAAACTCGCCACAGGAACCTCGCTTATGGCAGACGACCGTGCGACGGTCGACGAGGCGTACGCGGGCGACATTGTCGGACTGTTCGATCCAGGCATCTTCTCGATTGGCGACACTGTTTGCGCAGGTAAATGCCGCGTACAGTACCCTGAAATCCCCACGTTCGCACCCGAGATCTTCGCGCGCGTCACACAGGTGAACACGCTCAAGCGCAAGCAGTTCGTAAAAGGCATGGAAGAGCTCGCGCAGGAAGGCGCCATCCAGATTTTCCGCGAGCCAGGCTTCGGCATGGAAAGCGTCATCGTGGGCGTCGTCGGCGTGTTGCAACTCGACGTGCTTGAACAGCGCCTGAAAAGCGAATACGGCGTCGAGGTGCGCAGGCAGGCGCTCCCCTATTCCGAGATTCGCTGGATCATGAACGACCCTTCCACCTACGACATCGCGAAGCTCAACCTGACAAGCGACACACTGCGCGTCGAGGACATGCGCGGCCGCAAGCTGCTTCTGTTCACGAGTGCGTGGAACGTGAATTGGGCGAGCGAGCGCAACGCTGACCTGGAGCTTTCTGAGGTCGGCAACTTCTCCATCTAAGGGGGCGGCGATGGGACGAGGCAGACACGACTCCCCTGCGCCCGTAGATCATCCTGCGGGCGCAGGTTTTGCTCGCTCCGCACAGGTCTCGATACCCCTCTGTGCATTTGACGCCGAAGGCTCCCACGTGACCGTTTGGCGCACTAATTGCCTGGGCGGCAGCGGCAATCACGATGCCAATAACGAGCTCAACCACATCGTCTATCTGCATGTTTACGACGGCGACGGTCTCGACGTCCTCAGCGAATGCCAGCGCATCGGCTGTCCGTCTTTCGCGCTTGTCGCCATCAAGCCCGCTTGCTGGAACGACGATCTTACACCTTGGGAATGTCCTGGCCTGTTTGCCGACGACGCCCCCTTTGCGGGACGTGCCCAAGACCAGCTTCGCTTGTTGGAAGAAGAAATCATTCCCCAGGTCGAGCGGGAATGCGGCAAACTCAACAGTCCCCGCATCTGCCGAACCGTCGCGGGCTACTCGCTTGCAGGGCTTTTCGCCACCTGGACTGCACTCAACTCGTCGGCCTTCTCCCGCATTGCAAGCGCTTCGGGCTCGCTTTGGTATCCCGATTTCGCGCACTTTGCCACCGAGACGCCACTCGCCTGCCCAATCGACTGCGCGTATTTCTCGCTTGGCAGCAAGGAAGCGAAGACCCCGAGCCGACTTCTGCGCAACGTTGCAACGGGGACGGACGAGGTCGTAGCCGCATTTCGCAGCAAGGGGGTACCGACGCAATTCGAGTCGAACCCCGGCAACCACTTTAAAGAACCCGCGCTTCGCATGGCGCGCGGAATCACCTGGGTGATCAGCCAGCAAGCGACCAATCGATAAGCTCGACCCCGCATTCCTTCAGCAAATCGTTTGCGCGGGAGAACGGACGCGAGCCCAAGAAAGCGGGAAGATCGCCAGCCGCGCGCGATGCCGAAAGTGGCGAGGGGTGCGTGCTTTTGAGGATGAACTTGCAGGAAAGGGCGCTGCCCGCAAGGGAGCCGCTTGAGTCGGCAACAGCAGGGGCGGTACCGCTCGATGCGTGGTCATCGGCGCCAGAGTCCGCAGCACCAGCGCAAGCGCCACCCTCGAACGCGTCCTTCGCCGCGCGCGACTTTGCGCTCTCAATCACCTTGATGGCCGGGCGCCCCCACGCCAAAAAGACCACCGGCTGAGGCAAGCGCATGCACGCCTCGACGATTGCCGTCGTGACCACTTGCCAGCCCAACTTGCTGTGGGAGTTCGCCTCGTGCTCCCGCACGGTGAGCGTCGTGTTCAAAAGCAGCACACCTTGCTGTGCCCACGCGGACAAATCACCGCTCACAGGTATGCTGCACCCCAGGTCAGATGCCATTTCCTTATAGATATTGCGCAAGCTCGGCGGAAGCTTCTCCCCTTTGGGTACCGAGAACGACAAGCCCATCGCCTGCCCCGGGCCATGGTAGGGGTCCTGCCCCAGAATGACGGCGCGGACGTCTTCAGGCGCTACATAGGCAAGCGCGTTTAAGATGTCGCCTTGCGGCGGGTAGATAATCTCTTCCCTTCGCAGGTTGTCAACCTCTAAGAGCAATCGCCGTGCAGTCGCCTTCGCCTGCTCGGGAACGAGCGCGAACCACGCATCAATCGATTCCTGTTTTTCCACCGTCTCCTCCAACCGGTTGTCTTCTCGCAGATCCAACCTACAGCTTTGCGCTCGTTCATTTTAGCGAACAAAAGAGACCGATTTCCCCCTTTTCCGAAAACCGTGCAACTGCGCTTCGCGTTTAAAGGAGGGGAACTGCCAGATAATCGGCAATCTTCATCAAATCGAGAAGCCTTGATTCCGGTTTCGCCTCAGATTTCCCAGTCTAGCTGAATTCTGCGCAATTAAACACCTTCCCAATCCGCGGCCAGGAACACTCCCATTTGATGAACTTCGCCCAATTTCTGGCATGTCTCCCCTCATTTTCTGCCCGCAGAAACCGCGGCGGTGAGCACAACACCACAAGCGCACATGCGAGGCAGGGTGGATGCTCACCACGCAAGCTGCGCAGCAAGAAAATCAGGCATAGGCACAGGAGGGCAAAAACTCGAAGGGCGCATCCCAAAAGGCACTTCGCGGCCGTCCAGCCCGCCCCATCACAAGACGAAAGAAGGCCGCCCTCGGGCGGCCTTCCGAACACTTAGGAGCCTACTTCCGCTACAGGTGCAGCACGCGATCCTTGATTTCCTGCGTACGGCCCTGGTTCCAGAACTGCGTGCCGATGTATCCGCAGGTACGGCGTGCAACGTTGAGCTTTTCCTGATCGCGATTGCCGCAGTGAGGGCACTCCCACACGAGTTTGCCGTCGTCTTCCACAATCTGAATCTCACCGTCGAAGCCGCACACCTGGCAATAATCGCTCTTCGTGTTGAGCTCCGCGTACATGATGTTGTCGTAGATGTACTGCATGACGCGGATGACGGCCTTCAGGTTGTCCTGCATATTGGGGACTTCCACGTAGCTGATAGCCCCACCCGGAGACAGACGCTGGAACGCGCTTTCGAACTTCAACTTATCGAAGGCGTCGATTTGCTCGGTCACATGCACATGGTAGCTGTTCGTGATGTAGCCCTTATCGGTGATGCCGGGGATCACGCCAAAGCGACGCTGCAGCGCCTTCGCGAACTTGTACGTGGTCGACTCGAGCGGCGTGCCGTAAAGCGAGAAGTCGATATTGGTCTCCGCCTTCCACTCGGCGCACTTGTCGTTCATGTGCTGCATGACCTCCATGGCGAACGGCGTGCCCTCCGCCTCGGTGTGGCTGTGGCCGGTCATGTACTTCACGCACTCGTAGAGCCCCGCGTAGCCAAGCGAAATGGTGGAATATCCGCCGTAGAGCAGTTTGTCGATCGGCTCGCCCTTCTCAAGGCGCGCAAGCGCACCGTACTGCCACAGAATCGGCGCGGCGTCGGAAAGCGTGCCCTTCAGGCGATTGTGGCGGCACATGAGAGCCTTGCGGCACAGCTCGAGACGCTCGTCGAAGATCTCCCAGAACTTCGCCTTGTCACCATGGGAAGAAAGCGCCACATCAGGCAGGCTGATGGTCACAACGCCCTGGTTGAAGCGCCCATAGTACTTCGGCTTGCCCGGTTCGTAGTTGCCCGCGTTCGCCACGTTGTCGTAGCCGTTGCCGGAGCGGTCGGGCGTGAGGAAGCTGCGGCACCCCATGCACGTGTAGCAATCGCCGTTGCCCTCTGTCTCGCCCTTGGACAGCTTCATCTCGCGCATCTTCTTCTCGGAGATATAGTCGGGCACCATGCGCTTCGCCGTGCACTTCGCCGCCATCTGCGTGAGATAGAAATACGGCGAGTCCTCACGCACGTTGTCTTCCTCGAGCACGTAGATGAGCTTGGGAAACGCCGGTGTGATCCACACTCCAGCCTCGTTTTTCACGCCCTCGTAGCGCTGGCGCAACGTTTCCTCGACGATCATGGCAAGGTCGTGCTTCTCTGTTTCGGAGCGCGCCTCGTTCAGGTACATGAACACGGTGACGAACGGGGCCTGACCGTTGGTGGTCATCAGCGTGACGACCTGGTACTGGATGGTCTGCACGCCGCGGCGGATCTCGTCGCGCAGACGGCCTTCCACCACTTCGGCGACGCGGTCGGCGTTGGCCTCGAGCCCGAGCTGGTTGATTTCCTGGAGCACCTGGCGGCGAATCTTCTGGCGGGAAACGTCAACGAAAGGCGCTAGATGCGTGAGCGAGATGGACTGCCCGCCGTACTGGCAGCTAGCCACCTGCGCGATGATCTGCGTCGCAATGTTACAGGCGGTGGAGAAGCTGTGCGGGCGCTCGATCATGGTGCCCGAGATGACGGTGCCGTTCTGCAGCATATCTTCCAGATTCACCAGGTCGCAGTTGTGCATATGCTGAGCGAAGTAGTCAGAATCGTGGAAGTGAATGATGCCTTCGTTGTGCGCGCGCACCACCTCGGGCGGAAGCAGCAAGCGCATCGTGATGTCCTTGGACACCTCGCCCGCCATATAGTCGCGCTGCACGGAGTTCACCGTGGGGTTCTTGTTGGAGTTCTCCTGCTTCGCCTCCTCGTTGTTGCACTCGATGAGCGAGAGGATCTTGTCGTCGGTCGTGTTGGAATGGCGCTTCAAGGATTGCACGTAGCGGTAGATGATGTACTTGCGCGCCACGGTGTAGCGGCCCTGCGCCATGATCTGGTCTTCCACCATGTCCTGGATTTCCTCGACCGACACAGTGTGACCCGAGCGACCGCACAGCCACTCGACGCTGTGGGCGGCGAGCGCAACCTGCTCGTCGGTCAAGCGCTCGTTTTGCGGAACCTCGTTGTTGGCAGCCTTGATGGCGTTCACAATCTTGTCGATGTCGAAGGGCACTTCCGAGCCGCTGCGCTTGATAATCTTCATGGCACTTCCTCTTCGTTGCTTATCTGAAACCGTCTTGCTCGCCCGCAATAGGGACGCGACCGCGCGGGAAGGTATTTCCCGACGTCAGAGACGCTACTCACGATCTTAAAGGGGTTTATTGCGTGCGGGCGCCTGCGCACCCGCCTATCTTATGTGCTTATGATACGACATTCAAACACAAGATGTTGTGTTTTCTTATATTGAAAAATCCATAGATGGTGTTTTCCCGATAGTTTTCCACTTGCCCCGAAATCGGCATAACCCCACCTCGTCACGAAAGGCGCGCATTGTTTGGGCGCCCCGAAAACGTAGTTTTCCACCACCGCAAAACCCCAGGAGAATATTTTTTGTGCGCTGAAAGCTGGCGCAAGGGGGTTGACAAGCGCAGCGCTGCGGCTGCGCTATACTTTCACGCATGGCAAGCTATCAGCATATCTCGCACGGGTTCGACCCGGTATTCGACGAGCACTCCCGCGTCCTCGTGCTAGGGTCGTTTCCCTCGGTGCTCTCGCGCGCGAACGCCTTCTACTACGGCAACCCGCAAAACCGCTTCTGGCGCGTCATCGCGCACTCCCTCGGCAAGCCGGTGCCGCCCAACGAAGGCGAGCCCCTGCCCCCGAACGGCAGCACAGCGTCACTTGAGGAGTCGATCGCCGCGAAGAAGGCGCTTCTCCTCGAGGGCGGCATCGCGCTGTGGGATGCCATCGAGGAATGCGATATCAAGGGGTCCTCGGACGCAAGCATCAAAAACGTCGTCCCCGCGCACATCGAGCGCATCACCGAGTGCGCGCATATCGAGGCAGTCATCTGCAACGGCGCCACGGCGGGCCGCCTCTACAAGCGCTACCTGCAGTGGAAGGTCGGGCTTGTCGCGCACGTGCTTCCCTCGACAAGCCCTGCGAACGCCGCCTGGAAAACCGAGCGCCTCATCGAGCGCTGGGGCAACGAACTCCGCGCGATTGCCGACGAGCTGGCGGAAGTAGACCAGCAGCGGGAAACGGCGGCGGACGAAGGCGCCACCAAGGAGCCGCACCGCAGCCGCGCAAAGGGAAGCGCAACCGTGCGCACCCGCAAAGGCGGCTCCGTTTCCTATGGCACCATACGAATCGACGCACCTGCCGCCTCGAACTTCGCGGTGCACAAGTCGATGCAGGGAAACAAGCGCGCCAATACCAAGCCCGAGCTTTTGATGCGCGAGCGGCTGCGCGCGGCGGGACTTGGCGGATACCGTCTGCAGTGGAAGGTCGCAGGGCACCCCGATATTGCCTGGCCAAGCAAGAAAGTCTGCGTGTTCGTGAACGGATGCTTCTGGCACCGATGCCCGCACTGCAAACTTTCGACCCCTAAGAAGAACGTGGAGTACTGGACCGCGAAGTTCGAGCGAAACGTCGAGCGCGACCGCGAGAACGTCGCCGCGCTCGAAGCCGACGGCTGGCGCGTTCACGTGGTATGGGAATGCGAGCTGAAGAAGAAGACGATCGACGCCACGCTGGCGAAACTTCTCCCCGAACTCGCAAGCGAGCTGGGAAAAGAGATTACACTGCCCGGAGGTGGCGCGCTTAAGCCCGAGAGCACGAACGCCGACCCCAAGCACGAGCCCGAGCCCGATGGCACGCCCGCAAACGTCGCACCCGCCGACGCCACTCCGCCCTCGCCCGCCGCGAGCACGCCGACAAGCGATTCCAAGCGCTACTACCTCTACGTCCTCGAATGCGGCGATGGCACGCTCTACACCGGCTACACCCCCGACATCGAGGCGCGCCTCGCCCAGCATCGCGCAGGCACAGGTGCGAAGTACACGCGCGGGCGCGGGCCGCTCACCCTGCTCGCAAGCGCGGAATTCCCCACCAAGCACGACGCGATGAGCGCTGAATATCGCTTCAAGCACCTCACGCGCGACAAGAAAGACGCCCTGCTCGCGAAGGCTGCCGCATCGAAAGAGCCCTTCGAGCGCATACTGGAGGAAGCGTTCGCGAAATAGAGCGCCTCGCAAAGCCAGCCACGCACTCGCAGCCTCACGCCCGAGCAGCCATTGAAAGCGCACCCCATCAGCACTCGGCAACGGAGGGCGCGAGTAAGCCCGCCCGACAAAAGAGACCCGCTCAACAACGAAGCGCCGCACCGTTGTCGGTACAGCGCTTCATCCATTCCCTTGGTTGACGCAACGGGGGGTAGCTCCTACTCGAAGCCGTAGAGGTCCTTCGTCGCTTCCTGGAAAGCGGCGTACACTTCCATCGCCACGCCCTCGTCTTCCACAAGTTCGAAGCCGGACGGCTGGTCGTCCTCGTCAAATTCCACAGCCTCCAAGATGACCACCTCACCGGAGGAAAGCGCCGGCTCCTCTTCGCTCACCGGGAAGAAAATGCCATAGCGATGACCGCCATGCAGAAGCAAACCGAGAAACTCCAAAACGGTCGCGTCGCCTTTGGAGTCCTCGAAGTTCATAGTCAAGCCCTCCTTGACGGGCGGGCAGAAATTAGGGTTCGAACCTTCGCGCACGGGGCGCTCCTCTCTCTTCGCGCACCGATTGGGTGCCGCATTCTCGTAGCTGCAAGTCTTACCCGTAAGTATAGAGCGAGCCCCCGCCTTATCGTGCGAGGGCTCGCAAATCAATCGCATTCGCGCAAACCGGCAAAAGCCGCTCCGCCTTACTTCTTCCCCTTGCGCTCAGCGCGCGAAGGCTTCTTCTTGCCGAAATCGGGCGAAACCGCCGCGTCATGAGGCGACACTGCCGAAGTCACAGCCGCCGAACCCTCGGAAGCGCCAGCGTCCACCGAAGAAGCCGCATCGCCAGCAGCAGCCGCCGCAGCCACAGCGGGAACAGCCGCACCCGGAAGGCGGTTCAGGAACCAGCGCTGGATGTCGTTGCCGTACTTCTTCTGCAGCTTCTTGAAGCGCGGCTCGTGCGTCTTCCAAATGACGTAGAGCGGCGTCGCGATGGCGTAAGACGAGTAGCAGCCGCACACAAGACCGATCGTCATGGCAAGCGCAAAGTCCTTCAGCGTTTCGCCGCCGAACAGCAGCATTGCGACAACCGGGATGAGCGAGGTGATCGACGTGTTGAGCGAGCGCACGAGAACCTCGTTCACCGAGTGGTTCGCCATGGTGGCGAAAGTGCACTTCACCGAATCGTCCTTCATGTTCTCGTTGATGCGGTGGAACACGACAACCGTATCGTAGAGCGAGTAGCCCAAGATGGTGAGCAAGGCGGCGATGGTGTTCGGGGTGATCTCGCGACCGACGAGCACGTAGACGCCCACGACGATGATAAGGTCGTGCAGAAGCGCGACGACCGCCGTCACGCCCATCTTCGGATCGCGGAAGCGGATCGAGATGTAGGCGATGATCAGAAGCAATGAGATGAAGAAGGCGATTGCCGACGACTGGATGACGCTTGCACCCCAGTCAGGGCCGATCGTGGTGACCTCGAAGCTGTCGGTTGTCCAACCGAAGGTGTCCGCCACCTCGTTCGCCGTCGCCGTCGCATCTTCAGCGGAAGTCGTGGTGGTGCGAACGAGGAAGCCCGGCTCGCCGTCGGCCGTCGTGGTCTGGATGACCGCGTCGGGCTCGCCCGCATCGCTGAACGCATCACGGACCTGCTCAGTCGTAACGTCGCCCGTGCCGTGGAAGGTCACCGACGTGCCGCCGACGAACTCGATGCCGAAGTTCATACCGCGCACGCCGACGATAATGGCGACAAGCACCATCGCGCAGCAGGCCACGGTGAGGAAGATCTTCTTAAGCCCCAAAAGGTTGATGTCGAGCTTGATGAAGCGGCCGCGCACGTCCTTGCGTGAAGCAGCCTGCTTCACGCCCTGGAAGTAAGGCACAGCCTCGATGCAGTCCTCCACGCCCCAGAACTTGGGGTGCTTCGCGATGAGCTTCGGGGCGAGAAGGCGGATGAGCGGCGCCTTGAACAGAAGCATCATGACGATGTCGCACACGATACCCAAAGCAAGCGTCATGCCGAAGCCCTTGACCGAGGCGCTCGCCAGGAAGAACAGCGTGAGCGCGGAGACGAGCGTCACAAGGTCGGCGTCGATCGAGGTCAGGATGCCGTGACGGACGCCCGTGATGGACGCGGCGCGCACGCTTCGACCCATGCGGATTTCCTCGCGGAAGCGCTCGAGCGTCAGGATGGAGGAGTCGGCCGCCATGCCGATGGTCAAAACGACGCCGGCGATGCCCGCCATAGAAAGGCTGAACAGGCCAAATGCGGAAAGCAGCGCGAGGATGCCCAGGTAAATCGCTGCGAACACGGCCATTGCCGCCGCGGTGATGATGCCGAGCCCCTCGTAGAACACAAGCAGGTAAATCATAACGATCACAAGGCCGATGAGCGCTACGAGCACGCCGGACTGCAGCGCATCCTGGCCGAGCGTCGGGCCGACGACCTGGCTTTGCGCATACTCGAAGCTCACAGGCAGCGAGCCGGACTCGAGCACGGTCTTCATCTGCTTGGCCGCGTCAAGCGTATAGCCGCCAGTGATGGAAACGTTGCCGTCGGAGATAACGGACTGCACGGCGGGAGCGGACTGCACCTCACCGTCGAGGATGATGACGATCTGGCCCTTGGTGGGAGCGAGGTCTTCAGTTGCCTCGGCGAAGGCCTTCGTGCCCTCGGAGTCGAGGCGCAGGTTAACCGCATAGTCGGTCGAGGTCTGGGAAGCCTGGCCCACGTCGACCTTCTCGAGGTTCGAGCCGGTGATGATCGGCGCGTACGTGCCCTCTTCGACCTTGAGGTGCTCCACCTTCTCGCTCGGGAAAGAATTGCCGAACGCATCGGTCACCGTGCCCTGCGTGCCGTATTGGCCGTTTTGGATCTTCGTCTTCACATCGGAATCGGTGAAGGAGTCAAGTCGCGCGAACTCGAGCTTGCCCGTCTTGCCGATGGTATTGAGCGCTTCCTCGGTGTCGGACAGGCCGGGGATCTGCACGAGAATCTGGTCGTTGCCCTGAATCTGCACGACCGCCTCGGATGCGCCAAGGGCATTCACGCGGTTCTCGATGATCGCGCGCGAAGATTCCATGTCCTCAGTGGAAACATCCGACCCGTCGTTGTTGTGCGCTGTGAGCACGACCGAAAGGCCACCTTGAATGTCGAGGCCCTGATTGATCTTTTCCTGCGGCGGCGTGAACATCACGATCGAGCCGATGACCAAAAGCGCCATAACTACGAGCAGCCAAACATTGCGCCTATCCTTGTTATGGTGCTTCTTCTTTTTCTGAGGATCCGCCATATGCCCTAACTTCCTTACTTCCCCCTGCGCTTCAATCCGCCGCATGGTTGGTTTTGTGTATACGAACTTCCGTATTATGCCACAACCACGCAACCCCGAAGACAACAAGCCAGCCACACGGTGGAAATTATCCTTGAAAGCAGATAAGCGGCGGTGTCATGGATACCATACTTGGAACGAATTGGCTATCCCCCCAACCTATCTGCCGCAGCAAGCAAGAGGCGACTCCTCTGCACAAGCGCATTGACACGCCCCCCCCCGATAGAATCGACGCGAGCTAACTTTTCCGTTCGCTTGAAAAGATAGTGATTTTGATTCACTCGCAAAGGAAATGTCGTGGCACTTGTCAGCGTTATCAAATACGAAGGCGATAATCAAACCTTTATTTGGAAGCATCCTTGCGAGGATTTCAACACCGGCTCCCAGCTCATAGTCCACGAGTCGCAAGAAGCTTTCTTCTTCTTGAATGGCCAAATACTCGATTCGTTCGGACCCGGACGACATGAGCTATCAACGCAAAACCTTCCTCTCGTCAATCGCTTGATCAACCTCCCCACAGGCGGCGATAGCCCATTTCACGCGGAAGTGTTCTTTGTCAATTTATGCGAGCAAATGGGCATTGCATGGGGAACGAATTCGAAGATTCAATATATTGAACCGAAGTACGGCTTTCCACTCTCAATCGGAGCGTCAGGAGAAATGGCTTTGGCCGTGAAAGAGCCGCGCGACCTGCTCATAAGGCTCGTAGGCACCGAAGCGGTTCTCTCGCAGCAGAAGCTCATTCACTATTTCAAGTCATTCCTCCAAACGAGAGTCAAAAGCGCAATCGCGAAGGCCATCGAACGTCAGAAGCTATCTATCTTCGAGATTGATTCTCGGCTAGACAGCCTTTCAACCGAAGTAAAGGAATTGCTCGAACCAGATTTTGCAGAATATGGAGTCGAGCTTACTCAGATGATGATAACCACCGTCGTCAAGCCCGACGGGGATGCCATCTACGAGCATTTCAAGACGCTCCAGTTCAGGCAATTTGCCGATGTGAAAGACGCCCAGATAAGCCAGCAAGTAAGCGTAATCAACCAAGAAACCGAAGCGAAGAAGACAGTGATTCAAGCGCAAGCTTCGGCGAGCAAAAGACAGATTGAAGGCTATACCTATCAGCAAGAGCGAGGATTCGACGTAGCAGAGCAAATGGCACAAAACGAAGCTGTCGGGGAATTTGCGAATATGGGCATCGGCTTGGGAGTTATGTCGGGAATTGGAGCTCCTATGAGCCAAATGGTCGGCGGGGCGGTCTCTCATGCTGTAGGCGACATCACGCAAAACGAGAGCAATTCCCAACCCCGCGACGTCGGATGCGCGCCAGAAGAGCAAACCGCCGTTACAGCAGATACACTGCCCAATTTTTGCTTCAACTGCGGGCACAGATTCGGCAAGTCAGAGAAATTTTGCCCCGAATGCGGAGAGAAGAGGTAGCTATGCGTAAACCAAGCACCGCAATCGTTGCTATTGCCGGTATTGCGTTCGTCTGCGTCGAAGCCATTGGACTCCTGCTGTTCGGGCTGTCAACAACATTGGTCATTGAAACGGTTTTCAGCATTGCAGCCTTCGCATTGCTTGTTTTCTCGATAAACAGGATTTCGAGGCATCCGCAGCTTATCTTCAAACTCCCAGTAATCGCCATAGTCACCGTCGCGTTCATTTGCCAGCTAATAATAGGTCTCATTACCTCTGCCATCGGAAACGATGGTCTTATAGCAGGATGCGTTGCAAGCATTCTTGTCCTAGCCATAGCAAGCTCAACGACCATTGCCACCAGCTATGCCGCAGTTCATGCTCAAAAAATCGAGTCAGGAGCTGGATACAAAAAATGATCGACAGAAATAAGCTTCAAGACTTATTGTTGGAAAACGGAATAAGCATTCAATCCTCCACGCGCTACAAAAACTGCGCTTGGAGAATCAAGCTGTCGAGCGGAACGGCCATCTTCCTTTACGACAAAGGTGGCCTTTATTGCCAGGGAAAAGAAGCTGAAAAGCTGCAGTTGCTCATCGAGCCCTCGAGAGACATCATCGAAGAGCCAAATAATAAAGTCTTTGTTGCTTACGGACACGACAAGCAAGCATGCGCACAGCTTCAATCCGTGCTCGAAGAGCATAACTTAACTCCGTTGTTCCTCGATGCTCTCCCCTCATCGGGAAAAACGATTATAGAAAAGCTAGAGGCCTATGTTCCCCAAGCTAATTATGGAATTGTTTTAATGACACCCGACGACGAAGGCCGCAATGCAAACGATCGAGGAGCGCCGTTTCCACGAGCTCGACAAAATGTAATTCTCGAAATGGGAATGCTTCTTATGAGATTAGGCCGTTCTAGAGTCGCGATCATCGAGAAGGAATCCGATCCCGAAATAGAAATGCCTTCAGATATCAGCGGTGTTATACGGCTTAGGTATAAAGAAGATATTCGAGAAATCGAATCAAACCTTCTTAAAGAAATGAAAGCAAAAGGCTATTAGAAGTGAGGGAATCCATATGAATCAGCTTACTTGTGAAATGTGCGGAAGCACCGACCTTCTTAAGTCGAACGGCGTATTCACCTGCCAGAATTGCGGGTGCAAATATTCCGTTGAAGAAGCCAAGAAAATGATGGTCGAAGGCGTTGTCCAAGTTGAGGGCACCGTAAAGGTCGACAACACAGCGCAAATTGAAAATTATCTCGCCATGGCGCAAAAGGCCCACGACTCCGACAACGAGGCAGAAGCAGAATCTTACGCAAATAAAGTTTTGGAAATCGATCCGAATAACTGGGAAGCACTCTTTATAAAAGGACTCGCAGCAGGTTGGCAATCAAACTCACGGAATAATCGTATCTCTGAAGCATATGATTATTTCTCTCAAGCAATTCAGAATTGCGACTCAGACGATTCAGAGATGCTCAAAGAAAATGTCGCAGACAGCGCATTGAAGCTCGCTATTGCGGCAATTAGACTCCATTGCAAAAACTATGCATCATTCCCATCAAAAGGAAATGCAGTAGATGTTATGAGCGAGTCAACCGCCTCTCTCGCTCGAATAATAAGCCTTGCCAGCCAATGTGACATTGCCGTAAGCGAGTTCAAGGCAAATGCAGCGACGCTCATAAACAATGCAGCAGTTAGCGGATGGAAGAAAATATGGGATGACTACACCACCGGAAAACCACTTCAACCTTTAGACAAAAAAGGGAAAGCGCCATACCACTCGACCGACCGCTCGTTGTATGCACAGCCCAGCAAATATGAGTGGAACCAATTTACAGAAAGAGCAGATGCTTGCCTTGAACTTCTGCAATACACAATTACCCTCAATAGCAGCAACAACAAGGACAATGCGATAAGATACGAGTCTCTGATTTATATCGGTGAGAAAGTCAGAGATTCTTGTTCTATCGATTATTTGCAAGGCAATCAATACTGTCGTAGCGAGTGGTGTCGACATTGGAAATTCACAGACGAGGCAAGAGCAACTCGCCAGTCAGAAATTGATTCGTGGAACAAAGAAAAAATTGCAGCAGAAAAAGCAGCGAGAAAAGACGAAGCTGAAAAGTACTGGAAAGATCATCCGACAGAAAAGTGCGCATTAAACAAAGAAATCGAGAGCACAAAAACTGCTATCTCCAAAAAAAAGGAAGACGAAACCTATATAGAAATAAAGCAAAAATCGACGGAATACGACAGGGCAATTGCCAAGTTGGAAGAGGAGCTAAAAAGCTGCGGTTTATTCGAGGGAAAGAAAAAGAAAGAGCTCAAGTCGCAGATTGAAGCAAAAAGAAAAGAGCAGAAGCCACTCAAAGATAAAGTTGATTTGCTTGGTGAGGAGATTGCGACTCTGAATAAGAAACTCGATGAGCTGAGCGAGAAGCTCCTCAACCCTCCAGTTGATTAGGTACGTAAATGGATATCAAAACTTATGCAAGGCGATACCGAAATAGCCGAGTCAGCGAAGTCGAAAAATATCTCGCACAAGGTCGAATACGGGGAGCCGTTATAGAGAATGGCGTCTGGAATGTTCCAAACGCCGCCAAAGTCGAATATCGGCCAAAAAAGAAAAGGCCAACCGTCGAGGACGATATCATCGACATCCTGAAAGCGCTTCACGGCAACTGGTATGTTGATGCAGAAACTCTCTGCTTGTCAGAGCCGGATTTTGCAGATAGAGTAAATCTTCTCAAGCAAGCTGGTCTTATAAAAGATTCGCAGAAGCCTTGCGATGGCGTAACATCAACGGGGCTGACTTTGACAAGCGAAGGTTTGCAAGTAGCCTCCAACAAAAAGCAGGTAATTCTTGAATTATGGCAGAAGCTTTTCGCAGGGATATCAGAAGGTGCCATTCGAGCAATGTCATAGGCTCATTGTCGTTACACCAGCCATGATACGAGCTTCACCACGCATCGGAAATCAACTCCGACGATGTGACGTCGATGAAGTCGAGAGCCTCCCTTTCATTTGAAATATGCGTGTGAACCCTGAGGTCAAAAGCGATGCGGAGTCAATTTTTGCCAGCTTAGGCATGAGCCTCACGGAAGCTATTAACGTGTTTCTGCATAAGTCCATCATGGAAGGCGGCTTGCCGTTCGACGTGCGGCAACCGCGTTACAACGCAACTACCGAAGCCGCAATGCACGAAGCACGCAACATCATGGCCGGTAAGGTAAAGGCAGAATCCTACGATAGCGCGAGCGAGCTTTTTTCCGCCCTCGATAAGTAACGCTCATGCCGCTAAAACTTGTCCCGACATCCCAATTCAAGAAAGACCTCAAACGAATCAGGAAACGCGGTTATGATCTTGGCGCACTTGAGGTCGTTCTCGATAAGTAGCTTAAGCCCCATGAGGCCATGATCACTTTCAATCAAGATTCTATTAACCTCAATCCGTCCGTCGACCCTCAGATCCTGCGAGGCCGTATGCGGCTTACCGATGCAGGAGGAAGTCGATGACGTTCACGATTTCTATCCCATCGATATCCGAAGGATAGCTGCCCTCGCCCACCACAACGATTTTGCGATACTCGTCTCCGATGCGGCGCAGCGAGGCAAGTTCCCGGCGCTGCGTTTCCTCGTCCTGCATATTCTCAGTTACCTGAATATACATCTTGCATCGAGGCTTTGTGGCAACAAAGTCAACCTCGCCTCCACGCAAATGGCCGATCAGAACATCGTAGCCATCAAACAGCAGCTGGTTGAACACCAGGTTTTCCAACACGCGCCCGGTATCGGTGCCTCGATAGCTGTCCAGGTAGTTGCGCATGCCGACATCCGCAATATAGTACTTGCCGCCCGTCTTCAGCAGCTCCCGCCCCTTCACGTCGTATCGAAGCACGTGACGGAACAGATATGCCTCCGTAAGCGTCGAGATGTAGAAATCCGTTGTCGCTCGGGTCGCCGATTGCCCGTCGGCCTTCAAAGAACCTGCGATTTTGTTAATCGATGTTTCGTTGCCGATATTGTCCGCCATAAACGCGCAGATACGCTCGAGGGCCGCTTGGTTGTTAACCGCCCGCAGCCCCTTGCGTTGAGCGCGCATCATGATATCGCGAACGATTATGGTCTGGTATATGCTGCGCATATAGTCGCGGTGCACCGATTCATCCGGCTCCTGAAGAGCCAGATACGGAAAGCCCCCGAACGTGCGATACTGATCGAACAAGTTGGAAAGCGTTGCGAAAGAGCCGTCCGCGAAGGAGGCGATATCCGATCCCGTCTTTCCCGCAGGCTGCCACGTCGCCCCACGAAAATCGAGGTATTCGGCAAAGGTCAGCGGCTGCATCGGTATCTCGACATATCGTCCCGAAATGAGCGTTGCAAGCTCGCTCGACAGCAGAAACGCGTTCGAGCCAGTTATGTAAATATCGCAATCGACATCGATGCGCAAAGCATTGATAGCTTTTTCCCAGTTCTCGACGTTTTGCAGCTCATCAAAAAAGAGATATACGTGCGGTTGTTCGGCAATGCGGCTTGTAACCAAATCGTACAAATCGCGATAGTCGACGATTCCCGCAAGCTCCATCGATTCCATCTTGAACGCAAGAAGCCTGCTTTCGGGAACGCCCTGCTGCGCAAGGTGATGACGCATCATGTCAAGCAGCGTCGACTTCCCGCAACGCCGAATACCCGTGATTACCTTAACCAGGTCGGTATCTTGGAATGCGATGAGCTTATCGAAGTACTTTTGCCGCACGATCATAAGGCCCTCCGATGTTATTTAGGACTGCTCGTAACGATAGTCAAAACTTGCGCGATTTGCAAGTTTTGACTATCGCATCGACAACATTTGTCGAATTTGCAAGTTTTGTCGATAGAAGAATCCGCCCGGCACCGACAGCCCTCGGTGCCGGGCGGCTTCTGTCTTAGTAGTCCTTCGCTGCAGGGCTCGCCATCCACTGTGCCTCGAACTCGGCATACGCATCGGCGAGCACGGCTTCGCGCGCGCGGCGCATGAGGTCGAGCAAATAGTGCAGGTTGTGAATGGAGAGCAAGATGCCGCCGAGCATTTCGTCCTGCTTCACAAGATGGCGAATGTAGGCACGCGTGTGGTTTTGGCAGGTCGGGCACGTGCACTCGGGATCGAGCGGTGTGAAGTCGCGCGTATATTTGGCGTTGCGCATGTTCATACGGCCCTGGCTCGAAAACGCCGTGCCCATGCGCGCCGTGCGCGTCGGGAGCACGCAGTCGAACATATCGACGCCCTCGCCCACCGCGCGCACGAGCGTGGTTGGGTTGCCCACACCCATGAGATAGCGCGGGCGATCGTCGGGCAGCGCACGCGCTACCTGGCCCAACGTCTCGAACATCGTCTCGTGGTCCTCGCCCACCGAATAGCCGCCGATGCCGAAGCCACCGAATCGGCGCCCGCCCGCAGCCAGGCTCTCGTCCTCGATTTCGCGCAAACGGCGGATGCTCTCCAGGCGCAAGTCGAGGTTCATGCCGCCCTGCACGATGCCGAAGAGCGTCTGATCGGGTCGTTTGTGCGCCGCCAGGCAACGGCGCGCCCACATAGCCGACAGGTCGACCGCGCGCTCGACGAACTCGCGCGTCGCAGGGTACGGCGGGCACTGGTCGAGCTGCATGGCGATGTCGGCGCCAAGCGCTTCCTGGATGCGCATGTTCTCCTCGGGCGTCCAACGCACATAGCTGCCGTCGTAAATCGAGCGGAAGGTGACGCCATCGTCGTCGAGCTTGCGCGTATCGGCGAGCGAGAAGATCTGGAACCCGCCCGAGTCGGTGAGCATCGGCCCATCGTAGTTCATGAACTTGTGCACCCCGCCGGCTTGCGCGACCACATCTTCACCGGGGCGCTGCGAGAGATGGTAGGTGTTCGCAAGCACCACCTGGGATTTCAGCTCGCGAAGCTGCGGCGGGGTGATGCCCTTCACCGTGGCCGATGTGCCAACGGGCATAAACATAGGAGTGTGGAAATCGCCGTGCGCCGTCGTGAAGGTGAGCGCGCGGGCGTTGCCGCTTTTAGCGTCGCACGTGCAGTCGAAAAGCGCCATGCTAGTTCGCGCCTCCCTCGATCATCGCAGGGTCATCGCAGGTCGGAAGGTCGTCCACCCACGCTGCAAACTCGGCCATCGTTGAGTGCTTCACGCCGTCGAGCCCACGGCCCCGAGGGTCCATAAGGTGGTCGGTCACCAGGTACACGTCGCAGCCAAGATCGGCCGACGCCAAGTCATCGAGCGTGTTGTTGCCCACCATGAGCACCTCGTCGGCGGAAAGCCCGCAATTCGCGAGAACCTCCGCATAGTATTCCACCTGCGGTTTCACCGTCGAGGAGTTCTCGTACGTGGAAATGTAGCGAAACGGCGCGTCGCCTACGCCGCCCCATGCAAGGCGCCACTCGACCGCGCGACGGGGAAACATCGGCTGGGTCGCCAGCACGAGCGGATACCCCTTCGCAACGAGCAGCTCGAGGGCACGGTGCGCTGCCGGGTTCGGCTGAACATCTGCACCGATAGCGCCGAACCTCGTCTCGTAGTAGCCCGCGAACATCGCGTTCCAGTCGGCCGCATCGCGATCGAGCACAGCGAAGAACGCGTCCCAAAACACATCGTAGTTCGTCTTCCCGCCAGGTTCGCGCTTGGCCATAGCAGAAGCGCCTGCACCGAACGCACGCGCGAACTTCTCGCCGTCGATCCCCTGCTCAGCCGCAAAACGGGCGATGTCCTTGAAGTACCCGCCCAAGAATTCATCGAGCTCCATCGGGCACAACGTGCCGTCGAGGTCGAACAATATCGCGCGATATGACGTGTTCGCCATGAAAGACCCTTCCCAGAAAAAGACCGCCCCAACGGGCGGACCGCACATTCGATACGAACAACAGTATAAAAGAGTGGAACGCCTCGGCCGCCGAGCGCGACGCCAAACATGCAAAGTGCGGAAAACGAGGGGCGAAAGCATGCACGCCACGCCTTTGCAAACATCGAGGTTTGGCGGTTTCGCCAGCAGCGACACAGGCTGAGTTCGGCCCTGTGCTAGTATCCGTTGGGTTGAATCCACGAGGGCGAGAGGAGCCGCAGATGAAATTGCTTTTGCACGCATGCTGCGGGCCATGCTCGCTCGAGCCTGTGCGCCTTCTCCAAGCGGCGGGGCACGATATCGCCATTTACTACGCGAACTCGAACATCGCACCGCGCGAAGAGTACGCGCACCGCCTCGCCACGCTCGAGGATTGGGCGAAAAGCGAGGGCATTCCCGTCATCGAGGGCCTTTACGACCCTGCCGCCTGGGAAGAGGCTGCGGGGCGCATCGGAGATGCAGCGCTCGCCGACGTCCGATTCGCACGCAGGGAAGCGCAATCGGCCACAGGCGAGGACGCGTCCCTCCGCGCCGACGTCCTTTCCGTCGACCCCGCGCGCCGAGAGGCCCGCTGCCGCGCGTGTTATCGGCTACGCCTCGAAGAGACGGCGCGGGTGGCTGCCGAGCAGGGCTTCGACGGCATCGGCACCACGCTTTCCGTAAGCCCCTACCAATACACCCAGGTCATCGAGCAGGAAGTGCGCCGGGCGGCCGAGCGAGAGGGAATCGAGGGCGTCTTCGAGGACTTCCGCCCCTACTACGACGAGGCTACGCGCCGAAGCCGCGCCCTCGGGATGTATCGTCAGAATTACTGCGGTTGCCGCATAAGCGACGAGGAAGCAGCCGCCGAGCGAGCAGAGCGCAAAGCGCAGCGAGCAGCCGCAAAACAGGCGGAACGCGCCGAGCACGCCGCCGAGATCGCCGCCGCCGAGGCGGAGCTCAAAAAGCATCGCGCCGACCGCGCAGCATACGACAAAAAGCAAGCCCGCAAGCGAGCAATCCTCAAATCACTTCGCGAGCAGGCAAAACAGGAAGTTTCAGAGTGAGACCTTTCGCCGACCCCATACATCGTTACATGGATCACGTGCGGCGCACGTGCGAGACCGACCCCGAGCGCGCCTGGCGAGATGCCCTCATCGGCTTTCGCGGCAACACCTGGGGATCGCGCCATCTTCCCAACTTCCATGCGGCGCGCGGCTATCACAAACTGGAGGCCTACACACTCGGCCTCGTCTCCGACCAGCTCGGACACGAAAGCAACTACGTATGGGGCAACGTGTTCGCACCGGTGGAGATCATGGAGTGTTTCGGGCTGGGAACCGTAAGCGTCGAGTGCCTGGCAAGCTTTTTCTCGGGATACCACGCAGCGCCGTACTTCATCGACCGCGCACAGGAATCCGGCATCGCGTCCACGCTGTGCACGTACCACAAAACGGTCATGGGGATGATGGAGACGGGCGTGCTGCATGCGCCACGGCTCGCCGTGACCACCTCCTGCGCCTGCGACGGCAACCTGAGCACCTTCCGCCAACTGGGACAACGGATGGACGTCCCCATGGTGCTGCTCGATGTGCCCTACGATAACGATGACGCATCGATCGACTACCTCGCCGACCAGCTGCGAGAGCTCGCGCGTACGCTCGAGAAGCTGACGGGCACCCCCTTCGACGAGAGCCGCCTTTCCCATCTTCTGGAAGTCGAGCGCGAGACGAACGCCCTCGCCTGGGAATTCATGCGCCTGCAAGCGGAGCACTTCTACCCGGCCGAGTTCATTCACCACCTATTCTTCGTGCTCGCCATGCAGCTTTCGGCGGGATGCGAGGAGTTGCGCGATCTTTTGCGCTTCATGGTGGACGACATCAAGCGTGCGCCGAGGCTTCAGGGTGACAAGATTCTTTGGGTGCACCTCATGCCGTACTACCAGCAAAGCCTGAAAGCCGCCTTCGACTACAGCCCAGCCCATCAGATCGTTGCCGTCGACATGGCGTTCTGCACGATGAGCGACCTCGACGACGCCGATCCTTTTCGCGCGCTCGCCAAAAAGCTCATCGGCAACGCAATGAACGGCCCCTACGAACGCAAGCTCGCACTCGTCGACCGTCTGCTCGACGCGACGCACGCCGACGGCGTCATCCACTTCTGCCACTGGGGATGCAAGCAGTCCTCAGGCGGGAGCGCCCTTTTGCGCGAGCACCTGCACGAAGCCGGCGTGCCGCTTCTGCAGCTCGACGGCGACGGCATCGACGAGCGCAACAGCCACGACGGGCAGATAAAGACGCGCCTCGAGGCATTCTTCGAGGTGCTCGAGGCGAAGCGGGCAGAAGGCGCCGCGCAGGGCGGAAACGTCAACGGGGAAAGCACTGAGCAGGGCGGGGCCTCCGAAACGAAGGGCGGTACGCGATGAGAATCGGGTATGTCTGCAAATACGTCCCTGCCGAGGCGCTCGAGGCGATGGGCGCGCATATGGAGCGCATCGAGTCTGACGAGAGCCTCGTCAGCTTCGACGCTGCCGAGTCTTGCATGCACGCGAACGTGTGCAGTTTCGCGAAGGCGACGTTCGAGACCGTCCTTTCGGGTAACCTTGACGGCATCGTGCTGACCACCTGCTGCGACAGCATGCGCCGCCTCGCCGACGCGCTGCGCGCGCAAACTCCCAACCTGTTCATCCACGTGCTCGACGTGCCGCGCGACACGGGCGAGGCAGCCTGCGCGCTGTACCAGCGACGCGTGGCCGAGCTCCTTTCCGCATACGGCGAGTTTACCAATGCAACGTTTTCGGAAAAGAAGCTGTTCGCCCAGCTCGGCGGCACCGTTTGCCCTGAGGAAGGGAACTGCGACTCATCCTTGGAGCTCGACTACGCGAGACTTCATTCAGAAGCTGCGCAGCCTTCATTCCGCCTCGCGAAGTCGAGCTCCGTCTCGCAAAGTTTCGCCAACAGCAACCAGGCGGCGGACTCGGCTGCATGGAGCGAAGGCTGCGAAGCTTCTGAGCGCAATGCGGACGAGGCCGTCGCCGTCCCGCAGGTCAACTGCACCTTGCAACCGCAGACGCACTTCTCCCCTGCGATGCCCAACGTAGGCATCGCAGGCGCGCGTGCGAACGCCGAAATCAAACGAATCCTCGAAGCGCACGGCGCGAACATCGCCTTCGACATCACCTGCACGAACGCATTCCGTCGCTTCGTGCCCCGAAAAACGGACACGCTTGCCCACTATGCGCACGACGTGCTCACGCAGCTTCCCTGCGCGCGCATGCGGGACATATCCCCGCGCAAAGCCTTCTTCGACCACGTCCTTCCCCAGATCGATGGACTGGTCTTCCACACCGTGCAATTTTGCGACATGTATTCCTACGAGTATAGCGACCTTAAACGGACATCGCCCGCGCCGATACTCGCGCTTGAGACCGACTGCACCGCGCAAAGCCACGGGCAGATGCTCACACGGCTCGAGGCGTTCCTCGAATCAATCGGCGCCTCGCAAATAGAACACCTCGCAGGCCAGAAAGGCTCACCCATGAGCAAAACCGCAACCTTTGTCGTCGGGCTCGACTCAGGCTCGACCTCCACAAACGCCGTCGTCATGAACGAGGCGCGCGAGATCGTCGCGAGCGTCGTCATCAGAACGGGCGCGAAGGCGGGCGCCTCCGCCGAGCGCGCGTATCGCGAAGTGCTCGAGCGCGCAGGTATCACACCCGACAAAATCGCATGCACCATCGCCACCGGATACGGCCGCGTGAGCATCCCGTTTGCCGACGAGAATGTGACCGAGATCAGCTGCCACGGGCGCGGCGCGCACTACTTCAACCCCGCCGTTCGCACCATCCTCGACATCGGCGGCCAGGACAGCAAGGCCATCCACGTGAACGCCACGGGCGAGGTGACCGATTTCGCGATGAACGACAAGTGCGCGGCTGGCACGGGACGTTTTCTCGAAATGATCGCGCGCTCGCTCGAGATCAGCCTCGACGAGCTGGGGCCAGCGGCGCTCGAAAGTAAGAAGCACCTGGAAATCGCCAGCATGTGCTCGGTTTTCGCGGAGTCCGAGGTCATCTCGCTCATCGCCAACAACGAGGAGAAACCCGACATCGCAGCAGGCGTCTGCCGCGCCGTGGCCGGCAAGGCGTATTCGCTCATGAGGCGCGTCAGTCTGGAAGGTGCCTACATGATGACGGGCGGTGTTGCCCAAAACCCCGGCGTGGTGCGCGCGGTCGAGGAGCTCATCGGCGAGAAGCTCTTCATCTGCGAGGACCCCGAAATCGTCGGAGCGACCGGCGCTGCTCTGCTCGCGTTGGAAAAAACAGAGTAGTATATATTTGCGTACAAATTTTGCATAGATTTATGCTATAATTTCTTCCGTCCTAAGGAGGAATCTATGCCATTGCCCATACCGCAGATTAGGCCCATCAGCGACCTTCGCACCAATCTGAACGATGTATGCGAATTGGCGCGCGAGAGCCAACAGCCCATCTTCATGACGAAGAACGGCAAGGCAAGCCTTGTGGTTATCGACTGCGAAGCGTACGAAGGGCAACAGCGACACGAACGCTATGTGCAGAAACTCCGCGAAGCAGAAATCGAGGAGAAATATCGATCGGAATCGCTCACGAAACAGGCAGTCGGCGATTCCGTCGAGCGCCTTTTCGAACATTGGGGCGTTTAGATGCTTGCCCCCCTCTACCGTCCTCGCGCTGCATACGATTTAGAATCGATAGTGATTTATCTAGGCGAGGTGCAGAAAGTCCCGAAATCAGCCCGCAAAGTCTACGATTCAATCGTCGAATCAATCGATCACCTTTGCGAAACGCCCGAGCTTGGCCGTCCCTTCGCCGACGAAAGACTTTCTCACCAAGGGTACCGATCATGGCTTGTCAGCCCCTACCGCATTTTCTATTCTTTCAACAGCGAGAACCTTATCGTATGGCGAATCATACACACTCGCCAAGATATCGATGACTTTGCGTTCATCGACATCGACGATTAACCGAACGCAAAGCGACGATTAAAGGACTACTACATGAGAACTGAAGACTTCAATTATTCAACAGTCCAGTGGACTGTTGAACCCCGAGCACCGCGAAGCGGAGCGCAGGGGGGCAGGAAAGAGGAGAGCTGCAGCGGGGGGCGACAGGCATGAGAACAGAAGACTTCAACTACGACCTGCCCGAAGAACTTATCGCGCAGGAACCTGCGGCGGTGCGTGACGCCTGCCGCATGCTGGTGATGGACCGCGAATCGGGAGAACTCGAAGATCGCATCTTCCGTGACATCGAGGAGTACCTGCGCCCGGGCGATTTGCTCGTGGCAAACGAGACGCGCGTCATGCCCGCACGCCTTTTAGGCGCGAAACGCGGCACGGGCGGTCAGGCGGAAGTGTTCCTCCTTCGCGAGGTCAAAGGCGAGAAGGCAAAGCCTTATCTCGATGAAGCGCTCACCGAATCAGCCAACCAACAGGCCATCTGGGAGGTGCTCGTGCGCCCCGGCAAGCGTCTGAAACCGGGCAGCGGCGCCGTAGTCGACTTCACCGACAAGCAGGGAAACGTCGCGCTTTCCGCCGAAGTCGTCGACTGGGCGAGCGCGAAGACGGACGCAGCGGCGACGGGCGAAGGCCAGGACGCCGAGGCCTCGGCCGCCAAAGGCGAGCGCATCGCGCGCCTCACCACGACGCTCCCCTCGCTCGACGAGGCGCTTCACGCCGTTGGCCACACGCCCCTTCCGCCCTACATCAAAAACTACGCAGGCGACGAAGAGCTGTACCAAACCGTGTACTCGCGCCGCGAGGCATCGGCGGCGGCGCCCACCGCGGGCCTTCACTTCACGCCCGAGCTCATCGAGCACTTGAAGGCGAATGGGGTTCGTTGGGAAACCGTCGAGCTCGAAGTGGGCCTCGACACCTTCCGCATCGTGGACGAGGACGACCCGACCAAGCACAAGATGCACACCGAGTTCTACACGGTGCCGCAGGCAACCGTCGACGCCATCAACGAGACGCATGCGGCGGGCGGGCGCGTCATTGCCGTGGGAACCACGTCGACCCGCAGCCTGGAAAGCGCCTGGGATCCGCAGGCAAACGGCGGCGAAGGCGCCATCACGGCGCGCAATCGCGACGCCACGAGCCTCTACCTTCTGCCGGGCAGCACCTTCCATGTAATCGACGGGCTCATCACGAACTTCCATGTGCCCAAGAGCACGCTCATGATGCTCGTGAGCGCGTTCTCGAGCCGCGAGCACATTATGGCGGCATATCGACACGCCATCGAGAGCCGCTACCGTATGCTCTCCTTCGGCGACGCCATGTTCATCAAGCCGGCAAAATAAGCTGCATGCAAATACAAGCGAGGCCCCCGCGAAATCCATGTTCGCAGGGGCCTCACATCTTGCTGGGGAAAATCAGGTCGAGGGAGACGGCACAGCCTACGGCTATTCCCCCGCCTATTCCCCTGCAGGCACCTCGCCAGTTTCCAGAATGTGCAGAAGCACATCCTCGTCGAGCACGGGAACGCCGAGTGCTATTGCCTTGTCGTATTTGCTGCCTGCAGCCTCGCCTGCGACAACATAGCTTGTCTTCTTCGACACGCTGCCCGAGACCTTCGCGCCGCGCGCTTTAAGGGCAGCCCCCGCCTCGTCGCGCGTCATCCCGCTTTGCGTGAGGCTTCCCGTCAGTACGAAGGTCAGCCCTGCAAGCGTTTGCGGCAGCGCGTCTTCCTCGGCAGCCTGCACGTCGTCTTCCAGCGACACGCCGTGCTTGCGCAGCCGATCGATCACAGCCACGTTGTCGGGCGTGCGGAAGAACAGGTACACGCAGCGCGCGATCTTCGGACCCACGCCCTCGACCGCAGCAAGCTCTTCTTCGCTTGCCGCCATGAGCGCATCGATGGAGGGGAACGCCGCAGCGAGCGCTTCCGCCATTGTCTTTCCCACATGGCGGATCCCCAGGCCGAACAGAGGCCTGGCGAGCGGGCGCGTGCGGCTCTCGTCGATCGCCGCCATGAGCTTCTTCGCCACGGTCTCGCCCAAACGGATTGGCGCACCGTCCTTGTTCACGCGCCCCATGTCGAGCATTGAGAGCTCGACCGCATCGAGCGTGTAGTAGTCGGCAACGTCGCTCACGCGGCCACTCTCGATGAGGCGCCCGATGATCTCTTCCCCCATGCCGTCGATGTCCATAGCGCCGCGGCTCGCCCAATGAATGAGACGTTCGGCAGCCTGAGCTGGGCAATCAATGGAAATGCAGCGGTAATCGACCTCGCCTTCCTCACGCACAACGGGGCTTTGGCAACTCGGGCACACGCGCGGCATCTCCCAGGGCTGTGCGTCGGCTGGACGAAGGGAAAGCACGGGCCCTAAGATTTCAGGAATCACGTCGCCCGCCTTGCGCACGATGATCGTGTCGCCCACGCGCACATCCTTGCGACGCACCTCGTCCTCGTTGTGCAGCGTGGCGCGCGCCACGGTGGAGCCCGCCACGCGTACGGGGTCGAGCTCAGCTACGGGCGTCAGCTTGCCCGTGCGCCCGACCTGCACCGTGATATCGCGCAACAGTGTCGTCTTCTCCTCGGGCGGGAACTTGAAGGCAATCGCCCAGCGCGGAGCACGCGCCGTATAGCCCATCGCCTCCTGCTGTGCAAACGAGTTCACCTTCACCACAACGCCGTCGATCTCGTATGGCAGGGCGTTGCGACGCTCCAACGAGCGCTCGCAGAACGCATGGACCTCTTCAGCCGAATGGACAAGCTCGATGTCGGGATTCACATGGAATCCCGCGCGCTTCAACCATTGCAGCAGATCCCATTGCGTGTCGAGCGCGAGCTTGCGCTCATCGCCCACGGCATACACGAACGTCGATAGGTCACGATGCGCCGTGACCTGCGGATCCTTCTGGCGAAGGCTGCCCGCAGCGGCGTTTCGCGGATTGGCAAACCCCGACTTGCCGTTGGCCTCCGCAGCCGCGTTGAGCGACTCGAAGCTCGACTTGGGCATGTAGCACTCGCCGCGCAGCTCGATAGGCTCTTCGGTGTCGCGAATGGCTGAAAGCGCCTCGTCGCGCAGCCGCAGAGGAACGTCTCGCACGGTTCGCACGTTCACCGTGATATCCTCGCCCGTCGTGCCATCGCCGCGCGTCGCCGCCTTCAAAAGGCGCCCGTTCTCGAAGGTGAAGGCGACAGAGGAGCCATCGATCTTCAGCTCGCACACAAGCGGGGGGATCTCGCCGAAGAAGTCCTCCACGCGACCGAGCCATTCGTCGAGTTCGCCAGCGTCCATGGCGTCATCGAGCGAGTACATGCGACGCTCGTGCTGGATGGGCGCGAACTGCTCGCCGACGTAGCCACCCACGCGCTGGGTCGGGCTCGACGGATCGATGAGTTCCGGATGCTTCGCCTCGAGGGCGCGCAGCTCGTGCATGAGCGAGTCGAACGCGCCATCGGAGATCGCCGGCGCATCGAGGGCGTAATAGAGATAGCTGTTGTGCTCGATCTCGCGACGAAGCGCCTCGATGCGCGCCGCCGGATCACTCGTCTGAGCAGCCAATTCCTCACCGCTGAACAAATTTTGCTGTTCTTCGGGCATACCCGTCCCCTTTACGAACAAGGCCCCGGGCATGCCGGGGCCTGATACCGTTTCGCTATGCGGTCGCCCACCGAGGCGACGCTACATGAGCACGCTGTCGGCGCGCCATCCGTACATGATAAGGGAAACGCCGCGCATAATGACAAATACCGCCAAGAAAACAGCGAGCATCGCAGGGTAGACGAAGAACACCACGCCGCACAGGATGTCCACGATGCCCGAGAACACCATCCAGCCCCACATCGGCATGCTGAACTTGTGCAACTGAACCGCACCGATGACCTCGATGACGCCGAACGCCACAACGAAGATGCCCACAAGCCACGACACGACGCCCGCGAAGACGATCGGGTGCAGCAGCAGCATGATGCCGATGATGATGTCGAGGATCGCATACACGATCATCCAGGGCGAAGGCGAGGTGAACAGGTTCCCCTTCAGGCGCACATAGCCCACAAGGTCGAGGATGCCGCTCACGAGAAACCCAGCGCCCAGTATCGCCGTAATCGTCGCCAACGTAAGCCCGGGAAACGCGGTGATGAAAATCGCGAGGAGCACGAGGAGCGCACCAGCGACGATAAGCCCCCAATCGTGACGTTTCGATTCTGCCATAACGATCGACCTCCTTTGATATCGACGCGCGCCGCGCCGCAATCGATGCGCAGCGCCCTCACGTAACAGCCTTATTCTACCGCGCACGCGCTCCTCGGTGAATAATTCTTACCCATGTGTCGAATAACGTGCCCCCAATTCCTGCTCACCCATGCGGTCTCTGAGCGCCTCGAATTCCCGAATCACCAGAGGAAGATAGCGCGGCAAGTCTTCCGCTACGACGCATCGCTCGGTAAGCTCGGATGCGGCAAGACGGCCGGCCCGGGCGTGAAGCGTCGCTGCAAGCACGCACGCGTCGAAAGATGCAAGCCCCTGTGCGAGAAGCGCGCCGATCATGCCCGCGAGCACGTCCCCCGTGCCAGCCTTCGCGAGCGCAGGCGTCCCTTCGCCCATCACCGCGACGATTTCGCCGTCGGATATGAAGCTCTTCGGTCCCTTAACGAGTGCCGTCACGCCATACGCGAGCGAGATAAGGCGTGCGAGCTCGCCCGCATCATCGGTCGGGAAGCCAAAGGGGGCGGCGAGCCGAGCCGCCTCGCCCGCGTGGGGCGTCACGACCGTATCGAGCCCGGACTCAAAGCGCTCCCGGGCAAGATTGCGGCCCTTCTTCGTGGCGAGGAAGGCAAGAGCACCCCCGTCTACCACAAGCGGCGCACAGGCCGATTCAAGCACAATGAAGGCGAGCTTTTTACACGACCCGCTCGACACGTCGAAACCAGGGCCTAGGACATACGCCGACGGATGGCCCGCTCGCATTGGCGGGAAATCGCTAGGAGAGAGGTTCTTCCATGAGCGAACGACAAGGGAGGGGCTTACCGCGCGAACGGCATCGACCGATTTCGGCGCGCAGATGACCTCGGTATACCCCGCCCCCATACGCTGAGATGCCAAGGCGGCGAGGGCGGCGGCACCGGGATAGCGCGAGCAGCCGGCAACGAGCGACACCTTCCCGCGGGTGTACTTGTTGGCATCTCGCGCAAGCTCGGGAAGAAGGCCGCACAGCTTCGTGTCCGAATAATTCCATGCAATCATCTTGGATTTCCTTCGCAATCTTTACTATCTTGCTTGAGTATAGCCTTTGCGCATTCCGATCGGTTACCTCAAACTTTCCCCATCTTATCCGATTTGCGATTTCGATGGACATGACGATCGGCCTAGAGCAAAGAAGCGCAGGCGCATCGAGAGAAGGGGCATGCGAAGGACCGCTCGAGGAAGACTGCAGCCGAGCGCCAATCCGGGAGCCGGCAGGAACCAAACCGAACGCTCACGTCGAAAATTGCTCGCTTCCTACCTGTTTTTCTTAGTAGTTATTAGCGAGCTTCCTTCTTTTTTGATTCACAATCTATCTGGGGATACACCCTGCTACAATCGCGGCATGGACGTTATCGTTTGCCACATATCGGCTCTTCACTATTGGCTCTCGCAGATTGGGAGCCCCCGTATTGACGCCCTCCAATCTGCCCTCGCTCCCCAACTTGGCATCCCTCTTCGAGAATCCGAGATAGCTGCAGCTGTGAGCATCCTTCCCAAAGAGCGGCAACGCGAGAAGGTTCATCTTCTCACCAAGACGCACGAAGCAGCGAGGCACTCGCACGATATCGCGGTTCATACGACCTCCCTCGAGCTCACGCCCGCCGATTTTCATCTCGCAGCACCGGGGGTCTTCGTCTGCTCGCCCGAGTTCGCGCTCATCCAATCCGCCCAGACGCTCGACGAAATCGAGTTCCTTCGAATCGCATTCGCACTCTGCGGGACATATCGCGTTGGCACCAACGATGCGTATCCCCTGACCACACCCTTGAAAATCAACCAGATGCTCACCCGCATGACAGGTTTGAACGGCGCCAAACCCGCCCGTCGACTTACGCCCTACATTCTTGCGGGCGCGGCCTCCCCGCGAGAAACCCAGCTCGTGCTGCATCTTTGCCTGCCCTACCGCATGGGCGGCTACGGGATTGCCTATCCGCAGCTCAACCCGCGCATCGACCTTCCGGCACACGTTCAGCGACTTACGGGAAACAGCGCGCTGTTCCCCGACCTGTTCTGGCCCGATAAGCGCATCGCCGTCGAATACGACAGCGACAAATGGCATACCGGATCATCGCGCATCGCAAACGATGCACGTCGGCGCAACATCTTCGTACATCTGGGAATAACGGAGATATGCGTTACGAAACGCGAGTTCAACGACTTAATCGCCTTCGACAAAACGGCGCGAATTCTTTCCCGTCGGCTTCGGCATAGAGTCCATCCTCGCAGCGAGGAATTCGACAGCAGGCAGATGAAGCTGCGCAAGAAACTACTTGCCCCGCTCTTCCCTGTACAAAAATGACGATAAGTTATGGAGAAATGAGTTCTCTGTACTAAAAGTGGTACAGGTGAGGCGCAAGACTCACCCTTGATAACATTTTTCTGGATAAATGTGGCGAAATTGGGGTGAAACTCGCTGAGTTGTGGAGAAAATTCACAACTTATCGTCATTTTTGTACACGACACCAGCGAAAGGAGAACGTCGAGCGGCTGAAGCCGCATTCCCGAGCTAGACGCCCGAAGCCCGCAGGCAACCCCCCCCATCCCCGAGGACGTCTTCGGGCAAGGCGGGCGCAGGGCGGACGGCTAGACGTCCTCGGGCGAAGCGGCCTCCTGGGGCTAGACGCCCTCGGGCGAGGCGGCCTTCTCGCCAGACGACGTCGCGTCGGCGGGGGCGTCGATCTCGTCAAGCATCGTGCGCGCCTCCTTAAAGCGCTTCGCGAGCTCGGCTTTCTGATCGACCCGCTCCTCCGCCGCCTTTTGGGAATCTTCCGTGATGGCCAATACACACGCGACAGCATCGGTATGCGTATACGAAAGCGAGATGGGAAGCTCGCGAACGCCCAGCTCCTTGGCTACCTGCTTCGCGCGGCCCGACAGCACCACATACGGCCGTCCCTTCGACGAGCGCTTCACCTCGATATCGCGCACTCCGATTCCGCGAGTGAAGCCCGTCCCGAGGGCCTTCACCACGGCCTCCTTCGCAGCGAAGCGCGTGGCAAAATGAACCTCGGGTGCGGCCGTGTCCTCGCAGTAGCAGCACTCCTCACAGGAAAACACCTTGCGAGCGAACGACGGAGTGCGCTCCAGAATCTTCTTCATGCGCGCGATCTCGACGATGTCGACGCCAAGGCCGACCGCCCCGTCGATGGGCAGCGACACCGCGGCGGCGTCCTCGATCGCGCGAACGGTTTCCTCTTTCCGTGCAGGCATCAAGACCCCGCTCCCCTATTCCACCGTCACGCTCTTCGCGAGGTTGCGCGGCTGATCGACATCGCAGCCGCGCTCGATGGCGATGGCGCGGGCGAACAGCTGCAGCGGCACGCTCGCCGTGATGGCGGAAAACGCATCGCGAACCTTCGGAATGTAAATCACGTGATCAGCGTGCTGTTTGATGTCCTCATCGCCCTCGGTAGCCACGGCGACGATCATCGCGCCGCGGGCCTTGCTCTCCTGCAGGTTGGAAACGACCTTGTCGTAGACCGGGCTCTTCGTCGCGATGGCGATGACGGGGAATCCCTCGTCGATGAGCGCAATCGGGCCGTGCTTCATCTCGCCGGCGGGGTACGCCTCGGCGTGCAGGTAGCTGATCTCTTTCAACTTGAGCGCACCCTCGTAGCTGATGGCGGCACCCATGCCGCGCCCGATGAAGAGCGCGTTGCGGGCATCCTTGCACGCGCGCGCCGCCTCCTCGATGGAGGGCTTGCACTCGGCAAGGATGCGCTCGACCTGCTCGGCCGTGTCCGCCAGCTCGCGGAACAGGAGACGGATCTGGTTCATACGCAGCTTGCCCTTCGCCTGGGCGAGCAGCATCGCGAGCAGCGTCAAGCTCACCACCTGGCCCAAGAACGACTTCGTCGACGCGACGGCGATTTCCTTGTTCGCCTTCGTGTAGATGACGCCGTCGGACTCGCGCGCCACGGGGCTTCCCACCACGTTCGTGATGCCGAACACGCGGGCACCCTTCACGCGGGCGTCGCGGATAGCGGCGAGCGTGTCGGCCGTCTCGCCCGATTGGGACACCGCAACGACGAGCGTCGTCGGGGTGATGATGGGGTTGCGATAGCGGAATTCGCTTGCGACCTCGCATTCCGTGGGGATGCGCGCCCAGCCCTCGATCAGGTTTTTCGCGATGAGGCCCGCATGGTAGCTTGTGCCGCACGCGATGACGTACACGCGGTCGATGAGGTTAAGTTCCTCAGGTGTCAGATCGAGCTCGTCGATGGAGAGCGCGCCGTTCACGAGCCGTCCAGCAAGCGTGTCGCGAATGACGCGCGGCTGCTCGTGAATCTCCTTCAGCATAAAATCGGGGTATCCGCCCTTTTCTGCCAGGTCAAGGTCCCAATCGACATGCGTGATGCGCGGCTCGATCGCACGCCCCGCCTCGTCGGTGTATTCGATGCCCGACGCGGTCATGCGCGCATACTCGCCGTCCCCCAAGATGACGACGTCACGCGTGGCGTCGATCATGGCGATCATGTCGGAAGCGACGTATGCGCCGTCTTCCCCTTGCCCGATAACAATCGGGGAATCCTTTCGCGTGACCGCGATGACGCCCGGCTCCATGTCGCAAACAGCGGCAAGGCCGTAGGCGCCCACGATGCGAGAGCACGCATCGCGCAGCGCCGCAACGAGATCGCCCTGATAGGCCTCTTCAAGAAGATGGGCGACGACCTCGGTATCGGTCTCGCTCGTGAACACGTGCCCGCGACCTTCAAGCTCTTCGCGCAGCTCAGCGAAGTTCTCGATGATACCGTTGTGCACGACGGCGATATGCCCGCCGCAAGAAGTGTGCGGGTGCGCGTTCGCTTCGCTCGGTTTGCCATGCGTAGCCCAACGCGTGTGCCCGATGCCACACGTGCCCTGGAAATCAAAATGCGACAGCGTGTGCTCCAGACTCGCCACCTTGCCTTTACGATGAATGACAGCAAGGGAGTCGCCCTCCTGCACCGCGATGCCAGCCGAATCGTAACCGCGGTACTCAAGCCGTGTCAAACCCTGAATGAGAATGCCCTGAGCTGGGCGTTTACCAGTATATCCCACGATTCCGCACATATGAGAGCTCCTTGTCGTCAGGCGCGGGCGGCGCTTTTTCCGCACTTATTCTAGGCGATTCGCGAAGGTTGGAAGTCCCCATGACCGTCAAAGCAGAAAATCAATCGGCAGTGGCACATCCTTGCGCACTTCGGCTTACGAGCAATCCGCCACGCTCGCGCGACTAACCGAATGCCCCTGTAATCTTACGGAAAAGATTGGCAGGCTGATTGGCTTTGAGCGATAATAAGAAGTTGTTTCAGACGTATACGTGTACGAAAGAGGTCCTGCATAATGTGGAGCAGCTGCCATCCAAAGTCGGATGACGACTTGAAGGAATGCGCCGAGCTGGGCAAATCGCTCAATCGTCTTTCCCAACCCACCATTCTCACCCTGCTTGCCCAATCGGAGACCCCGCTTCATGGCTACATCATCGTCCAGCAAGCGGCCAGCTCCCCGATGTTTGGCGGAAAGAAGCCCGACGCGACAGGCGTGTACCGTGCGCTCAAGCGCATGGAGGAATCGGGGCTCGTCACCTCCGAGTGGGAAACTCCCGCCGAGGGATCAGCAAAACGCCTGTTCAAACTTACGGAAAAGGGCCATCGCTGCCTGCGTCGCTGGATCGACGCACTCGCCTGCTACGAGCTCACACTCGAAGAGCTTCGCAAGGACGCCGCCAACGCGCTCGGCATCGATCTTCCCGACGCACCGACCTGTTCGCACTAGCTCTCGCACTCGATTCGCTCATGGCGGTGAGCCCCTCGACTGCGAGAGCTCTGCAATCGTTATCTCTCACCTGGAAAAGGAGCCTCATGAGCGAATCATCCGCGCGTCGCGCGCAAGAATACCCCGCAGTGACCGGCCGCGACATCGCCGCTCTGCAAGACCCGCGCCCCATGACGATCATCGGCGCATGCGACCCAAGTGGCGAAACCTGCTTCGCCACCGTTATCTGGGTCACGCCGCTTTCCCACAATCCTCCGCTCATCGCCTTCGCCCTTCGTGCGAAATCGCGTACCATGCAGCTCATCCAGCAATCGAGAGCCTGCAGTATCACCACGCTTCCCGCAACCGAAAAGGCCGTCGAGCTTGCAGAATACTGCGGCACCACCTCGGGAAACATCGTCGATAAGGCCTCGCAGGTCCCCCATTTCACCGCGACCGCAGAAAACGGCTCACCCGTCCCTGTGCCCGAGCTCGCGTACGCATGGGAAGTTTGCGGGGTGAACGATATTCAGCAAGCCGGCGATCACCTGCTTGTCATCTGCAGTGTGGAAAAAGCGCATATCGACTGCAAACGCGACGAAAAAGGCCAGCTCATTCCCCACGATATGCTCCTCTGCGTGCAGCATGGCACCTACGCCGCCGACCGCGTGCTGTAGCAGGCCCGCAAGCCGCGAGGAACCGATCCCGGCGACTAAGGAGACCCTCCATCGCTGTGAGCACCTTGGGCTCGCGCACCACCGTTCAACCCAAAGAAAAGCACGGGGCTCTGCCACCTCGACGATGGCAGAGCCCCGCACTTGTTTCTCGATTCGCTTTTCCCGAAGCCCTTACGCACCCTCGCGCTTCCACCCCATGGGAAGCGGACCGCATTCCTCGATGAGCGGGCACCCGTCGCATTCCTCCGTCACACCTGGGGCGATATCGTCCCAGGGGATCTCGGTAAATCCCAAAACGCGATAGAACTCGATTGACTTCCCGCGCGCCACCAGGCGAATCTCATCGTGATGCGCTCGAGCATCGTCGATGAGCGCCCGCCCGACGCCGTACCCGCGCCATTGCTCGTTTATGACCACGGGATTCACGTGCGCAATCCCCGCCTCGCTGAACGCCAGACGACAAAAGCCCACGCAGTCATCGTCCCCGTTTGCCGCGACGGTGACGTTCTCAAGCGAGGGAATGGCATCCATCCCCTCGCAATACGCATAGTAGTTGATAAGTTCCCAGTCACCCTCACGCGCTGGGCGTAGCGTAAACAAATCGCTCATAACCTGGCCTTACGCTACATAATGGGCGGCACGTAGATCTTCATGCGCGAATGGGGGATAGCCTTCAGCGAAAGCTCGGTCAGCCCCTGCGCCACCGTCTCCAAGCGATCGGTGGGTACGCCCATGAACATCATGTCCTCGCCGATATCGGTCGCCGCGCGGCAGCCGTAGCACCCGAACGTGATGTTCGGCTCCTCCTTCATCAGGGGATACAGCACCGCTTCCACACACATCGAGTTAAATCCCGATGCATGGAAATCGAAGCGATGGCCGCTGTAGTAGCTCATCGACATGCACAGCCACATCATCTGCTCGGGCGTACCGGTGAACACGACCACTTCGGGCTTGCGCACCGTCTTCGAAAGTGGTGCGACGTAGGTGGCGCGACGGCTATGCGGTGGAAGCGTCGGGCGCTCGCGCACCATGCGCGCAGCGGCTTCCGCGTTCACCACCTTGTGGAAGAGCACGTAAATCTCGCCCGTCGCCAGCTTCTCGGGGACGCCCGTCATGCCGAAAATCGACGTGCCATCAGGGCACGAATGGCGAAACGGCGGCATAAGGATGCTCGCCCCGCGGCGCGCCGCCATCATCGCCTGGCAAAAACGCAGGTTCTCAGAGGGCATGGGAACGTCGGGCAGGAGCTCGTCCTTATCGATAAGGCTCACCGCAACGGGACGCCAGCGAAGGTCGAGCTTGTCCATGATGGTGCGCTCCAGCTCGGCATAGCGCTGGTGAAGCTCGGAGTCGATCGGCTCGGCGCGTGGCTCGTCCGCGAAGGGGTCATACGTTGCGTCCCCCTCGCATTCGACGGTGAGCGCACGCTGGGGACAGTTGCCCGCGCACGTGGTGCACCCCACGCAGTTGTCGATATGCGCCGCGAAGGGATAGCCCTCCTCGTTCGCCTCGAGCACGTTGCAGGGGCAAAACGCAATGCACAGGCCGCACTTCACGCAGCGCGATGCATCGTTGGTTACCGAGTAAACGGTCTCGCTCGCGTCGTTGGAGGCATCCCACAACGCGATCTGATCTTGAGTGTCCATGTTCGCTACCGCAATTCTTCCTTGCACCAAGGCGGATATACGCGTCGTCCCGAAGAGTCCGTCAGGTGGTACGAACAGAATGGAATGGCACGCCCATCAGGCACGGTGACCATCATAGAGCACTCGCGCAGACGCTGCGTGTCCATGGAGACGGCGTCCATGTAGTTCATGATGATGACCGACAGGCCGCTTTTCACCTCGACGCCCTTCTTGGAGAGGATATCCAAGAACACCGAGCCCTGCGGGCTGTCGGGGCTGTAGCCCTCGCGATATTCCTCGGTCGTCATCGCGCGCGTCGCGGGATAGAAGCCGGACGGATGCGCGGGCACGCCCTCGGGCGGGGTGCCGTGGACCAGGAACACGCCGGTGTCGCACAGCGGGTTGGAGCACCCGAGCGGCCAGATATCCTCCACGCGCAGAAGGCCATCGGACTGCTCGGCCAGATCGAAGATAACGTCGCCTGCACTCATGGGCATGGCGCGCTCGGCATCAAAGCGCCCGGAAGTGAAGGCAGGCTGCAGCGCCAAACCGGCGACGACATCGGCGTTTTCAAGCGAGAAGCGCAGAAGGTCGCCCAGCTGGTCGTCGTTGAGGCCGGAAACGACCGCGACGGAGAGCACCACCTGGATGCCAACCTCGCGACAGCGCTCGATCACCTTGAGCTTGGTTGCCAGGATGTCGCGCCCGCACGTACCCTTGTACACGTCGCCCGTAAGGCCGTCGAAGGAGAGGTACACACCTGTAAGGCCCGCGGCGACAAGGTCTTCAAGATAGCCTTCCTTATTCGCGATGACCAGGCCGTTCGTGTTGACCTCGATCCCCCAGAAGCCCTTCTCGCGGCCCATGTAGATGATGTCGACCAGATCCTTGCGGCAGGTGGGCTCGCCGCCGGTGATCTGCACCGCGCCGTCGGTTCCCACCGCGTTCGCGATCACGTCGTACATCGCCGAAATCTCGTCGAGCGTCGGATCGCCCTCGCCGGTCTCGGCGCTCATAAAGCACACGGGGCAATGCAGGTTGCAGTTGCGCGTGACCTCGATCTCGAGCAGCGTGCCGCGACGCTCGTGGCGCGCACAGGTGCCGCACCCGAACGGGCACTTATCCGTCACGGGGATGGTATTTTGCGGCTTGGTCTTCTCGAACGCCTCGGAGAGCAGCCACTCGTAGTGCTCGGCAGAAGGCCACATGCGCGTGTCGAGCTTGCCGTGCTCGGGGCACGTGCGCGTCATCCACACGACCCCCTCGTCGTCGGCGTAGACCTCCGCCGGCAGCTCCTTCAGGCACGTCGGGCACAGCGCCCCCGTTTTATGCAAAGTACGCAAAATCTCGTCCTATCTGATCTGAAACAACGGCCCGTTGCTGCGGCCGATAAGCCGCCGCAACCCCCTATTCCTCGTCGATGTACTGACGAGGATCATGGTTGTCGTTCGGCGGCGTAGAAACGCGGATGTTCATGAAGTCGCACCAATCGAGCACGCGCTGCGGCACGTAGATCTCGGTCTGGTACTTTGCGGCTTCCTTGATCGCGCGGATGCAGGACACGGCGTGCGCAAGGTCGACCTTCTCGTCGATGTCAGCGACGGGCGTGAAGTACGCCGAGGGGATATCCATCTCCTGGAGCTTCTCCACGTAGGCGTCGAGCGCGGGCTTGCCGGTGAGGTTGTAGTACACACCCTGATGGTTGATCGGCGTGTTGTAGCTAAAGCCGACAAGCGACGTACCGCATTCTTGGCAGGGCGCCTGCACGAAGCCCGGGGTCCCCAGGTCCTGGAAGTAATCCAGCCACTGGAAGGCCTGGGAAATGTGGGTGATCGGCATGGTCGGGACGTCGCCGCCGACGGAGACGATGTGCTCGTAGCCCATGTCGAAGATCTGCTTGAAAGCGTCGTCGAAGTGGTCGTCGAACGTGGCGCCCTTGTCGGTGATGTAGTGGATCTCCATGGGCCACTTGCCAAGCGCGTCGTAGGTCTCGCGCATGAGCTCGACGTTGTCGGCCGGCGTGGTCGACACGAAGAAGTCATAGGTGATCTTATCGACCGACGGGTCCTCGGCAACGAGGGCGTCGTTGTCCGCCTGCATCGACAGAAGCGCCTGCATGCACATCTCGCTCACATCGTACAGGCAACGGCGGAACAGCTCTGCCGCCTGCTCGGGGCTCAAAAAGCCACCGCGCTCAATCGTCAGGCGCGTCTTCACCAAGCCCGGGACGGGCGGCTTGCAGAACAGGAGCAACGCTTGTTTTTTCTCTGCCACAGTACTCTCCTTCGTATATCACTCGCTCGGTTTCGAGCGCATTCACCACTAGTGTACCTTGCACATTATAGGACGAGAGCCGTTATCTGGCGCCGTCCTTGCCCACACTGGCGCTATCTTTTGCGCAAGGGTCATCTTGCCATGAAAGAGTCTCATCGACCTTCCTGATCACGCAATCGATGGCGTTGTACCACCAGGTGCCGATCATGGGCTCGCCCGTCGCAACCGAGCAGCTCGTCAGGCAGTTCACGTTCGACTCCCACATGCCGCCGAAGTCGGGCGCACCAGGGGTCCACTCGGGATGCCACCAGCCATAATCAACGCTCACCATATCGTCGCGCATCGTGCGAACCTCAAGCACGAAGCGCGCGCTCCCCTTGTCGGTGGCAACCTCGACGGTATCTCCCGCGCGAAGTCCCAGCCGCTGTGCCGTCGCGGGCGAGATCTCCGCCGCAGGATGCGGCGAGGATTTGCGGAACTTCGGATTGTTGAAGTACATCGACGCGTTGTAGGGCTGCTTGCGGGCACCAGTGACCATCGACAGATGCGCTCCCCCGCACGCCGTGGCGCGCTCAATGAGCTCATCTGAGCAAAGCGAGAGGCACGGCGCAGGCTCGGGCAGGCGCTGGCCGCCGAAATCGGGAAGGATCTCGCTTGCAAGCTCGATCTTCCCCGTGGTGGTGGCGAAGCCCCGCGGGTTGCCCGTCTCATCGGGATACAGGTACTTGAAGGGGACGGGCGGACGGAAGTACATGCCGCGCTCGCAGTATTCTTCCCAGGTCATGCCTGCGCGGGCAAGCACGTCCTCAAGCGCATCCTTGAACGTCTCGTGCGGCCATGCCTCTGCCTGCCCCAGGCGAAGCCCCAAAGCGCGGAAGATGTCGTAGTCGCTTCTGCGCTCGTAGTACGGCTCGACCGCCGCCGGGCCGCCGTAGGCGATGTTCGCGACTCCGCCGTGCTGCTGGAAGAGCGGGCGCTCGATCGCGCCTGCGCAAGGCAGGACGAAATCGGCGATCGAAGCGGTCGGCGTCAGGTAGTAATCGATTACCACGATCAGGTCGAGGCCCATGAGCGCGTTGAACACACGATGCGTGTCGGCATAGGTGAGCAGCGGATTCGTCGCATTCACGATGAGAGCGCGCACTGGGTAGGGCTCGCCTGTCTCCATCGCGCGGAGCACCAAATCGGGGTGGGCTGACGTCATATAGCGCGTAGGGAGCCTGCAGCCCAAGCGCTCGGTCACCTTCTGCACCTTCGCGTAGCCCTCATAGCACTGAAGCGGGGTGAAGGGGGTGTTCAGACAGCGAGCCTTGTGCTCGGGCGCCATCTCGTCGGTCATCTCGAGCTCGACTTCTGTGATGAAGTCGCTCATCTCGGTAATGATGCAGGCGCCGGGCTTGTCGACGTTGCCCGTGATCGCGCGCAAGCAGCAAATCGCCCGATGCGTAGGCGCCACGTTTCGTCCCGACTGGTCGATACCGCGCCCCGACACGAGCGCCGCCGCCTGGGCACGCCCGAACCAGCGCGCCGCGGTGCGCACGTCATCAGCCGAAACGCCGCAAAACTCGGCGACGTACTCGGGCGTGTAGCGCGCTACGTGGGCAGCGAACTCGTCGAAGCCATGGCACCATTGCCCCACGAAATCGCGATCGTACAGGCCCTCGGCGATGATCACGTTCGCGAAGCCGAGCGCAAGGGCGCAATCCGTGCCCGTCTTCGGCGCGATCCACAGATCGGCACAAGATGCGGTCTTGGTGTAGCGCGGGTCGATCACCACGAGCGGCGTGTCCGACTTCCCGATGCGGCGAATCGACTGCCACCAGAGCGAATTGTCCGACTCAGCCGGGTTCGTTCCCCAGATGAAGACGCATTCTGTGTCGTCGTTGATGTCGGCCTCGATCGTCCAACCGAACGTGAGCGCGTCCATCCAGATGCGCGGGTTCCAGCAGATCTGCCCTATGCCCATGTTGTTCGGCGAGCCGAACATGTTCATGAAGCGATGCAGCGGCCAAAACGACGCATGAGGCCCGCCGATCATGGACGCAAGCGTTTCAGACCCATACTGGTCGCGAAGCTGCGATAGGCGCTGCGCGATGTCGTCGAGCGCCTCGTCCCAGCTCACGCGCTCCCAATTGTTCGCTCCGCGCTCGCCAACGCGACGCAGCGGATAGTTCACCCGGTCGTCCCCATCGAGCACGTCAAGGTTCATCTTCCAGCGGCGACACCCCGCAAGCACCTTCGGGTCGTAAGGATAGCGCGAAGGGTCGGGCTCCAAATCGACAACGCGCCCATCTTCCACCGTCGCATGAAACGCGCAGAGATACCCGCAGAAATGACAGTTCGTTTTGCGCACCTCGCGCATTTACGCATCCTCCTTCGCGGCTCCCTCGCCGCCGAGTCCAACGAAATTCCTCGCACCTTGCCCCTGCTTCTCGACACCGAGCGAGTCGTCGAACAGGAAGCGCAGCTTCATGTAGGCATCGGCATGATACCAATCGATGCGCCAGTTGAAGAGCAGCTCGAGATAGTGGAACACCGGAACCTCGCGCTGCGCCATCATCAGCTGGAAGGTGCAGCTCACGCATGCTGTGACGATTGCGCTCGCACCCAAATCGGACGCGTCTTGCCCGTGCTCTTGCGCCTGGCTGTCGGCAAGCTCGGTCTTGCCGGCTGCGCGGGCGAGCGACCCGCAGCACACCGAGCGTTTGCGCACCTTCTCTCCCTCGACGAGCAGCTCCTCTGGCATAAGCGCGCGCAGCCCATCGGCGAACTCCCCCGTCTTCTTGTCGGGGCACGAATCGTGCGGCATGAAGAGAAGCGACTCGGGCGCTTCGCATGCCTCGGTGGGGCTGCCTGCCTCGTCATACCAGTCGGGATGGCGCCAGACAAGCTCACGATCAAGCATCTCTCGCGCGACAGTTGCATCGACGCGATAGCCCATCTGCGCGAGCAACAACGGAAGCGCAACGATTTCCACGCCCTGCGTACGCTCATCGCGAGCAAGGCCCCCCCTAAGCGCGAGCACGCAGTTTGGACATGCGGCAACGATGCGACGCGTGCCGCGGGCAGAGACCTGCTCGATAAGCTCAGCCTCGAACGAGCGGCGCTGCGCTGGTCCTTCGGGTTCGTACTGCAAGATCTTGCCGCAGCAAAGAAGCGAGATGCCATCGACCTCCCCCGCTGATTTCAACAGGTCGTACACCGACTGCACGAGCGGCAACCCGTAGTTGATAAGCGAGCACCCTGGAAAGAACAGCGATGTGCAGGTGCTTGGCTCATCCGACCGTTCGACCATGAGCGCCTGCAACCCCGGGTAATCACACGTAATCGAGCTTCCCGTCAACGCATCATCGAATGCATAAGGTCCCACAGCGTTTTCCCTCCTCCCCCTGCCTTGATTGCAGAGTTTTCCATCATCAATGCGAATGCGGCCCAACCGCTTCGCCCTCATGTTAGAAAACTGCGCATGATACAAGGCGAACCCGACCTCGTGCAAGGTCGGGTTCGCGACATGCTCGATCAAGTACCCAGATTATACGACCTGGGGCACAAGCGAGAGCTTAGTACATATTCTCGCCGTAGGTCCAATGCTCGACGAACTCCGCATGGGGGTCGGCCGTGCGATTGTAGTAACGGTTCTCGCCCGGAATCTCGGCGCGCTCGTCGGAGTACACGCAGAGGTAACGGAGCAGCAGACCGCCGCAGAGCACGAGGACGGGAGCCACCACGGTGGATGCCGCGGAGTCGGCGCCGAAGACGTACAGGAAGAACGGGAGGACCAAACCGCAGACGATCATGCCGAGCCAGAACAGCGGGGCGGTCTTGCCGACGACCCAGCGACGGGCAACTGCCTTCTGGGTGACGTTGCCGGCGCCCAGGAAGGAGAGGATCATGATGAGCAGAACGGTAACCTCAGCGCAGACCAGGATGATGTCGACGACATGGATGATCTCGTGGATCTCCTCGGTGGCAGCAAGCAGGGCCACAGTCGGCTCAGCGAAGATGCCCAGCGACAGCGCGATAGCGGCGCAAGCGGTGGACAGGGCCGAGATGGTGAACAGCACGGGCAGCGCCGGGGTCGCCCAGAAGGAGTGAGCCTTCAGGGTCGAGAGCATGACGCCCGTGTACACCATGATGCCGAAACCGGCGATACCGGCGATCGTGGCGAACACCGGGGTACCGCCGCCGAACACGGAGGCGATGGCGCCCAGGAAGCCCCAATCAAGCGGCAGCACGTCCAGATAGCCGAGCAGCCAGAAGATGTCGCCGAACATGGCAATGACCAGGAGTGTTGCGCCCCATTTGATGATTGCCGTCGCCGTTGTCCACACTCGCCAGAACACAAGCGGCTGACCGAGCTCGAACACGAGGAAGAAGCAGCCGATAGCAAGCGCAGCGAGCGCGAAGAACATCGGCACGAAGAAGAGCGAGCCCGTGCCAGGGTTGACGATGAGGCTCATGATAGCCGTGAGGCACATGATGCCGCCGCCGAGGCCACCCAAGAACAGGTAGATGACAATCGGCGCTTCCCAATAATGATGCTTCATTATCGCTGACCTCCCAAATCCGGAATGTAGTAGACCTGAGGTTCCGTGCCATGCTCGGTGAACAGGCGCTCAGTGTGAAGCGAGTTGACGAGCTTCGACACTTCGCTGTTGGGATCGTCCAGGTCGCCGAAGATACGGGCCTTCTGATGGCACGTCTGCACGCAGTACGGCATCGAGCCGGGCTCCTCCGCGCGGCGGTCCTTGCAGAAGGTGCACTTGCGCACGAAACGATGCAGGCGCGGGCCGAGCACCGAGGTGTCGCGCATGCCGTAGGGGCAGGCGTTGACGCACACCTTGCAGGCCATGCACTTCTTGGAGTCAACCCATACCACGCCGTCGTCGTCCTGCTGGGACGCACCGGTCGGGCAGCAGGGGACGCACTCGGGGTTGGCGCAGTGCATGCACAGCGTCGGGGTGTAGGTGCGATGGACGTGGGGCCATTTGCCCTGAGCGCCCTCGGTCACCACGGGGTTGTAGATGATATCGAGCGGCAGGTCGTTCCACGTACGGCAGGCAACCGTGCAGGAGTGACAGCCGATGCAACGACGCTGGTCGATGACCATAGCATAACGAGTCATTATCTATCCTTTCCTACTCGATAGCCTGATTATTCCTCGATGGCTTCGTAGCTCATCGTGTAACGCTTGCCCGTTTCCTCGTCGATGAGGCCGTTGGTGGTGGGGTCGTATGCCCAACCATAGTAGGCGTCATGGTAGACGTTAGTCGCAGGGTCGATCAACCAACCGCTTTCGGGGTTGTAGATATAGGGCTTGTCGCCGAGGCGGGCATAGCCCTTCTCGCGATCCCACGTGAGCTGCTCGGGCACTGCGTAGGGAGCGTCCTGGCCCGGGTACAGGCGAATGCCTGCGAGCTCAGCGATCTCCTCGCGCTCCATCGTGTACTTCTTGCCGGTTGCCTTGTCCATGAGGCAGTTCTCGGCGGCAACGTAGTACCAGCCGGTGTGCGCGTCGACGTACTCGTTGGTCTTCGGGTCGATGAGCCAACCGGAATCGTCCAGGCGGAACTGGGTGGAATCCTGGTAGAGCGCATCGTTTTGCCACTGCCAGCTAAAGCCCTCGGGAACTTCCTTCGTGCAAGCAGGAGCCTCGAAGGGGATCTTCTCCCAGCGAAGCACGCGGTGCTTGAGGTCCTCGGGGTCGGTAGAGATGCCCGGGTTCTTCGCGCAACCAGGAATAGACCAGGTCTTGTCCTTGGCGTTCCACTCGTGGTCGGCCTCGGTGCACTTGTAAACCTTGCACATCAGGCCGCGGTTCGCCCAGGAGCCGCCCATCGGGTCGCAGTCCCACTCGTCGACAGAGGTGAGGACGTTGGTGTTGGACTCGAGGCAGCCAAACGGGTTGTCAAGGTCGATGTTGGTGTCGCGCTCGGGGAACCACCAGCCACGCGGCACGAACACGACGCGAGGATCGACCTCGGGCTCGACGTTCGCGCGCATCTTGATGCGGCCGCGCTGGGTCTCGATCCAACACCAGTCGCCGTGCTCGATGTCAAGCTTCTCAGCGAGCTCGGGGTTGATCGAGTAGTACGGATCCGGGTACAGGTAGCGCATACCCTGCATCTGGAAGTGTTCAGAGTGGTGGTACGGCATGAAGCCGCCGCCCGTGGTGAGCACGATCGGGTACTCTTCGGCGAGTTCCGGATTGTCGATGTCGTTCTCAGCGCAGGGCAGGTAGGTCGGCATGCCAGGATAGCCCAGCTCGCGCAGGATCGTGGAGTTGCACTCGATCTTGCCGGTCGGCGTCCAGAAGCCACCGCGCGTGACGTACTTGTTCTGGTGCAGCGGCGGATAGTACATGCGGATGTTGTTGACGAAGTCGTTCCAGTCGGTGCAGGGAAGACCCAGCGGAGCGATGATGTAGGAGTAGACTTCCTCTTCCGTCTCCCACGGCCAGTTCGCGGGATCCTGACCGCAGGCCAGACCGAGCATGCGCCAGAAGGACATGTCGGTGTGACGGTCGAACTTCGGCTGGATAGCGCGGCGGCCGCCCATGACGGAGTCGGTCGCGCCGTAGTGCGTGACGATCGTCGGACGCTCGAGAGCGCCGGCGGCCGGGAACACGTAGTCGGAGAAGAGCGCTGCCGGAGTCATCCAGTAATCGACGGTGACCAGGAACTCGACCTTCTTCAGGGCGGCGAGCGTCATCTTGGAGTCGCCGTAGGAGTTCACCGGGTTGGTCGCGTTGCAGATGAGAGCGCGGATTTGGTAGGGCTCGCCGGTGAGGATCGCCTTGAACACGCTCGGGCCATGAGCCTCGCAGAACCACTCTGCGGGAAGCGTCTTGCCCCAGGTGCGCTTGGCGTTGTTGGAGATGAGCGTGTAGCCGGGCCAAGAGGTCAGCTTGAACTTGTCAGAGCCGATCTGCTTCGCCTTCTGCTCCTCGGGAAGCAGCTCGTTGAGCTCGAGCTCCTCGTCGGTGATGAAGTTGAGGGCAGGGCCGGGCATGCCGTCGCCGCCGGGAACCTCGAGGTTGCCGGTGATGGCGCGCATGAGCTGACGGGCCTGAGAGCCGGTCGCGGACGCAGGTCCGAACTGGTCCCAAGAGCAGCCCCACTGGATGCAGCCGGGCTTGGTGGTCGCGTACATGCGAGCAGCCTTGCGAATGTCCTCCGGGTCGAGCCAGGTGATGGGGGCAGCCCATTCCGGCGTGTACGGAGCCATGTGCTCACGCAGCTCCTCGAAGCCGTCGCACCACTGGTCGACGAACTCGAAGTCGTAGAGGAACTCGTTGATGATGACGTTGAGCATCGCGAGCGAGAGCGCCGTGTCCGAACCCGGTCGCAGCGGCAGCCACAGGTCTGCCTTGCAAGCGGTTTCGGAGAAACGCGGATCGACGTAGATGATCTTCATGCCCGCAAGCTGAAGGTCGGTGTAGCCGTGCATGGAGGGCAGCGAAGATGCAGCCGGGTTCATGCCCCAAAGGATGAGGCACTTCGCAGCGCCCAGGTCGGTCTCGAACGGAGACCAGCCGGCGACGACCGTCTCGGCCATAAACGTCGGGATCCAGCACAGAAGTGCATTGTGGAAACCGTTCGGCGTGCCGAACTGGTTCAGGAAGCGACGACGCGCCCAGTCATCGGTGCGGGTCGTGCCGCCAGCGGAGGCAACCGCCTCAGCGCCCGACTCGGCCTTGATCTGGTTGAGTCGCTCAGCGACCTCTTTGATCGCCTGATCGTACGGGATCTGCTCCCACTTGTTCTCGCCCTTCTCGCCAGCGCGCTTGAGCGCGTGGTTGATGCGGGCGGGATGGTTGACGTGCAAAAGCGCGCTCGTACCGCGGCAGCACAGACCACCCTGGTTGTTGTAATCGGGATCGCCTTCGATCTTGATTACATCGCCGTCCTTGACATAGGCAAGGACACCGCAGTTGGCATGGCAGAAATAGCACTGCGTTCTGATGCGCTCGACGCCTTCGGCGAGTTCGCCGTTCTCGTCGTAAATGCTGACCTTATCAGCCATCTACCTTCCCCTCTTCTTCTCGTCCTACAGACACCTACTATTCGGTTCGTCGGGTTTTTGCGACCTGCGCATTGTCCGAAAGCGCACGGCACGCCCCGACGCGTTGACAGCGGTAGTGTACGGAAGAGCCCCTCTGCAAGCATCGCCCCGCCAGTCTGAATTCCCCCGACGGATAAACCCCGCAGTATGAGCCAGGGATGAGCCTCCCTGCATGCCACCACTCGCCGATTTCGCAACACCGAACGCGAGAAAACACAGGTTTAGCCCCATGGCTTGACGCGAACGACTATTCGACCGAATCTTCGTTAGGGATTATAGCTATTGCCTATGGATTGCCGCGATACCCCCTTCCCCGAATGGGGCAGCTTTACATGGCGAGCGGGGTATAATCGGCGGCGTATGGCGTAGGGAGAAAAGAGACTTCTATGAAAAACCACACGTTCACCTTCATGGGCACCGGCGCAGGCTGCGGCGTGCCCTCATTTTTCTGCGACTGCCCCGCGTGCGAAGAGGCCAGGGCGAATCCGCGCGCGAGACGCGGAGATTGCGGGACCATGATCAAGGGCGAGAAGACGCTATTCATCGACACGCCCCCCGACCTGCGCCATCAATGCATTCGCGAGAACGTGCGGCGCATCGACGAGGTCTTGTACACCCACTGCCACTCCGACCACGTGGGAGGGCTTTTGGAGCTTGAGTATCTCGTGCAGCTCAAGCAGAAAGAGGCGCTTCCCGTCTACGGCAGCGCCGAGACGCTCGCGGGCATCGCGCAGGAGTTCCACTACATGACCTACGCACTCGACATGCGCGAGATTGCCCCGATGGACACCGTCGAGTTCGACGGCGTGAAGTACACGGCACTCCCCTGCACCCACGCCGCGGGCACTTATGGATATCTCATCGAGACAGGCGACACGCGCATGTTCTACGCCTCCGACACCGGAAAGCTGCCGTCCGAGACCTATGAGCGACTGCAGGATATCGACATCCTCGCGATGGACGCGACGTTCTGGAAGAACAATTGGTCCCCCGCCGCGCACCACAGCGTGCAGGAATGCATCGAGGAGGGACTGTCGCTGAACGCGGGCAAGATCTATCTCACGCACCTGTGCATGCACTACGACGAGCCGATCACGCTTGTGGAGTTGGAGGAGTTTCTCACTCAGTACGAAGGCCGCGTCGAGGCCGCCCACGACGGGCTCGCGTTTGAGATCTAGTGGTTGACCACTACTAGATGACGTCCTATACTGCAGGAGGTCTGAAACACGAAGAGCCGAGGATGCCGTCACATCCTCGGCTCTTCATTTTATGGAGCGAGAGCTTCTATCCGCGAACCTCGGCACCCGTCGCCGAGCACACCTTCTTCACCATGCGCTCGTGCGCCTTCTCCGCCTCGTCGCTCGTGAGCGTGCGGTCGGCAGCGCGGTAGGTGAGCGCGTACGCCATCGACTTCTTGCCGGCGCCGAGACGATTCTCGTCGCGATAGACGTCGAACAGGCGCACATCTTCGAGCAGCTTTCCGCCGGCGGATGTCATGCACTGGACGAGGCGCTCGTGGGTGACGTCCTCGTCGACGACAAACGCGATGTCCATCGACACCGCGGGGAACGTGGGCACGTCGACGTAGTCGCGCGCCGGACGAGCCGCGCGCTCGAGCGCCTCGAGGTCGAGCTCGAAGGCGACGACGGGGGCCGCCGCATCGTAGGCCGCCACGGCGAGCGGATGGAGCTCGCCCACCCAGCCAAGCGACGTGCCGCCCGAGAGCATCTCGGCAGCGCGGCCGGGCTGCAGCTGCGGCGCCTCGTCGGCGGCGAGCGCCTTGAAGCGCACCTTGGGAAGCGCAAGCTCGCGCGCGAGGTTCTCGAGCACGCCCTTGCCGTCGAAGAAGTCGTAGGGAGCAGGCGCCTCATTCCAGCCAGCGTCGCGCACGGCTCCGGCCAAAACGCCGGCGAGCTTCTCGCGCTCCTTGGGCTTTTTCTTGCCCTCATGGGCGAAGAACACGCGACCCATCTCGTAGAGCTGGATGTTTTTCACGCCGCGGTTCTGATTGTGGGCGACGGAGCGCAGAAGGCCGGGGATGATGCTTTGGCGCATGACCGACTGCTCGGCGTTCATCGGGTTCAGAAGCTCGACGGCCTGGCCGAGGCCCTCGAGCGGCAGGCGCAGACGCTCGATCTCGCTCGGCTCGGCGAACGAGTAGGTCATCGTCTCGTTCATGCCGCAGGCGCGCAGCGTGTCGTTGACCTTGTTCTTCACGTGCTGCTCGTGGCTCACCGTGCCGAAGCGGCCGCGACCGCCGGGAAGCGTGGCCTCGATCTGATCCATGCCGTAGAGACGCAGCACCTCCTCGTAGAGGTCGATCTCGCGCGGCAGGTCAGGGCGGAACGTCGGCGACGTGACCGCAAGCGTGTCGGCGTCCTCGCCGTCTTCCACCTTGCAGCCCAGACGGCCGAGAATCTCCACGATGAAGTCGCGGGAGATGTTCGCGCCCATCATCGCGTTGAAGCGCGGAATGCGGAAGGTGAGGTAAGCCTCTTCGGAGACGCTCGGCCACTCGTCCACGATGCCCACACCGCCGCCGATGGAGCCCGACACATGGCCGCCGGCGACTTCCACGATGAGAGCCGCCGCAGCAGCGGAGCGCTCTTCGATGCCGTGGTCGTCAACGCCGCGCTCATAGCGCATGGAGCTTTCAGAGATAAGCCCCAGGTTGCGCGAGGTGCGCGAGGTGCGGCCCGGCTCGAAGGTCGCCGTCTCAAGGAGGATATCGGTGGTCTCCTCGGTGACCTCGGTGTCAAGGCCGCCCATGACGCCCGCGAGCGCCACAGGACCGCGCTCGGGCGTGGCGATGACGGTCATGTCGGAAGTGAGCGTGCGTTCCACCTCGTCAAGCGTGGTGAACTTCGTGCCGTCCTCCGCCTCGCGGATTACCACGTGAGCGCGCCCGTCTGCGCCTTTCAGCTTGTTCAAGTCGAAGGCGTGCAGCGGCTGACCGAACAGGAACAGGATGTAGTTCGTCACGTCGACGATGTTGTTGATGGAGCGCTGTCCGATGGCGGCGAGGCGTTCGACCATCCAGTCGGGCGACGGGCCCACCTTCACGCCGCGGATGACGCGGGCGGAATAGCGCGGGCAGCGCACGGCGTCCTCGATGGTCACGGCAACGTCGTCAGTGCCGTCGTCGACGAGCTCGAGCTTCGCAGCCATCTCGTCAAGCGGGTTTTTCCAATCGCGGCGATACATCGCGCCCATCTCGCGTGCGAGCCCCACGATCGAAAGGCTGTCAGGGCGGTTCGGCGTGATCTCCAGGTCGAGCACCGTGTCGGTCAGCTTCAGATAGTCAGCGATGGGAGTACCCACCGGGGCGTCATCGGGGAGGATCCAGATGCCCTCGTGGTCGGAGCCGAGCCCCAGCTCACGTCGCGAGCAGCACATGCCGGCACTCGCAACACCGCGCAGCTTCGACTTCTTGATCTTGAAGTCACCGGGGAGCACAGCCCCCACGGTCGCGACGGGAAGCTTGATTCCCGCCTTGATGTTCGGCGCGCCGCACACGATCTGCACGGGCTCGCCCGCGCCCGTGTTCACCGTGACCACATGCATATGATCGGAATCGGGATGCGGCTCGCAGGTCTCGACGTAGCCCACGACCACGCCATCAAACGTGGCGCCGAGCACCTCGACGCCTTCGACACCCGTGCCCGTGAGATCGAGCTTATCGCAGAGCGCCTTGGTGTCAGTCGGCACCTCCACGTATTCGTTAAGCCATTTCAGCGATACTTTCATGACTCTCTCTTTCTTGCAATTTGCCTTGTAGCGTTTGAACTCGGCAGGCGTGCGCCACGCGCAGTTCCGCACGAGCCGAACAGCCCAGTGGGCTGTTCGTGCGAGTCAGGACTGTTTGAGCATGGCGTACGTCGGCCGAGCTCAAACGCGGTCCTGCATTTAGAACTGGCGCAGGAAGCGCATGTCGCCTTCGAGAAGCATGCGCAGGTCGGGCACGTTGTACTTCAGGCACGCCACGCGTTCGACGCCGACGCCGAATGCGAAGCCGGAATACTCCTCCGGGTCGATGCCCGACATGGTGAGCACGTTCGGGTCGACCATGCCGCAGCCGAGGATTTCCAGCCAGCCCGTACCCTTGCACATGCGGCAACGCTCGCCGTCGTGCAGATACCCCGTGCCGCCGCACACGCCGCAGGAGACGTCGGCCTCAGCGGAGGGCTCGGTGAACGGGAAGTAGTGCGCGCGGAAGCGGGTCTTGCGATCGGGCCCGAACATCTGCTTGCAGAAGTAGTCGAGCGTACCCTTAAGGTCGCCGAACGAGATGCCCTTGTCGATGACCAGGCCCTCAATCTGGGTGAACTGCGGAAGATGCGAAGGGTCGGCCACGTCGCGGCGATACACCTTGCCCGGCGCGATGATGTAGATCGGCGGCTTCTGGTCCTCCATCACATGCACCTGCACACCGGAGGTCTGCGTGCGCAGGAGCACGTCGGACTCGCCGCGCACAGACGACGCCTCACCCGAAAGGTCGCGTACGTAGAACGTGTCCTGCATCGAGCGGGACGGATGGTCCTTCGGGGCGTTCAACGCCTCGAAATTGTAGTAGTCGGTCTCGACCTCGGGGCCATGGACAACCGTGTAGCCCAGGCCAAGGAAGATCTCCGACACTTCGTCGGTGATCGCGTTGATCAGATGACGCGTGCCCATCTGCTGCGCGCGTCCGGGGAGCGTGACGTCGACGGCGCTTGCGTCGATCGCGGCTTCCATCTCGGCTGCTGCGAGCTTCTTCTTGCGCGCTTCAAGCGCCTCTTCCACCACGTTGCGCACCTCGTTGACCGTCTTGCCGACGACGGCGCGCTCTTCCTTCGCGACCTTGCCCATGCCGCGCAGGTAGCCCGTAAGCGTGCCCGCCTTGCCGAGCACCGCCACGCGCACGCTCTCGAGCGCCGCCGACGTGTCGGCTTCCGCGATGCGCGCAAGGGTTTGCTCACGCAGTTGCGCGAGCTCGTCCGTGATCGCCATAATCACCTTCACCTCTCGTATCGAGCGCCCCACCTGGCCCAAAGGGCGCTCCGCCAATAAAAAAGGGCTTGCCATCTCGCCCTGGAAGACGCCCGCCTTCGCGTTCGCCTTCATTTCCAAGGACGAGAGACAAGCCCTCGCGGTACCACCCTGGTTGATGCCTTCCCCCGACAGCGCGACCTGCTGCACCGCCCGAGAGACATCCACTCGTTTCGCCTGATGACGGAGGCAAACCGTCGCACCCTACTTCGTTCGTCTCGCGGGATGACCCCGCGTCCGCGTTCAGGCGCGCTGCTCGGAAGGGAATCGCACGCCGCGTCGCTTGGGGCCTTTCAGCCGATGAACCCCATCTCTGGAAGCTTCGCCGTACGTGCGCTGTCTTCGTTATCGCATGTGGAAGAGAGTATAGCGCAAGGACCGCCCGCCATGGGGAAAATCCACAACGCGAAACGCGGAGAGCGGCCCGAGAAGGGGCAAGCGCGATAACCGCTAGAAGCAACAGACCCCACGTAGGACAACCGAAGCCAACATAAAGGGGGATTCGACGCGCACGAAAGGCTGCCGAAACAGATGCGTGCTACCATGGGCTCCTATCCGATTGCTCAGGAAGGAGCCCTTTTCATGCGCGATGCGTCCTTGTGTGATTTCGCCGCCGAGAGCGAGAGTGCGCCTGCGGAGGCTGCGGGCGATAGTGCGTCCGCAGGTGCGATGGCTCCCCTATCGGGATGCGCGCCGATGAGCTCGCAGCTGCGCGCAGCTCGCAACGCGCCTGCAAACTCCCAGGCTTCCGCGACCAACCGCACGCCGGCGAGCTCGCAGCTGCGCATCCGCCTTGCCTCGGCCGATGACGCGGACGGGATCCGCGCGGTGTACGCCCCCTTCGTCGACACGCCCGTGACCTTCGAGGAAGAAGTTCCCTCTTGCGAGGCGTATCGCAAGCGCATCGTGCGCATCTGCGAGAAGTACCCCTGCCTCGTTGCCGAGGAAGGCGGACGCATCGTCGGGTTCGCCTACGCCCATGAGCTGCGCGAACGCATCGCCTTCCAATGGAACGCCGAGCTTTCCGTCTACTTTGCACCCGCCGCGCAGGGCCGTGGCGCGGGAAGTTGCCTGTACGCCGCGCTCCTCGAGCTTCTGAGCCTTACGGGCATAAAGGCGGTCTACGGCGTGGTGACCTCCCCTAACCCCGCAAGCGAGCGCTTGCACAGCGCGTTCGGCTTTGCGCTCATGGGAGTGCAGCCGCACGCAGGTTTCACCTGCGGCGCTTGGCACGACGTCGCCTGGTACGTGCGCGAAATCGCCCCCTTCGAAGACGCGCCCGCGCCGCCCGCCCCCTTCCCCACATACGCAAGCGCACACCCCGACCAGGTGAGCGAGGTCATTGCGCGAGCAAACGAGAGTCTGCGCTTGTAGCGAACTCGGGAAAAGCGGCACAGACCTGCAGTTGCAACCCGCGTCGCAGCCTTTCCCCGCACGCAGCTCGCATGAAAAAGCGCGGACGCAAGCCTCGCAGGCCCGCATCCGCGCTTGATTGCGCACGCACGTTTTCCAGAAAGCTCTATTCCTCAGCAGCAGCCCCGCTGATGCGCGCCTCGGGGTTCGCAAACATCTCGCGATCGAGCGTCTTGTTCACATTCGCCGACGTGACGCCCGCGACCATGGAATCACTCACGTTGAGCGCGGTACGGCCCATGTCGATCAGCGGCTCGACCGACGCCATGAGACCCACAATCTCGATCGGCAGACCCATGGTGCCGAGCACGATAAGGCTTGCGAACGTGGCGCCGCCGCCAACGCCCGCCACGCCGAACGAGCTGATTACGATGATGGCGATCAGCATGACCACCCACGTCGGGTCGAACACGTTGATACCGACGGTCGGCGCGATGAGCGTCGCCATCATAGCCGGATAGATGCCCGCGCAGCCATTCTGCCCGATGGACATCCCGAAGCTCGCCGCAAAGTTCGCCGTGGCCTCGTCAACGCCGAGCGCCTTCGACTGCGTCTCGATGTTCATGGGCAAAGCACCCGCGCTCGTGCGCGACACGAACGCGAAGGACAGCACAGGGAACGCCTTCTTCAGGTACGTGACGGGGTTCACGCGGTTCGCCGCCAGGATAATCAGATGCACGATGAACATCGCGATGATCGCCACATACGAGAAGATGATGAACTTGCCAAGATCGACGATTGCCGCAAAGTCGCTCGTGGCCATGACGTTTGCGATGAGTGCCATGACGCCGTAGGGGGTGAGTCCGATGACCATCTTCACGATGCACATCACGATGCCGTAGAGGCTATCGATGATGCGGCGGAAGAAATCGGCCTGCTCAGAATCGCGATTGCGAAGCTTCAGGTAAGCAAGTCCCACAAGAGCCGAGAAGATGACCACGGCAATGGTCGATGTCGAGCGCGTACCGGCCAGGTCGGAGAAGACGTTCGTCGGGATGAACGACAGGATGGTCTGCGGGATCGTGGTGTCGGCCACCTTGTCGGAGCGCGTCTGAAGCGCGTCCATCTTCGACGCATCGACCGTGCCCTGCGTGAAGTCGGCACCTGCCAGACCCGAGAAAGCGATGGTTGCCCAGCCAAACACAGCAGCGATGGCAACCGTGCCCAGAAGCACCACGAGCACTGAGATGCCGATCTTGCCCAGATTCTCCGTCGCCTCCGTTCGCGTGAACGCGCCGACGATTGCCACGAAGACAAGCGGCATCACGAGCATCTTGAGCAGGCTGATGTAGCCTGTGCCCACAAGCGACATCCAGTCGAGCGCGCACTTCGCGGCATCGGACCCGCGGCCCAAGGCCAATTGCATGGCAACGCCCAGCACGATGCCCATGCCGAGCGCCGAGAACACGCGGACCGTGAACGACAGCCCCTTGTTCTTCATGAATTTCAACACCGCAAGTAATGCGGCGAAGACGATTAAAACGACAGCTACCGCCGCCCCCACCTCGAATGACATTGCATACTCCTTCAACGCCCTATTCTACTGAACAGGTGGATATTATCGTGCTTCATTCCTACAGTTTCAATAGGAAATCTAGGAAATCGGGGCAGAGCGTCGGTAAAATGGGGTGAAATGAGTGAGGTCAGCTGGAGCGCGCCGAGCAGTCAGAGCGAACACGGCAATTGCGCGGACGTGAGCAGGGTCGCGTCAGAGCGGGCGGAACAACTGAGGCAAGTCTGCCAGATAGCCCGTTCAAGCCGATGCCCTCAGAGGCGCGAGCCCAGAAAGCTCGTCGAACCCGTCACGCCAAGCGTGAAAAGGGCGCTCGAAAACGCGCCTGTGTCGCAGGCAAAGCCATCGTCGCAGGTCACCTTTGTGACGCTTGCATTCTCGATCTTCACGGGGTCGTTCACGCGCGCGGGGTCGAGCAGGTACATGGTCGAGCGGATGACGAACGAGTGCGTCACTACGAGCACGTTGCCGCCGCCCGAGAGCGCCACCTTGCGCGCCACATCGCAATAGAAATCGCCGAGCCGCTCCTTGATTTGCTCCCAACTCTCCGCTTTACCGGAAGCGTCCCAGCGCTTAATGGCATCGGCGGTTTCCGGGAGGCGGACATTGAGCTCCTCAAAGGGCATGGCGCACCCAAATCCCTCGTTGAGCACATCGCGCATGAGCATACCAGGGCGCGCCTCCAAGTCGCCGTAGCACCATTCGCGGATGCGGGAATCCGACATGCGAGAAGGAAGGGCCAGCTCAGGCGCCACCTCGCTGCGCGCCGAGAGCAGCTCGCCCATCGTCTGCACGGCACGCCCCAAATCGCTCGAGTAAGCTGCCGCGAATTCGATGCCTGCACGGGCGAGGCCGCGTCCGCAAGCGCGTGCGTCGCGAACGCCCGCCTCGGTCAAAGGAGCATCGCACCAGCCCTGGACCAGGTGTTTCAGGTTGTATTCCGTTTGCCCATGGCGAACGATGTAGAAAGTGACGGGCGTGCCCCCACTTGGGGAAGGCGCAGCGGCGGGGATTGCTTCGCCCAGCGGAACCGCAAAACGCCCATCGGCTGCGGACGCAGCCGAGTTGCCAAGAACCCGTGCGCCGTTTTCCCCGTGCACCACGTTGGAATCAATCATTTCGGTCCCTATAGAATACGGTAGCTCACCGTACGCAGGCCCCAGTCGTCGCAGGAGGAGTACCCGAAGGCCTTCCATACGCCAGGCTGCAAATCGAGCGAGCGGCTGCCGCCGCCCATGCCGCCGCAGTCGTTGATGACGGCGTACACCGTCATGCCGTCGTAGGAGATTTGCACCGTGCGGCCGAAATAGCTGCTGAAGTTCGGCCATGCCATCGGAATCGCCACACCCATCGAGTAATCGTCGCACACATCGCCCGTCGCCGTCGTACCGGGATTGGGAGTGTAGGGATCGGTAGAACCGCCATATGCCGAAGCCACGCCCGTCTTCCAGCCAGCACCGGAATCGGGCGCCGGCTCAGGATTGGGCTCAACCGGCGTCGAATCGGGCACAACCTCCTGACGATCCGTGGTGTTCGCCTTGTCGGAAACCTGCGTGGAAGACCCGCCCGCACCCTGGTCGGACGAGTCGGAATTCGACATGTTCGCCACCTGCGCCTGGAGTGCGGCTAGGCGATCGGCCTCCGCGTCCTTGGCATTTTGCAGCTGCGACTGCGCCTGCGAGACGACGGCCGCCGCTTCCTGCTTCGTCTTTTCAAGCTCGCCCAAAGCGCGCGTCTGCGAATCCTTCTGGGTGTTCAGCTCGGCGGTGATGCCCTCGAGCGTGGCGACACGGTCCTTCTGCGCCTCCACCTCGTCGGCCTGCGCCTGGAGAATCGAGCCAGCGTACACCACGTTGCGCGTCAGCTCATCGAAAGAGGCCGACCCCAAGATCAACATGAGCATCGACCCCGCCGAAGGCGAGCGGTACTCGCTGCGGGCGGCGTTGCTCAGCGTCTCGCGACCTGAAATCACCGCCTGTTGGGCATCGAGGGCATCAGCGGCAGTCGCATCGATCTGCCCTTGAATAGAAGTGAGCTCGGCATTGATCTTGTCGTATTCTCCGGAGATGATCTTCATCTGCGCCTCAGCAGCATCAAGCGCCGTCTGGGCATCGGAGACATCGTCGGCAAACGCGGCCACAGGAATAAGGGACATAGCGAGTAGAACGCTCAAAGCCATTGCACACATTGCGAAGACCCAGCGTTTCACCTGTTCACATGCACTAAAGTGCGTTCCCACCAATTTCCTTCCAACGGCCAATAGAATGCATGCGGCACTGCTTCGCCACATGAAAAACGTCCCTTTCGGGACGCCTTGTGAAATTCAGTATGACCAAAGAGCCCCCTCCTGGCAAGTAAAACAGCGCAAACAACATGAGCGCCCCGCAAGCCGATAAGCCTTGAGGGCGCCCGAGTTCGCAGAAAGCCGCGGGGAGCCGACGGCGGCGCCGTCTTGCGCAAGCGACAATCCCGCCCGCGCAAGCCGAAGCGCCCGCCCACCTGCGCGATTCGGCACCTCCGCTAGATCAGCGAGCCGCCGCAGCTTGAACCGGCGCCGGCAGCGCAGCTGTAGCACACCGGGTTCGTGCGAACCTCGCGCGGGGGAAGCGGCACATCTACTATGTCGGCGATCGTCGCGTCGCGCCCGTCGAGCTGGATAGGCATCTCGAGCACATGGTTGCACTCGCAGTCGTACAGGCGCCCATCGACGTCGACGTTCACCTGGTCGCGGCACATGATCTTGCCCACGGCGAACGCGTTGAAATTATCGTGGAGCAGCTTCAGGTAATCATCGGTGAGCCCCGCGTCCGCCAAATCCATCGCGAAACGGCCGAGCGGGAAGTTGTTGAAGGCATACAGCTCGTTGAAGTCGATGCCCTGCTGCTCGGTCAGCTTCACGCGATAGGCGTCTGCCAGAAGCTCTTGCGGCGGCGGCAGGAACGGGCCCGCCACGTTGTAGACGATCTCGAGCTCGGGACCGCCCTCGCGCCCATACCCTCGCTCGTTGAGCTTGCGGATGTTCGCGACGGCGCGCTTGAAGACGCCGCGTCCGCGCTGGTTGTCGGCGTTTTCGGCGTCGAAATACGGAAGCGACACGCACACATCGGCCCCCACCTCGGCAAACACGTCAAGGAAATGCTCGTATTCCGGCTTCTCCTCAAGCGTCAGGTTCGTGCGGACGATCACCTTCTCGGCGATCTTGGCACCTTCGCGCAAGAACCACTCGAAGTCGGGATGCAGCTCAGGCGAGCCACCCGTCACGTCGAGCGTCTTGTAACCGCCTGACTTGAATGCAGCGAGGATCTGCTCCATCGTCTCGCGTGACATAACCTCGTTGTTTCTCGGACCGCACTCCAGGTAGCAATGGCGGCACGCAAGATTGCACGCATAGGTGATGTTCACCTGCATCGTCGCAGGTCGCTCGTTCGCCTGCAGGATTTCGGGCAAGTTCACGCGATCGTAGAACGAGGGGATGCCGCAGCGCTCGCACGCCTCGTTCAAGTAGTCGAGGTCGGCCTTGCGCTTGCCGCGGCGCATCTCGAGCGCCTGCTGAGCGCGGGCGAGGTCGAACCTGCCGCGATGCGCACCGCGGGGCGTCACCTCGAAGTACTTCCCGTAGCGCGACTGCTCGAGCATGGCCGCCAGATTTCCGCTCACGGCGTACTCGCGCCCCTTGATAAGGCGCAGCTCCTCGGTCAGGTCGAAGTAGCGCGGCATCTCGGGCATCCCGCCCAGGTAGCGCGCGATCTGGCCGTAGTTCTCCTCGGCGTCTTCCGATCCCTCCGCCTTGATGGCGCGCACCGTGCGCGAAGTGAACGACGTGAACCCGAGTTTCGTCTCGAGCGCCAGGTCGGAAACGTGGATATCCTCCACCGCCGTGCACACGTAGCTTTTCCAGCCATGCTTGGCCAGCATGCGGCGGAAGTCGTCGATGTACATCGCACCGCCCAAGCACTCGCCGCGAAGCACTGGGTCGGCGCGCAGCTCATCGGACATGCGACGGTCGCAGAACACGTCGGAGAAGTACAGCTCGCCACCGGGCTTCAGCACGCGGTAGATTTCGGAGAACACCTGGTCTTTAAACGGCGTCAGGTTTATTACGCAGTTGGAAACCACCAGGTCAACCGTGCCATCTTCGATGCCGAGCTCTTCCAAGTCCTCGATGAAGCCCGCCTTGAACTCCACGTTAGAATGTTCGAACCCGAACTTTTCCGCCTGCTCGTCTTGATACTTCTGCGCAACGGCAAGCTGCTCGGGGGTCATGTCGACGCCGATGACGCGCCCGGTCGGCCCCACAAGCTTCGAGAGCACGTACACGTCGCGCCCCGTGCCGCAACCCAAATCGACCACCGTCGCACCGGTAAGCGCCGGCGGAATCGGAGAGCCGCACCCATAGAAGCGCTCGACGATCTCGTCGGCGATGTCGGGCATCACGTCGAGCACGTACTTCGGCGGGCGCTCAGTCGCGCAGCAGCATGCGTTGGTCTTCAAGTCGTCGGAGCTGCCCAACGTCTTGCCGTAATACTCGCGCACCTGAGCGCGAATGTCGTTCTTCTCGTCTGTCATATAAATCCTCCGCTTTGCGCTACCGCATGAGAGCCGGGCAGCGCCCAGTCGCTCGGCATCCTTCCCAAGCAACCGATTGATCTCCTCTTTAAGGTGGTAACCATTCCCAAGCGAAGGCCGCGGCGGCGTTCACAAAGCGAGTTCCGCACGAGCCGAACAGCCCAGTGGGCTGTTCGCGCGAGCAGGACTGCCGTGCGACTGAACGTTGCCGCGGCCTTCGCGCAACCTGGAATGGGCTACCGACCTTCGTCCGCCATGCCGAAGCACTCGGTGAAGAACACCTGGCAGTCAAGGTCGTACTTGTCGCACACCTCGTCGAGCGCATCGTCCATGAGACGAGCAAGTGGGCGCGACTCGCAGACGGCGCGGGCGTTGATGATCATGCGCATGTTCTTGTGGTCGCGCAGGAATTCTTGAGCGTATTCGGTGTCGTAGTCCACGCCGATGAGCGACGCCTTGTTGAAGTCGCCATTGCCCGAGGTCGCGAAGGTCTTCAGGTGCGGCACGTTCCGCTTGCGCTCGATAAGCCCCATGCGGATGCCCTCGATCAAGTCGTCGACCACCGCGTTGCAATCGATCTTGGAGCCGTCTTTCGTCTTCAGGTACAGACGGCGGTTGTACCAGGTGAGCTTCGCCTCCGCATCGGCGAACTCCTGGTTGTTGCGCACCGAGAAGTTCTTGAGCGCCGTCTCGTGCGTCGTGAGGTACTCGGCCAACTCAGGAATGCCGGTCTTGTCCTTGGCCGAAATCTTCATCGCGGGAATGTCGGGGCACGCCTCATGCAAAAAGCCCATGTAGCGCTCGATCGTGGGCTCGTCGAGCAGGTCGATTTTGTTGAGCACGATGAGATCGGCCTCTTCAAGCTGCAGTTTCAGCAGGTAGACCAGCTCTTCGGGCAGGTTGATGTCGGCATGCTCGGGCATAATCATGCGCAGACGCTCGGGGTCGACCATCACCATGAACGGCGAGAGGGTGAACTCGTCGGCGTTGTCGTCATGCAGCGTGTGATACACGTGGTCGAGCGCGCCGACACCGCAGCCGGGGATGTCGCTCATGACGAACGTGGCGCCTTCCTTGTCGCGCAGGCGGCGAATCTGGTCGACCGTATTGTCCATCTGGTAGCAGATGCAGTCGTTGCCGATTTCCGCAACCGTGCAGCCCGACGTCTGCGTGAGGCTCGTATCAACGAGGTTTGCGCCCAGGTCGTTCGCTATGATGGCAGTCTTGCCGATGTTGCGATCCATGTATTCCGCAAGCGCGATCATGGTCGTGGTCTTGCCGGCTCCCAAAAAGCCGCTCACCACCATAAAGCGGATCTTGTCCACGTGAATGCTCCTTCTATCATGATTGGGGCCGCGTCTTCCCCCGCAGCCCCTGCAAGTCTTTCTATTCTACCAGCATTAGCAGCAGGACACGCGCACCGGCTGATCGTCTTCGTCGACGACACCGTCAAAGTCGGGCGCGACCTTGATGATGTGGTCACCATGGGTATCGCCCGCATGGCGCTCGCGGCTGCCCTCGTAGTCGAACACCGCCGCATAGCGCCCGCCAAATTCGGGAATGACCAGGCTCGTCACGTTATTGCACACGTGGCACCTCTTTCCCACCGGGAACTTGATGTCTTTGTCGAACAGGAAGTAGTCGGGGAAATCGGGCAGGCCACCCTTGTAGGTGACGAACTCGCCGTAGTCCTCGCACACGTCGGAGGTGTAGGGAGTATTCACCAAACGGCAGGTGATCGTCGCAAACGACGTGCCGTCAAACAGCGCGGACTCCTTCTCGGTCACCGGCGTCTTGTTGGTAATCAGGTAGCGCGGGTCGTTGAAGCCAAGCTGCTGCGCGATGCGACGGAAATCGTTGATGTACATGGCGCCGCCCAGACGGAGCGCGACGTTATCGATATTGTCGGAGATTTCTCTCTGCATGCGGCGATCAGCAAACACGTCGGTGAAATACCACTCGCCGCCTTCCCTCAGAATGCGTCGCACCTCTGCAATATAGCGTGCCTTATCAGGTGATTCGTTGAACGTGCAGTTCGAGATGACCACGTCGACGCTGCCGTCGGGGATAAAAGAGAGGTCCTCTGGGCAGCCCTTGTGGAATTCTACGTTAGGAGCATCGTAGCCGAACTGCTTCATTTCCTTTTCCAGGTACTTCTCGCCGATGCGCATGCGGACAGCGTTCGGCTCGACGCCGATGACCTTGCCCGCAGGCCCCACGAGCTGCGCCGCAAGATAAGTATCGCGACCCGAGCCGCAGCACAGATCGACCACCGTGCAACCTTCCAAAAGCGGCGGCAGGGGCACGCCGAACTCCCGCGACGTGTTCTGAATCTCACCCGCAATGTTGAACATGCGCTCTCGCGCCTGCCCCGGAATGGTTCCGTCCGCGTCTCGTGTGCGGGCGGTCGCCTGCGGATCGCGCGGCTCGGCAGCGGCGATGGCATCGTAGTATGCCTGATAATTGCCGTCTTCAACTTTGCGGTAGTACGCCTGGTAGTCCATGCGACCTCCTCGATCTCGATCCTTCGAACCAGGAGAGATACCTGCTTCGATTTAATACTAGATGCAGTCTAGCACTTCTCATGGAAGCTGTGCCCGCTCAAACGCTTTTGGGCGGCGTGGAGAAGGCGAATCGGCCCCCTTCGCGCCGCTTATGATAGGATTCCCGCAAACGACGATAAGGAGCCCGCCATGCCCACCATCGAAGAAGACCTTCGCTTCCTCATCACCGAGCTGCAAGAAGAGCGCACAAACACCGGCGACGAGCTCGCGACCTGCCCCATTCCCGGAACATTCGGCGAAGCATGGGACCTTTTCCGCGCACTGTGCAACACGCGCCTGCCCGAGCACGTGAGCGGCGAGTTCCTCGCTAAGCAGGACAAGCTGCTGCACGCGATCATCGACGAGGAAGGCATCACCTACGCGGGGCTCATCCCCCCATGCGAGAGCGATTCGCGCTTCGCCGTGTGGCGCGGGGACATCACCACGCTGGCGGCAGACGCCATCGTGAACGCCGCGAATTCCCAGCTCTTGGGATGCTGGGTGCCCGGCCATTACTGCATTGACAACGCCATCCATACGTTTGCGGGCGTGCAGCTGCGCATCGAGTGCGCGGCGATCATGAAGGCGCAGGGTCATGAGGAGCCTACCGGCCAGGCGAAGGTCACCTCAGCGTACAACCTTCCATCAAGCCTGGTCATCCACACTGTTGGACCGATCGTGGAAAACGGGAAGCCCACCGAGCAACACAAGCGGCTCCTTGCCGCAAGCTATCGGAACTGCCTCAACGCGGCGGCGGAGCGGCATTGCAAATCGATCGCCTTCTGCTGCATCTCCACCGGCGTATTCGGGTTCCCGCAAGAAGAAGCCGCCCGCATTGCCGTCGACACGGTGCGGGCCTGGCTCAACGCCAACCCCAAAGCCGACATGCACGTCATTTTCGACGTCTACACCGAGAAAGACGAGCAGACCTACCGCGCGATTCTCGGCGAATAGAGGCAAAACCTGTAGTTGGTGATCAACAGAACGAGTTATGCGCGCATGAATTCGGGCTGGGCGAAAGCGTGACTTTTGCCGACCTGGGAAAATACTGATTCGGGCCGCGCGAGGTTGGGTTGGCGGCGCTGAAACGACCCGATTTCGACAATCTGACAGCGCACAACTCGCTCAGTTGGCCACGAAGTAGGCGTCTTGCTCCCGCCAGGGCCCAAATAACCGCCGGTTGCGGAGGCTTTCCTCGCTTCGGCGACCCGCCAACCGCCCGAAACACTATTCATTGGCCCTGCGAGCCGTCTGGTTTAACGTTGAACACCGCGCAAACCAGCGGCAGCCGTTTGCCTACAGCAGCACGCCAAGCAAAAGAGCCACGACGAGTAGTGCGGCGGCGATTCCCATCGCGGCGAAGTCGATGCCTGAGAAGGGGTACTCCTTGAAGCCGCTTCCGCGTGTGCGCAGGTTGAAGCCGCGCACCTCGGCGGCGATGGCGGCGCTGTTCGTCTTGCGCACCGACGACACCAAAAGCGGCACGCACAGGGGAACCATGAGGCGCACCTTTTTCACGAGGCCGCCATCGAACTCCACGCCGCGCGCCGTCTGCGCCTCCATGATGCCCGCCATGTCGTTCATGAACACGGGGATGAAATGCACCGTCGACATGAAGGTAAAGGCATACTTGTACGGTACATGCAACACTTTGACCAGCGCATTCGCCATGTCGGTGAGCTTGGTCACATAGAACACGAGGAACAGCGGCACCGCGCAGGCGACCAGGCGCACCACGATGAGCACGGCGTTCAACACGCTCGCCGTGCCGATATAACCCCAGGGCAAGGACACGAGCACGTCGCCTTGCGGCGTGAACAGAAGCGCAATGAGCGCAAGGACAACAGAAAACGCGACGACTGCTTTTGCCAGACCGATCGTCTGCGGGACCATCTTGCACTGCACGGCCATGACGGCATCGAGCGCGATCACCACGGCCAAAAGGATGAAGTTGCTTGTTGCAAAGCAAGCGATGACCAGCAGAAACGCTGCCGCGAGTTTCGCTACCGGATTCATGGTGTGCAAAAAGCTCTCGCCCGGCACGTATTCGAGGAATCCCTTCATTTGGCGTCCCCTTTCCCGCGCGCGCCAACTTCATCCGCGAGCGCGCGCTCCATGTCGTCAAGCGTGTTCGCGCATGCAACAGGCGACGTGGGCGAAACCGCGTCTTCCTGCGCAAGCCGCATCGACACCTCGACAATCTGCGGCGGCAGAAGATGCGCACGGGAAAGCACGCCCGCATCGCGCAGCACGTCGAACGTTGCGCCATCGGCAACCACTTGACCTGCGGTCATGGCGATCACGCGAGTCGCATAGTCGCCGACAACCTCCATGTCGTGGCATACCATGACAACGGTGGTGCCGCGGGCGTTCAGGTCGGAGACCACCTCCATCACCTTGGCGCACTCGCGGAAATCGAGGCCCGTCGTGGGCTCGTCGAGCACGACGATAGGCGGTTCGAGCACGATGATCGACGCGAGCGCCAGAAGCTGGCGCGTCCCGCGGTTCAAAAGGAAAGGCTCGGCATCGCCGTCGAACCCAAAGCGCTCGATCATCGCGTCGACCTTCGCCTCGGCTTCGGCGTCGGCGCGACCTTGAGCGGCAAAACCGAACAGCAGCTCCTCGCGCACCGTCTTGCAGCAAATCTGCCGATCGGGATTCTGGAACAGAAAGCCCACCTTCGAGGCAAGCTCGCTCGTCCTCAGCTGCGAGGTCGGTACCCCGTCAATCAGGACCTTGCCCGACGTCGGCTTCAAAAGGCCGTTTATCAGGCGCATCGTGGTGGATTTCCCCGCGCCGTTCGTTCCGACGAAGGCGACGAAATCCCCATCGCTCACCGTGAAGCTCACGTCCCGTAAAATGGCAAGCTCACCATCGTATGAGGCGCTCACCTGGCAAAACTCAATCATGCGCAAGCCCCCTTCCCAGAAAGCAGCCCCTCGCACGCGCAAACGGCGCCCTCGACGGTGCACACCGCCGGCCCGCACACCAGCTCGCGGGCGCGCAGCCTGTTGACAAGGCTTGTCGAGCGCGGGCAATTCACACCGATCTCGAGAAGCTCGTCGGAATGCTCGAGCACTTCGTGGGGAGTGCCGCAGAAGCGAATCTCCCCCTCATCGACGATGATGAGCGTATCGGCGTACTCTGAGAGCAGGGCGATTTTCTGCTCGACCACGATAACGGTTGTCCCATGTTCGACCGAGTAGCGCTTGAGCAGGTCGAACACGGCAACCGATGACGCGGGGTCAAGCTCTGCCGTCGGCTCGTCGAGCACGAGCACGCGCGGCTTTAGCGCGAGCACCGACGCGACCGCGACCTTCTGCTTCTGACCACCGGAAAGCTCAGCGATGCTCCGGTCGCGCAAGTCGGCGATGCCCATGGCCGCAAGCGCCTCGTCGACCCGCGCGGGGATCTCGGTCTTAGGCACGCCGAAGTTCTCCAAGCCGTAGAGCACCTCGTCTTCGACCACCGACGACACCATCTGCGAGTCGATGTCCTGGCAGACGCTTCCAACCAGGCGGCTTATGTCCGTGAGCGACGCTTCGCACGTATCGGCCCCGTCAACGCGAACGCTGCCGTAGAAATCGCCCGGGTAGCAGTGCGGAATGATGCCGTTGATCGCGTAGGTGAGCGTCGACTTCCCGCTGCCCGCGGCGCCCGTGACGCCGACGAACGCGCCGTCGGGGATGGAGAGGTCGATTCCCTTGAGGATGGGGTCGGCCCCCTCCCGATAACGAAACGATAACTGTGAGATCTCAATCATGGGACTTCCTTCGTGGTGATAGCCCTTTTAACAGACTGAGCAATCTAGCGCTTCAAGACAGCGCGCAGAACCGGGGTGAGAATCGCGGCGAGCACCGCGTTCATCGTCGCAGTTCCGAGCACCATGACGGCGTACACCCCGAAGACGGCAAGCGGGTCGAGGTGCGCAACGGCGACGCCGACGATCATCGCGAAGGTATAACCCGAGAAAACGGTGGAGATGAAGGTGATGATAATCGGGAAGGCGACGTTTTGGCAGGTCTTGTTGTCGCGCGCCACCTTGACAAGCACGGTGACGAGAATGCCGCACACAAGCGCGCCGACCATCTCAGACGCAATGTTCACCAGCGGCGTCGCGTTCAACATGGGGATTTGGCTCACCACGCCGACGAGCAGGCCGATGACAACCGATTGGTAGATTTTCGGCCGCGTGAGGATGATAGCGAGGCAGTACATGGCGATCATGAAGTTCGGCTTCATACCGGCGAAATTGAGAAAGCTCGAAACGGTGAGCTTCAACACGGCGCCCGCCGCGATGAGCACGGCAACCAAGATGAGGTCCCGAACGGACAGGCCGTCTTTCTTCTGGTCGGTGGCGATGGTGCGCTTCGCTGCTGCAATGTTCTCGGTCATGATTCCTCATTCCTTTCTTGGCGGTTTTCCGCCTGTCTTCGTCCGTCCCCGGACTTTTCGGTTTGCCGGCTTGGACGCGAATGAGGAATCGCCTGGGAATCATCTCGGGTGGCAATCTGCCCGCAAAATAAAAAAATCTGTCCTTTGAGATAAAGGACAGATTCGGAATCTGCGGTGCCACCTTTATTGATTTCCCATAGGAAACCCTCTCACGAACATGCCAACACATGTTCTGCCCTTAACGCAGGCTCACGGTCCAGATACTCGGCTGCTTCCCTTGCGGGCTTGCAACCTTTCCCCTTTCCCTCGGCGATCCATTTACCGCTCAGCATTTCTGCGGGACTTCCAGCAACGCCCGCTCTCTGTAAGCGCTTTAACGGCTTGATCTTCGCCTCATCGGTTTCAACGTATTAAGTTGTGAGTCGCACTTTAGCAAAGCGCAGCGACATGTCAAGAATTATTTTTGAATATTTCGGAAATGGAGCGCCGCGCGGCATAACCCTGCGCGAATGCGTATAATCGTTTCCAGGTGCGGAATATTGCGTGTCCATCCGCACTTCAGTTACATAAGGAGCACTTTTACGCCATGACGGATCAATTTAGCCGAGACCACTATCGGGACAGTCGGCAGCCTGGGGAAAATTCATCGAGAAGGCGAGTTGGCGCAAACCCGAATCATCGCACCGCTGGGAACGACGCCCGGCACGCCTCTTCGAGCAGGCGCCCCGCTGGCACCCGGCAGCAAACGAACGCCCATCAGCAGGGTGCCCCCAGACCGCGGAGCGCATCGCAGGCTGGGCGCGAGCCCGCGCCGCATCGCACCCCCTCGCAGAATCATCGCCAGCAAATGCGGCAGGGTTCGCCTTCGCGCAATCATACCAGCTCATCGGCGAATCGTCCCGCTGCTCAGGGGAACGTGCGACCCGCATCGTACAATCGCTCTCGCGCGCAGGCGAACCGAAACAACCCGGCCAACGCCGCCGTCTACAACGACTACTCCCGCTACACCGAGCGCCGCTCGAAGCGCCCCGGTCCTGTTGCCATCGGCGTTATGGCGATGCTCATCATCGCCATCGGCATTGGCGTGTTCTTCGTTTTAAACCCGCCTACCTTCGACATCACCGTCAACGGAGCGAAACACACCGTTTCCAACGGTACGACCATCGACAAGCTCATCGACGACGGACTTGCCTCCCCGACGGCGGGCAACCTGCTCGCCGTTGACGCGAGCGTTATCACCGAGGGCGGCGGCGACCGCTTCGCCGCGACCATCAACGGGAACGCCACCAACGACGGTTCGAAGAAGGTCAAAAAGGGCGACGCCGTCGATATCCAAAACGGCGCCGATGTCACGGAGGACTACGATTCGTCCACCGAAGAAATTCCCTACGAGCGCGTCGAGGACAATAATTACTGGAACGGCTCACTGCATGTGTACATCGACGGCCAAAATGGTGTGCGCACGACGAAAACCGGCAAGGTTTCCGGCAAGACCGTGACCGAGGACACGACCCCCGCGGTGAACGAGGAGTACAAGATCTACACCGCGAACACCGGCGACGACAAGGTGATCGCACTGACCTTTGACGACGGCCCGTGGAAGGACACGACGGCTGAGATTCTCGACGTCCTGAAGGAGAATGACGCGCACGCGACGTTCTTCACCATTGGCAAGCAAATTGCTGACCACTCTGACGTGGTGAAACGTGCGCATGACGAGGGCCACGAAATCTGCACGCATACGTGGGACCACGCTGCCGGCAGCGGACAGGGTGTGAACTTGACGTACATGACCGCTGACGAGCAGATTCAAGAGGTTCAAAAGGGTTTTCAGGCAATTAAGGACGTCATCGGTGAAGACCCCGTCCGCATCATGCGCGCGCCCGGCGGCAACTTCAAGGGCGATATCGTTTGGACGCTACAGCCCTACATCGATGCCGAAATCGGATGGAACGTCGACACCGAAGACTGGCGGCGCCCGGGAGCGGACACCATCGCGAGCCGCATCATGAAAGCGAAGCCGGGAAGCGTCATCCTCATGCACGACGGCGGCGGCGACCGCTCGCAGACCGTCGAGGCGCTGAAGAAGGCCCTTCCCCAGCTGAAACAGGAGGGCTATCGCTTCGTCACGATAAGCGAGCTTCTGCAATACGACCCGCCTGCGGATTCGAGCGTGAGCAAGTAGCGAGCTGCGGGATAGCAAGCGGCATGGTCTCTGGCTCCCTGAACAACAGGCAACGCGCAAAAGGCGATTAGAGCGGTGCGAAACCAAGGCGGCCATCTGGGAAAACTTCCAGATGGCCGCCTTTTTCATTTAAACCAGAGCCTGCGGGTGAAAGCATGCGAGAATGTTCGAGTGGATGCACGGGCCGATGTGGGGAGCGCGCCTGGCAGACCTGCTTCCGACAGCATTGCCACTACTCGCTGGAGGCGTTGTGCAGCATCTCGCGCGCGTGGGCAAGCGAGGTCTCCGTCACATCGCCCGAGAGCATGCGCGCGATTTCGGACGCCCTCTCTTCCCCCGACACGACCGAAAGCGAAGTCTCAGGTACATCCCCTTGGGTCTTACGAACCACATAGTGAACATCGGCAGCAACGGCCACCTGAGCCAGATGCGTGACCACAATCACCTGATGCGTCTTTGCCAAATCGGCGAGAACGGAGGCGAGCGCCACCGCCGTCGCGCCGCCGACGCCTGCATCGACCTCATCGAAAAGAAGCGTATCGACGCTGTCCGCCTCACCGAGCGCCACCTTGATGGCGAGCATCACACGGCTGACCTCGCCACCCGAAGCGATGCGCGCAAGCGGGCGAGCCTGCATGCCGCTTCCGGGGCGAAACATGAATTCAACCTGATGAGGACCCTCTTTCGTCCACTTATCGCGCGATAGCTCGCTCACTTCGCACTCCAATGAGGCACTGCCCATCTCAAGACGAGCCATCACCTTCGAGACAGCCTGGGCGAAGCGCGGCGCCATCTTGCGACGAGCGGTATCGAGCGCCGTCGCCGCTTGGGAGAGTTCCCGTTCTGCTGCCTCGAGGGCCCGAACCGCCGTCCGCTCCCGCTCTTCCGCATCGTCGACGAGGGAAACCAACTCCGCCGCCTCCTCGCGTGCAGCGATAACGTCGGAGAGCCGAGGGCCGAACGCGCGAAGGAGCCCTTGGAGCGCCGCCATGCGTTCCTGGGCTTCCTCGAGCGCTTCGCAGTCGAACTCGACCGAATCGCGATACGACAGCGCCTCGCGAGCTACGTCCTCGAGTACGTAGCTCGACTCGCGCAACGAGCTCGCTAAATCCGCAAGCGTCTTGTCATACGCCGACGCACCTTCGAGTGCGCCTGCCGCCGCATCGAGCGCATCGATGGCGCCCCCCTCGCCCGAAAGCGATTCGTAGGCGCAGTTCGTTGCAGAAACGAGCGATTCGGCGTTTTCCGCCTTCTCGAGACGCGCGGCGAGCTCCTCGTATTCCCCTTCGTCGGAAACGCCGACCGAATCGATGCGCTGAAGCGTGAAGCGGGCCTCGTCGAGCCTTGCCGTCGACGCCTCGCCAGCAGCTTTTACGCGCGAAAGCTCGTCGGCGGCGCGCTTCGCCGCTTCGAATGCCGAAAGGTAGTTGGCGTGAGCCTCGCCAATGGAATCCTTCGCCCAAGCGTCGAGCAGGGAAAGATGCGTTGCGGGGCACATGAGAGCCTGATGTTCGTGCTGACTGCACAGATCAAGCGTCGGCGAGACAAGGCGGGCAATTTCCTTCGCACTTGCCATGTGTCCGTTGATCGACGCACGCGAGCGGCCGTCAATGCTGACGCGGCGGCAAACGACCGCCTCGCCATCTTCGAGCTCTATCCCCTCAGGGATGTCAGCAGCACTGTCGAAGAAGAGACGACCCTCGACCGATAGGCGGTCAGACCCTTCGCGAACTGCGGCTTTGTCGGCACGCTCACCAACGAGGAGCTTGCACGCCGAAAGGAGCGCCGTCTTTCCCGCCCCCGTTTCGCCGGTGATCGCCGTGAGCCCGCGAGAGGGGGAAAAGGACGCGTCCCGAATGAGCGCCACGTTACTGACATGGATTTCATCGATCATCGCATCTCCCTTTCCCGAACTTGCCCTGTACCGCGTATCACGGTGCCGAGGTAGCTTCCCACACGCCGCGGCGCCTCGCACTTCGACGCCCGAGGTGGCTTTCCTCAAATCCCAACGCAGGGCACTGCGGCCTAACGGCCGAGCCTCGTGTTTCTTGCCGCACAGTATACCCTATCTTTCGATATATTATTCGAACAAATGTTTCTGTTTTTCAAAGATGCCACAAGGGGCATATCGTAGTACACTTTCACTCACTGCCCGCGAATCCAAAGGAGCATCCATGCGCGCCCTTATCCAACGAGTCACCCACGCCCAGGTCGATGTCGACGGGAGAACCGTCGGGTCTATCGGCACCGGGTTGCTCATCCTGCTCGGCGTCGGCACGAACGACACCGAAGCGCAGGTCAATAAGCTGTGGGGCAAAATCTCGAAGATGCGCATCTTCGAAGACAAGGCAGGCAAGACGAACCTTTCGCTCGCCGATGTGTCGGGCGAGGTGCTCGTCGTTTCCCAGTTCACTCTTTATGCCAGCTGCAAGAAGGGAAATCGACCCTCTTTCACCGACGCGGGCGCGCCTGCCGAAGCGAATCGCCTCTACGAGCTCTTTGTCTCGCAAGCTCGCAAGGACGTGCCTCGCGTCGAGACGGGAGAATTTGGCGCGATGATGGAGGTATCGCTGATAAACGCCGGACCCTTCACCATCTGGCTCGACACCGACGAGCTATAAGAAAGGGAATCCGTCGCCCGCCAACGCACGCCGAGTCCGCCCGTCGTTACCAGAACGCACACTGCCAACACGATGTGGCACTCGGGAGCCTGCAGCCAGTTGCAGCCGTTCGCAACGCTTCGACAAGGCGCGCATCGCCCAACTGCCGCCCCTCGCAGCCCGCAGCACGCCTAGCTCCTGCGGCTCGAACCATAGGCTGCATTCTTGCGGTTGCCGAACGCGCTCCCCTTTCGAGCGCTTCGCTTCAGCTCCTTCAGCACGTCGTCTTCACTTGAGCCTTCGAATTGGGCCTTCAGCTGCACCACTTGATCGCGCAAAGTCGCCGCCCGTTCGAAATCCATCTCGCGCGACGCCGCTGCCATGTCGTCTTCCATGCTCGAGATGACGCGGAGCACCTCTTCCCTCGACAACGAGGCGAGCTCCTTGTTCACCTGCTCGGCCGTCGTGTTCGAGATTTCCGCGACTGAACCCATGATGTCGCTGACCTTCTTGCGGATGGTCTGCGGTGTGATGCCGTGTTCCTCGTTGTAGGCCATCTGGATGGCACGGCGGCGCCTCGTCTCGGCAATAGCTTTGTCCATAGAATCCGTCGTCTTGTCGGCATACATGATGACCTGGCCGTTTGCGTTTCGCGCCGCGCGGCCGATCGTCTGGATGAGCGAACGGTAGTTGCGCAGGAAGCCTTCCTTATCGGCATCGAGGATGGCCACAAGCGACACCTCGGGCAAGTCGAGGCCCTCGCGCAAGAGATTGATGCCCACGAGCGTGTCGAACTCGCCGCGCCTGAGCGCGCTGAGAATCTCGACGCGCTCGAGCGTAGCGATGTCGGAGTGCATATAGCGCGCTTTCAAACCGCGATCGAGGAGGTGATCGGTCAGGTCCTCCGCCATCTTCTTGGTGAGCGTGGTGATAAGCGTACGCTCGTCGCGCTCGGCCCGCTCCTTCGCCTCGTCGATGATGTCGTCGATCTGGCTCGCACTTGAACGCACGATGATTTCAGGGTCGAGCAAGCCGGTCGGGCGAATGATCTGCTCGACCGTCTGCTGGCTCACCTTCTCTTCGTAGTCGCCGGGCGTCGCGGACACATAAACGAACTGCGGGACGCGGTCCTCGAACTCGTCGAAACGCAACGGTCGGTTATCCAGGCAGCTCGGCAGGCGAAAACCGTGTTCGGCAAGCGTAATCTTGCGCGAGCGGTCGCCTTCGTGCATTCCGCGAATCTGCGGCACCGTAACGTGACTCTCGTCGATGATGCACAGGAAGTCTTTCGGGAAGTAGTCAATGAGCGTATACGGGGGCTCGCCTGGAGCACGCCCGTCAAGATGGCGCGAGTAGTTCTCGATTCCCGAGCAGAAGCCCATCGTCTCGATCATTTCCAGATCGTAATTCGTGCGCATCTCCAAGCGCTGCGCTTCGAGCAGCTTGCCTTCCTCCTTGAACTGATGCAATCGCTCGCGCAGCTCATCTTGGATGGTGTCGATCGCCCGATCAAGCTTCGGACGTGCGGTAACATAGTGGGAAGCAGGCCAAATGGGAAGCGCCTCGTATTCGTTGAGAACCTCGCCCGTGACGTTGTCGATCTCGGCGATCGTCTCAACCTCGTCACCCCAGAACTCCACGCGGATGGGGTTGTCGGCATAGGGCGGGAACACGTCGAGCGAGTCACCGCGAACGCGGAAGGTGCCGCGTTTGAGCTCGTAATCGTTGCGATCGTATTGGATGTCGATCAGCTCGTGGATGACGTCATCGCGCTCGGCCGGCTTCTCCTTGTCGAGGAAGACGGCCAACCCCGCGTAATCCATCGGGCTGCCGATGCCGTAGATGCAGCTCACCGAGGCGACCACAATGCAATCGCGACGCGAGAGCAGAGCCGACGTAGCCGCATGGCGCAGCTTTTCGACCTCCTCGTTGATTGAGGCGTCCTTCTCGATGAAGGTGTCGGAAGAAGGGACGTAGGCCTCGGGTTGGTAGTAGTCGTAGTAGGAAACGAAGTACACCACCGAGTTGTTCGGGAAGAACTCCTTGAGCTCGCTTGCAAGCTGCGCGGCAAGCGTCTTATTGGGAGCTAAAACAAGCGTGGGCTTTTGAACCGCTTCGATGGTTTTCGCCATGGTGAACGTCTTGCCCGACCCCGTGACGCCTAGAAGCGTTTGATAGCGCATGCCCTCCTCGATGCCATGGGCAAGCTCTGCGATTGCTTTGGGCTGGTCGCCCGCTGGCTCGTACGGCGAGACGACCTGGAACGGCGTGTTGGACAAGCGAACCTCCGGCAGCTTGCCTTCCATTTCCAGGCCTTCGATATTTTGAAGATGCGTTGACATCAGAGCACCACGTCCTTCGCCGAGTGGAGGAAACTCCCGACCCTCTGCACCCGGCGCCAAATAAAAACTAGCCTTCCCCTGTTTCGGGAAGGCTAGTCTATCACAGAATTATTACTAGAACAAGTGTTCGAACTTAAATAGTCTTCTCGTACTCTTTCCACCAGTTCAGCATCTTGTCGCGCAGCACCTCGGGCGTGCTATCGTTGCTGAAGACGACGTCTGCAGCCTCGATGCGGTCGGCATCCGTGATTTGACGGGCAATGCGGCGACGCACGTCAACCTCAGAGAATCCCGAGGCCACCGCTCGCTCAACGCGCAGCTCGAGCGGCGCGATGATGGCGATCACCACATCGGCGCAATAGGCAAGCGAGCCCTGGCGGTTCTTGAACACCGATTGCTCGACCACGACGGCCTTGTTCCCCTGGCGCTCGAACTCATCGATGCGGTCGGAGAACAACTCCTCGATGCGAGGAAGCGTGATGCGGTTAAGCTTGCGCGTTTCCGCCGGCGACGCGAACGCCTTCGCCGCGAGCTTCTTGCGGTCGATCGCCCCGTCTTCGCCGAAGACATCGTCCCCGAAGGTTTCGCGAATCTCATCCTTCACCGTGTCCCAGGCGAGCACCTCATGCCCGACATGATCTAAATCAACATAAGGAAGCCCCTGCTCAACGAGGGCTTTTCTGGCTGTAGACTTGCCAGCGCCCATCCCACCGATGATGAACAGCTTTTTCATGACCTGCCTCCTCGTACGTTTGGCACCTTCTGCGTACCATAATACACGTATTAGTGCCTCATGGGGCGAAGGCGAAACGACGCAATAGGCAAATAGCCATCGAAATTACCCGCCCCCTTATCAAAAAAGGAACCCGCCAGATGACGGGTTCCTTCATATTCGCGGGATGCGAGTTGGAGCTATTCGGCTTCCTGCTCCTCGGCGGGCTTTTCAGCCTTCTTCTCGCGCTTCTTGGCCGGCTTCTCCTCGACCTGGACGGACTCGTCCACTTCAATCTCGTAGCCGAGCTCCTCAGCGGCAGCCTTCATGGACAGGGAGATGCGACGACGCTCGGGGCTGATCTCCATGACCTTCACCTTGACGTCCTGGCCAGGCTTGACGACCTGCGCCGGGGTGTCGATGTGGCGCATAGCCATCTCGGAGATGTGCACCAGGCCCTCGATGCCGTTGCCGAGCTCGATGAACGCGCCGAACGGAACGATCTTGGTGACCTTGCCGTCGACGATGGAGCCAACCGGGTACTCCTCGACGAGCTTGACCCAGGGATCCTCCGTGGTCTGCTTGAGACCGAGGGAAATGCGCTCGCGCTGCAGATCGACGTCGAGAACCTCGACCTCGACCTCGTCGCCAACCTTGACGACCTCGGACGGATGGTTGACATGGTTCCAAGAGAGCTCGGAGATGTGAACCAGACCGTCGATACCGCCGAGATCGACGAAGGCGCCGAAGTCGACGATGGAGGAAACGGTGCCCTTAAGACGCATGCCCTTGGAAAGCTTGGACAGGATCTCGGCGCGCTCGTTCTTGCGGCCTTCCTCAAGCAGCACGCGGCGGGAAAGCACGACGTTGTTGCGGTTGCGATCCATCTCGATGACGCGGGCTTCGATCTCGGTGCCCAGGTACATGTCGAGATCCTTCACGCGGCGAAGGTCCACGAGGGATGCGGGCAAAAAGCCGCGAAGGCCGATGTCGAGGATGAGGCCGCCCTTGACGACTTCGATGACCTCGCCAGTGACTGTCTCGCCGGCCTTGAACTTCTCTTCGACGCTGATCCAGGCGCGCTCGTACTCGGCACGCTTCTTGGAGAGGATCAGGCGACCGTCCTTGTCTTCCTTCTGGAGAACGAGAGCTTCGATCTTGTCGCCAAGGCTGACGATCTCGGACGGATCGGCATCCTTGCGGATGGAGAGCTCGCGAACGGGGATAACACCCTCGCTCTTAAATCCGATGTCGACGAGCACCTCGTCGTGCTCAATCTTCACCACGGTGCCGTCGACGAGATCGCCCTCGTCGAAGTCGGTCAGCGTGCCATCGATCATCTTGTTCATTTCCTCGTCGGAGATGTCGGTGAAGTCGATGACGGAAGTGTTCTTAATTTCGGTCAAAACGGACCCCTTTCGAACCTTCAAATTCCGGGGACCCTTCGCCATGATTGATTGCTTACGTGTAAACCATGTTCGTACGTAGTGGAAACCGACCCGCCCGAAGGCTGCCGGCCGCGCAAAAAACATGTCTCGGGGGCCAACATTACTTACCGCCTATGGGTTTTTCCATAAGCTTGGTTAGTATACCACGCTCCGATACGCCTCGACGAAACGAAATCTCAAGGCTCGCGAATGCACAAAAAGAGCCGACAACCGCACGCTTAGTGCAGCTGCCGGCTCTCATGCCTTGGCGTCGAAACCGACTCGTTCTCAAGCCCAATCGCTACGGCGGGCAGCGCAAAAGCTTGAGCCCCGAGGCTTCTTCTTACGCCTCCTTCTTGCGAAGGCGCGGGAAGGTGAATGCGATGACCGCCGCTACGAGCATCGTCACGCCGACGATGCCGAAGGAATTGCCCACAACGCCCGTTGCGTCGATGAGCATGCCGGCAAGCCACGGACCGAGGTAGCGGCCGACGACGTTTACCGTGCCGATGAAGCCCGTGCCTGTGGCGCGGATGTCGTCGGTGTAGTACTCGCCTGCCGTGGTCATGATGACCGTGATGACGCTCGTCGTCGCAGAGATGATCGCGACGAAGATCCAGCAGACCATAAGCGAGGGCGAAGGCGTGTTCGTCAGGTAGAAGAAGTAGGCCAGACCGAAGATGCCGGAGAGCGCGACCACCGTAGCGATGACGTTTTTGCGCTCGACATGGTCGGAGAGCGTGCCCAGGATAAGCTCGCAGATGATGGTCAGGATGCCGCCCCAGGTAATGGCAAGCGACGCGGATGCCAGATCAAAGCCTGCAGACTGGATGGATGCCACGTAGTACTGGGTCGCTGCCATGTAGCCAACCTGGTAAACGATGTAGAAGATGCCGAAGTGCCAGGAAATCGGCATCTTGAGCACGCGCTTGAGCGCCTCGCCTGCGCCAACCTTGCCCGACTTCTGATCCTCGAGCTTCGGCGCGGGAGCAGCCTGCGTGCCTGCAGGGGCGCCGTAGGGCGCAAGGCCCTTCTCCTCGGGTCCTTCGCGGAAGAATGCCGCCACGAAGACCGTGATCACGGCGAACACGATGCCGAAGATCACGTAGGTCCACTGCCAGCCCATCGCGCCGATGATGAGCGGAGCGATGATACCCAAGATAATCGCCGAGAAGTTCGCGCCCGGCGTGATGAGGCTCATGCCGAAGCCGCGACGATGCGGGGCGAACCAGCGAGAGACGATTTTCGGCAGGATGGCCATGAGCAAGCCGGCCGTGCCGACGCCCGCGATAGCCCAGGTGCCAATCGCAACCGGCAGCCCGTACTGGGCGAAGAAGCCGAACAGCAGCGCGCCGATCGAGGCGAGCCCGCAAGCGATGGTCATCGCCCAACGGGTGCCGATCTTGTCGCCGAGCATGCCCCACACGATCGACAAGCCCGCGTAGAAGATCATGAACACCGAGGTGATGAGACCGACATCAGCGTAGCTCACACCGAGCGTCTGACGAATCGGTTCGAGCGCGACCGCGGGAAGTCGCTGACAGCTCAAGACGATAGCCTGCGTTAAAAAGCCTCCGAGGCAAATAATGAATGCATAATGGAGGCCGTTCCCCTTTTTCGACGGGGCGGTATCTTCAATGGTTTGAAGCATTGCCGCTTCCTTTCTGAAATGATAGTCGAATCGGATCGTTGCGATCGACCGGCGAAAGCGTCCCCTTATGACGCGCTACCGCCGAGCGAGCGCAGTTTCGTGAAAATAGCTCCCCTTCTTGCCCTCCTCCTTTCCTTCTTCATCTCGAGATACGACGATTTCTTCTCCGCCGCCTCTTCGTTGAATCTCGCGTACGCCTCGCCTCCGACCTCGGCTTCGAGCTCGGCCGCGCGGGCAAGCTTCTCCTCGTCCTCGATAAGGGAAGCCGCCTTCTTCTTGCGGTCGGCGGGCACGTATATGTCAACCCCGTAGTTCTTGTCCTTGCTCATGGGGATTGCCATCGCTGCAATGGGGTGGTTCATCTTCGTCGTTCCGCGGTCGATGCCGTAAAGTGGGATTCCCGCTTCGCGAAACAGGTATGCCATCCCGTCGTACTGCCAGGTCATCTTGATGTTTACGAGAAATGCCCACGTGGTTTTCTCGAACTCGGCAAGGTCGACCATGGTGGTGAAGCCTTGTCTTTTCTGAGGCATAGAACCTCCTTCACGCCATTGCGCGTCAAATGAAAATGATGGGTTTTCGCTGTTTGGGGAGTGCGCGGTCCGTCTAAGCGAGAGAAACGGACCGCGCATGTGAGGGATGGATAGTTTCCTTACGATGCCTTACGGCATAAAGCAGCACACCTTGTGCTCGCCAAGGTCGGCCAAGCGCTTCGAGACGTCCTCAACAGGAACGATCTCGATGCATTTCGCCAGGCAGTGCAACTCGCACAGCGGCACCTTGCCCGCCTCTCGGCGCTCGGCGCACAGATCGCACGCCCGGGACGGCACGGGGACATAATCCCATTCCCACTTGCCGCCAATCTTGTTCGGGCCGATCTGCTCGACCTTCATGCCCCACTCCTCAGCGCCAAGGCCTTTTTCCTTCGCGCAGGAGACAACGCAGGACTCGCATCCGGTGCAGTACTTGTAATCGATGATCATCGCATGTTGCATGTCGCACACCCCCTAATCCTTCATGCTGTCGACGCGCGTGATGGAACAGATGCCGTTCTTGTACGGCGCGCCATATCCGGTGACGCCGACGCTCTCATGTGGGATGAGATTGTTGGCGTTCGCATCGAACACGCCGAAGAGATTGGGCGCTTCCCCGTCTTGCTCAGGGAACCACCAGGCATGCTCCAAGTGAATGGTCTTCTCGTTAACCTCGTAGGTGAGGTGCGCCTTCTGCGTGCACTTGCCGAACATGGTGTCGACGCGCACCCAGTCGCCCTCGCGGATGCCGTATTTCTCGGCCGTGGCAGGATTGATGGTCACAAGCGGGTCGGGATGCAGCGCACGCAGCGAGGGAATCTGTCGGTGCTCGGAGTGGAAGGCGCTGATGTGGCGGCCGCCCGTGGTGTAGACGAGCGGATATTTCTCAACGACCTCAGGCGGCTGGGACACGGGACTGTAGTCAGGCTCCTCAAAATAGGGAACCGGCTTCTCGTCATAGGCCTCGAGCACGTAAGAGTACAGCTCCACGCGGCCGGTGACCGTCTGGAAACCGGGCTGCCCGTCGTCGCGCAAATCGCCCGTCTCGTACTTGCGGTACTTGTAGTCGGCTTGGATGACGGACTTCTCGCGCAGTTCCTCGATGCCGTAGCCGTAGTTCTCCTTCAGCTTGGTGTCGAAGAAGTCATCAATCGTGGTGAAGTCCCCCCAAATCTCGGGGCGCATGCGCTTGCCCATGTCGACCAAGATCTCAAGATCGCTTTTCGTGTTGGGGTTCTCCACCGCGGTGTTCATAGCGCCCACGAAGTGCTGGTTGCGCCCGTAGTTCGGCGTGACCAGGCCATCGTGCTCGGCGAAGGTCGAAAGCGGCAATACCAAATCGCACAGGCCCATGATGGTCGGGGTCATGAAGATATCCTGAGCCACGATGAAATCGAGGTCCTTCATCGCCGCGTACCAACGCTGCGGCTGGTCAGCCATGCAGGCGAGCGGGTTCGAGCCGATAAGCCAGCACATGCGCAGCGGGTAATACTCGGGATAATCCTTGTACATTCCCTCGAGCCAGTTCAGAAGCGTGTCGCCCTGAACGCCGCCCATGGCAGCGCCCGTGTTGAACATGCGGTACTTGCCCGTGGGGTCGACGATATGCTTCTCCGCCATGCCCTCGGTGAGCGTGTCGGACATGTCATAGCGCCACTGACCGATGAAGCTCGTAGGCTTCGTGATGGTGATTCCGCCGGGCACATCGATATAGCCGCAAATGGCGCAAATCGCCATGAAGCACTGTGCCGCCTGCGTGGACTGCTTGGACTGGTCAAGCGCAACGCCCCAGGTCGCAGTTGAGGGCGCATTCGTCGCGAAGGCGCGTGCGGCTCCCACGAGCTGCTCAGGGTCGACCCAGGAAACCTCCTGGACCTTCTCGGGCGTCCAAGGCTTCACCGCCTCGGAGAGCTCCTCGAAGCCGTAGCACCATTTCTCGACGAAGTCATGATCGTAGAGGTCCTCGGAGATGATGACGTTCAAAAAGCCCATGCCGACGGCGGCATCGGTGCCGGGGCGCAGCTGCAGATGATACTCCGAGTGCGCACCGAGCCAGGTCAGACGCGGGTCCACGGTGATGATCTTCGCGCCGCGCTTCATGATGTCGATGATGCTGTGGCCGAAGAACCCATCAGGGCTCGAGTAGAGCGGGTCCTTGCCCCACACCATGATGTATTTCGGGCAAACCCAGCGCGGGTCGTCGTAGCGATCGGGGAAGAACTGCGCAGAGTCGATTTCCGGCACGCCGGCGCCCAGGAGGTAGTTCACGATGGTCGCACGCGGGCCGTAGCAAGCCTCGCCCGAGAACGGGTAGGTCGACGCGCCATTCGGCGTGTTCATGATAGCCGGTCCGTACACCGGGGCATAAAGCGTCGACTCGCGACCCGTGCCCGTCAGCGTGAAGATGCACTCGGCGCCGTAGTTTTCCTGAAAACCGCGGATCTTCTCCTCGAGCAAATCGTAGGCCTCGTCCCAAGAAATCTTCTCCCATGCATCCTTGCCGCGATCCTCGCGGGCACGCTTCATGGGGCTCAGCAGACGGTCCTTGTGATAGACGACCTCGTCGAGCGCGATGCATCTCGGGCACAGACGGCCCTGCGTGATCGGATGGCTCGGGTCGCCCTCCACCTTCACAATCTTTCCGTCCTTCACGTGGATGAACATGCCGCATCCAACCGGATGATCTCCTGGAGGCGACCATGCACAGGTGCGGACTTTCAATACCCCGTCTTCTTCGGTGATGAATGGCTTGCACGAAGCGCAAGTTTCTCCCATTTCACTCCCCCTCCTTCGTCGGTTTCGCGAAGGCCTCGCCAGACCTTCGCGCCATTTCGAACGACCCGAACTCTACGCTTCGGGAGCTGGGGGGGAGAAAGACCCGTCGCGGGGTGTTTCGGACACCCCCCACGCCACGAGAGACAAACCCCCCGCAATGGGGGGTCTAACTACCCCTTACAGGTCTCACCTGGGAAAACGAAGTGGTGTATGCTACGCGTCGGGAAAGGAGAGAGGCTATGTCGTGCTACACCTGCACGCACTGCAACAAGTGCGAAATGTTCTCTATCAAGGTTGCCGTAGTATGCAAAAGCTGCGGAGCGGAAGTGCCCGCGGGGGCAGGCGCATGTCCTGTATGCGGGGGCGCCTCCCTCGCGCAGAAGGTCATCAAGCCCGCCGCGACTACATCCGCAGATAAAGCTCCTCGACCGCGTCGATGAGCTCCTGACGCGAATGGATGCCAAGCTTCGCGTACACGTTTTTCACGTAGCCTTTCGCCGTGTTCTGCGCGATGACCAACTCGTCGGCAACATACCCGATCGTTCTGCCGCGCGCGAGCAAAGCGAGTACCTCCGTCTCGCGCGCCGTCAACTTCGCCTCCGAAGCGAGCGTCGCGCATGCGCGATCGAAAAGCGCCCCAGGGGCTTCATCCTCGGGAGCATGGGCTTCTTCGGTCTTTGCCGCAGACTCGTTGGGGGTCTGCCCTTCGGCCGCACGCTGACTTAAGCGTTCGACCACCCGCTGCTCCTGCTTCGCGAGCATCACGTCGAGCGCCCGCTCGATAGTGCCTGTGGAAAGCGCCAAGGTGAACACGAGCACAAGGAGCACGCTCATAACGGCAAGGTAAGCCACGTAGTAAACGGAATCGCCCGAGAAAAGCCCTTGGTTCAGCATCACCACCACGACGCCGACCGTCGTACCGAGAGCCGACGCGCCGCACCCGAAGCCGAACACGCGCGTGGGGGTGAGCGTCGTTCGCCCCGCAAGGTCGACGAGTAGGCACCACACCACGATCACGAAGATGTTGTACAGCACGCCCGCAATCGCACTCTGCACGATGTCGGGAGAGCCTAAAATCGGCGTGACAAGCATCGCGAACGCCATGAGCAGCCCGATTGGAAGATAAAGCGAGCTCACGTTGAAGTTGCGCGTGCGAAGCAGCAGGCACAGCCCCAAGATGAAGCCCGCGATGCAGACAAGCGAGACGATGCACTCAACAGGCGTCGAGGCGCCGGAGACAACGATCATGCCGATACCCTTCGACACACCCGCTGCCAGCGCGAACGCGCACACGGCAAGAACAAGTCGCACGAAAAACCCTTGCGGCAGCTTATCGATGCTGATCGCCTCTTCGAGCGGATCGGTCTTGCTCACCTCGTCGGGCACGCAAAACGAGCAGAACACCGAGGCGAACGGCAAAAGCGACACGAGGACAACCGAAATATCTCCCGGAGCTCCTTTCACCGCGAAATAAATGAGGAAGGAAAGGAGCGCTGCGCTGCTAATGGTGACGCACGCCTCCGTGCCGCTCAGACGGCTTGTCACCAAACCAACGCGCAGACAAACGAATGCCGTCCCAAGGCCCGTTCCCACCATGGCGATGTCGCAAGCGAGACTCCCAACATCATGACTTGCCGCGACGACGAACGTGGACGCGGAAGCGATGATGGCCATGACAACCGTCAACGGGCCGTGCGCAATGCGCTCGTTGAAAAACGAATCAAGCGCACCCGCCAAAAACAAACATGCGGTAAGGGGGATGCCGGAGAGCATATAGTTGCGCAAGAAGCGTGCCACAGCGTCGTCCGCCCCCGAGAATGAGACCAGGTCGACCCCCGTCACGGAAAGCAAAATCCATGCCCCGTAAAAGCTATAGCTTAAGTATCGAAGTTGCGGAAGCCTATTGCCGATACTTGACAAGGCCCAGCTGATTCCCTCTGTTCTATTCTCCACGCACGTCCCCTATTGTCCATTCCAAACGCGCGAACCCCTTTTCGCGCGTTGTCCATTATGCAGCTTGGGACGTCGTTTCGCTAGGGAGGAAGCGCGCACCACCCCCAGGTTCCGAGGAAAACCAGTGACGAAACCCCTTGTGAGGGCTGCAGCCTAATCAATCAGCGCTTCCCTAGTTTTCCATCAAATATTCCCTCAACAGCGGCATCTCGAACTCGACAAAGCCCCTGCGAGGCGCCGAAATGAGCCCCTGCTCGACTAACCGCGTCCGGTACACCCGTGCATAATTGGGCGTTTTACCCATACGCTCGGCAATATCGTTCATCAAGCTTGGATGCCCTTTGTCGGGAAGCATCGCCTCTAGAAATGCGATATCACCATCGGAGAGGTCCTGCAACGTCTTTTTTATGATGCCGTTTACGAAATCGCGACGCGCGAGCTCCGCTCCGCGCTCCACATGAGCGACCTCGATAACCGACGAATCCTTCGCTTCGATCCACGTACGGAATCCGACAAGTTGCATCATATAGGCAAACCCGCCCGTCGCTTCCGCAGCAAGCGAAAGGGCGTCATCGCCAATCGATTTCCCCGCCTCCTCGATTGTTTCGCGGAATGCATCGGTGATATCCGCGTCTTCAATGCGACCAAGCTGATGCTGCGCCGCACGCCTCAGAAAAGAAACGGACTTGTCCGACAGAAGCGCCGAAACATTGACGGGCAGACCCGCCATGAAAAGCGCCACTTTGCGATCTTCGCGTACGAAATGCTGGAATGTCGCCGAAAAGTCGATGAGCTCCTCGAGATTGGGATCGATCTCATCGATAGTGATGAGAAGGCCGATGGAGTACTCTGCAAGCACATCGAGAATGCGGCTCATGCGCGTACGCCAATTGCCCGAATCAGAGTTACGGTATTCCCACGATGCACTGAATAGCGATGAGATAGACACCGAGGTCAGTCGCTTAAACGAAGGTCTTTCAATGAACTCGTTCGCCGCATCCATCGTTCTTTCGAGAATATCTTCGAGCATGCCGGGGCGCGCCGTGACATTAGCCGAAATCCACCCGCTCGCCTCCGCCTTGCGCGCAAGGTGCGACATAAGAACCGTCTTTCCCACACCGCGGGGACCTGAGAACAAGCTACACAGATTGGGATCATTGGGATTAAGGGAGAAGGCCTGCTCGAATTCGCCAATCAGGATTTTGCGCCCCGCAAGAATGGGCGGCACTTTTCCGAAACTCGGGGTAAATGGATTTATTGAAGACTCCATACGACTCCTGTCTCGTTTTTTCTTTTTGCTAATTTTTTTTCTTTTTGCCAATCTGCATTATAGCAGATGGGAGGCTTATAACTCACCCAAGCTGAAACCTAAGCGAAAGCCATTATCTGTACAATACCGAATGAAATGCCTGCATTTTACCGAACGGAAAGCCTGCAAACCGACTATAGCTCACCTGCTTTTTCGGCATAGAGCTTGAAAAGGTGGGCAACTATCTTCTCCTCGTCGCCGTTGAAGTCTACGTCGTAGGCGGCTTCAACTGCAGCGTCGAGTTCCTTGTGCGCAGAGAGCAGGTCAGTTGGCATTTTGTCGGGGTCGTACAGGTCGGCGAGCGTAGCACCAGGGTGTGCTTCGCGGGCATTCAGGACGCCTTGGGCGCAGGACTCGATAGCTGCGCGCTGTTCGGGCGTAGGATCCGGCCAGATGAAGTTGTTGTAGACGATACCGCCCGAATAGCGGTAGTCACTCTTGAGCCGCCCAGCCACCGTTCTCATCCAAGCGTTATGGAATTGCGAGTGGAGGACGCCGAAGTGATATAGGGTGGCATCGGGAATCAGGAACACCAGGTCGCTGCAGAAGGTTTCGGGACCGATGAACCCGAGCGGGATGTAGCGCCGCCGCTCCGAGGAAACTTTGGGAACGAGGACGGAACTGCCCTTCACTATTATTTCTGTGCCAAAGTGCTGAGGCGATTCGGCGGCTTTCAAGGTCTGCCTTCTTTTACTTGATAGCCGGTAGTCGCGTACGGCATTAGCCCTCTCCTGGCAGCACGGCATCGCAGCCATGTCCGATACGGAAGCATTTCCAAGCCATAGACACCATCGAGTTTCGCCATGGAGAAACTCGCGCGAACCGAGCCAAGGGTGAAAGAAACGTGCGGCAGTAGGTTCGGACGCCAAGAAGCCTTCCTTCTCCAATTCAGTGAATAGGTAGTTGCCGCCATCGATTGGCTGTGAACCGATTCCGATCTTAGGCACGTCGCATAGCGGCTTGCTGCGGTTCCATACGAAAACGCTCGGCGCATCCGCCAGGTAAGCATTGATGCTTCGCGGATGCTGCTCTACCGCCGCAGCATCTGGACCATTGTGATGAAACAGACACTTGTCACCATCAAGCTTGGAGAATCCCACAATGACGACGAACACATGCGCCTGGTCGCTGGCCTCACTCGCCCAGCGGAACGTGTCATGAGCGAAGTCGATGTGTACACCTAAATCGGAAATCGGCTTCCATATGTTCGCAACCTGCTCGCCTTGACAGATACTGTTTGTGGAGACGAAAGCGCTCCGAACAGGGAACGGACCAACATACTCAGCAGCTTTCATGTACCAGCCGGCAACATAGTCGACGTTTCCGCAGTTCTTCGCACCGTGGAACACTTCGACGAGATCCTCTTTCTGCTCCTTGCTCTGATTTCGCGCGCCCAGAAACGGCGGGTTGCCGATTACATAGCTGCACCTTTCCGCGGGCAGCACTTCGCCCCAATCCATGCGCAGGGCGTTGCCTTCGCGAATGTTGCTGTTGGATTTTAGCGGCAGGAAGTCGAACTCCCGCAAAAGGATCTCCTGCGTGGCCTCCATCATCTGCTCCTCGGCGATCCACAGCGCCGTTTTCGCCACGCTCACCGCGAAGTCGTTGATCTCGATGCCGTAGAACTGGTTGATGGAAACTTCGATGGGCTCAGCGTCCCCGTCGAGGCCAAAGCCCATCTGGTCGCCCTGCAAGTCCTCTATCACGCGGTTCTCCAGCTTACGCAGCGACAGATAGCTTTCGGTGAGGAAGTTCCCGCTACCGCAGGCCGGGTCCAACACACTGATGGATGCAAGCTTTTTCTGAAAGCGGCGCAGCTTGAGCTTGCGGTTACGCTCGATGCTCTCGCCCTCCACCGCCGCCAGCTCGGTGCGCAATTCGTCTAAAAACAGCGGGTCGATAACCTTATGGATGTTCTCGATGGAGGTGTAATGCATGCCGCCGGCGCGGCGCGTTTCTGGGTTTAGGGTGCTTTCGAACACGGCACCGAATATGGTAGGGCTGATGTCTTTCCAGTCGAACTTCACGGACGCGTTTAACACCAGGTCAACGCGCATGTCTTCGGTGAACTGCGGTATGATAATGTCCTCGTCGGAAAACAGCCCACCGTTAACGTAGGGGAATGCCGCCAGGTCAGCGTCGAGGTAGGGGTCGCGCTCGGCTGTCGGCGTGTCGAGCGTGCGAAACAGGTCGATGAGCGCTTGGCGCATGTGTTTAGCCTCGAAGGATTTCAGATAGTCGCCAAATGCCTGATGGCGCTGCAAAAGTCCCGCGTCCTCAGCGTACAGCAAGAACACAATGCGCACGATGAGCACGTTCAGGCTGCGTTGCTCATGCGCGTCGGTTTCGAGGTTTTTGTACTGGCCAGCGAACGCCCTGTATAGCTTGCCGACGATCTCGCCCGCCTTGACGGAGAGCTCTTGCTCACGCACCAGGCGACTGTTTGTATAGTTCGTCAAAAACGATAGCAGATGGAGCCGCTCGGGCATCTCCGCGAGCAAAAGCGGCGTGAAGACGTCTTCGGGGTGCTCGAGGTCGTAGATGCGGAACTCATCAAAGTTGCAGGTGATTATCCAGCGCGGACGGATGGAGTGTGGCAGGTTGTCGGCGTACCATTTTGCCTGCTGAAAGGGCGTTTCCGCACCCGCTTTCTTCGAGCGTACCGTCGCCTCGTCAAGCGAGATGCCGCGACCTTTCATTTCTACGAGCACGCCCATGTCCTCGTAGAACACGTCGATCTTGCGACCTTTGACCTTGCGTTCGAATTCTAACACGCGCGTGGCGTTGGAGACACCCAGCACATCTTGCAGAAGCTCAATCCAAAACGAGCGCGAGTGTTCCTCCTCCACGCACGACATGGCCTTCCAGCGCTTGACGAATTCCCTCGCTGCATGTTTCTGCTCGATAGTGTTCATGCGCAACCGCTTCCGCTCCAGTTTTTCACTGGCACAATTCTACCCCTCTGAACATTTCGAGAGGCAGAGTTGCACGAGATTGCGCGAATCGGCAATTTACACCCCATCCACGCAATCGGGGCAAAGGCCGGTGAAGATGATGTCGAAGCCCTCAATCTGGAAGCCGTGGGTGTCGCGCACGCTCGAGAGCAGTTCCTCGCTGGGCATCTCGACGTCGTAGACGACACCGCATTCCCGGCATATCGCGTGGTAGTGGCAATCGCAGCGGAAGTCATAGCGGTCGGCGCCGCCCGCCACAGGAATATGAAGCACCTCGCCCTGCTCGGTCAGCACGTTGAGGTTGCGGTACACCGTCGCCCGCGAGATGCTCGGGTGCTTCTCGCGCACCGCGTCGTACACGTCTGCCGAAGTGGGATGGTTGTGAAGCGAGCGAACCGCCTCGAGTACGAGCGCTCGCTGTCGTGTGTTCCTTGTCGCCGCGCAACTTGCAGCACCCGCTTTCGCCGTAACCTTCGATGTGTTCGCCATTTCGCCTCTTTTCAAGCTTGCTAATCGTAATCTTAATAGGAGTATATATCATTAGCAGAGACTTTATGCAAGCATGATGAAGGCTCCGACGGAAAATCCATCGGAGCCTTCTGAATTGGAGAACTCAAGCTGTCGCGCGAACGCTTGCCGAGCCTATACCGCCGATTCTCCGCGCTCATCGGTGCGGATGCGGATGACCTCGTCAATCGGAGAGACGAAAATCTTGCCGTCGCCCACGTTACCCGTGCGCGCCGTCTCGGTGATGACCTTCACCAGCCCGTCAACCTCGCCATCGGCAACCACGAGTTCGAACTTCACCTTGGGCACCATGTTCAGCAGAACCTCGGTGCCGCGGTAGTATTCCTTCCAGCCATGCTGACTGCCGCAGCCGTTGACCTGGGAAATCGTCATGCCGCCAACCTTTGCCGCAAAGAGAGCCTCCTTGAGCGGTTCGAGCTTCTCGGGGCGCACAATCGCAGTAATCCTCTTCATAGGTTTCAACTCCTTCCTTAAAACCCGCCTAGTCAAGACCGATATAGGCAGGGTACGCGGACTCGCCGTGTGCCGCAACGTCGAGGCCTTGCGCCTCTTCTTCCTCGCTGACGCGCAGGCTGCCCTTGAAGCACGCCTTCACGATGAGGCCGATGACCACGTCGAGCACGCCAACGAACACGACCGTGATCAGGATGCCCAGGATCTGACTGCCCAGAAGCGAGGCATCGCCGGTGTAGATGAGGCCGCCGAAATCGGTCCAGGAGAGCTCGGGTACGCAGAAGATGCCGGTGCAGATGCCGCCGACGATGCCGCCGACTGCGTGGCAACCGAATGCATCAAGCGCGTCATCGTAACCGATCTTGGCCTTGCAGAAGGAAATCGCGAAGTAGCAGATGGGGGAAACGATGAGGCCCATGACGAGCGCAGCCCAAGGCTCCACGAAGCCAGCAGCAGGGGTGATCACGACGAGGCCTGCAACAAGACCGGTGGCAGCGCCGACGAGGGTGGGCTTGCCGACCTTCACGCGCTCGACAATTACCCACGAGATGAGGGCGGAGCCGGAAGCGACGACCGTGTTCACCAAGGCGAGCGCCGCAACACCATCAGCCGCGAACTCCGAGCCCGCATTGAAGCCAAACCAGCCGAACCACAGAAGCGTAGCGCCCAGGGCAACGAACGGAACGTTGTGCGGACGGTAGCTCATCATGCCGAAGCCCTTGCGCTTGCCCAGAAGCAGGCAGAGGACAAGGCCAGTCAAGCCGGAGGAGATGTGGACAACATCGCCGCCTGCGAAGTCGAGCGCGCCGATGGTGTCGCCGATGAGGGAGCCGTCACCGCCCCAAACCATGTGCGCCAGCGGCGGATACACCACGATGGTCCAAATGGCAACGAACGCGCAAATCGCACCATACTTCATACGGCCCGCAAGAGAGCCGGTGATGATTGCCGTGGTAATCATGCAGAATGCCAGCTGGAAGACGACATCCGCCATCGCGGGATAGCAGTCGTGACTCAGCGCTTCGGGTGCCTCACCAGTGATGTTGGCGACCAGGCCCGTAAGACCGATCTGGTCGAAGCCTCCGAAGAACGGAATCGAGCCGTCTCCGCCGTAAGCGAAAGACCAACCGAAAATCGTCCACGTGATTGCAACGATGCCCAAGACGCCGAACACCATGACCATAGTGTTAACAACGTTCTTGCGGCGTGACAGACCTCCGTAGAAGAACGCAAGGCCAGGCGTCATAAGCAGGACCAGCATCGCACAAACGAGCATGAATCCTGTATTACCCGAGTCAAACATTGCATTTACCTCCTCTGTTTCTAGACGTGCATCTGTATGACAGAGAAGATAATCGCACCTCAAAACGCGCTCAAACGGCGCGAAGCCCAGTGTTAACGTTCATTCAAACGCACCGTAACAAACGGGAAGCGCGAGCGAAACAGAGAAGAAATAACCCCAGGTCACCTGGCCTAGGGCTATTGTTTCAAGCAGATTTCAGAGCCCCGCTCGCCGATGGGAGCGGGTTTTGCGAGCAGCATGGGGCTTCCTTAGATTCTGGATTCTCCGCCCTCAGGAACCGACGACATCTCAAGGCTGAAAATCCCTTTTCAGCCTACACACCCTTCCCAAAGCGTTGGCCTCATGGCGAAATGCAGCACCCGGGTAAGCCATTGATGCGGCGCGAATGCCCTCCTCGAGATTACGAAGCGCACAGTCGATGACCGTCTCAGCGCCCGCCGCGTCCAATCCCCAGGAAGCGGCCTCGGCGATGATGTCGGCCCGCGTCAGCTTCTCAGGGTTTAACACCCCGTTGACACGCATGGAAAGAATCCCTGTACGGGGCTCAACCTCGGCAATGGGCACCACATCGTAGAGCGGCGCAAGCTCAGGAACCATCTGCTCGCGGTAGAGAAACGATGTGTTCTTGGCGTGCGCATCCCAATTGCCAAGCGCCAGATTCGCAACGAGCTGGCGCAACAGCTCTTCCTTCTCGCCCTCGGGGTCGGAGGAATATTTCTGCAGCAAGTCGGCAATTGCGACGTACGTGGGGTCATCGCCCTTGGGTGCGCTTGCGGTGGCGTACTTGCCGTGCGGATCGATTCCGAGCGCTTGGCAAGCATCCTCTTGATGAAGCCTAGCTACGCACTTGGAGACGTCGTCGACAACCCTATCGTAGCGTTCGACCACAAGCGTGCCCGGCGCATCGTCCAAGTCGAGCAGAGCCACCCTAGACGCACGCGCCGCGTGCCCAGCTGCCGTCATAGCCCAGGCCTCCGACTCAGCCAAACCGGGATAATGCTCGCTTTCGGGTTTGAGAATATGTGTGCTAGAGCTGTCGCCCATCGGTAGCAGGACGTCGTCGGCAACGACGGAGTACGCTCCCTCGGGAATCGTCGGCATAACGACGCACATCTTCTCTTGGAATCCACCAAGCGACATGCGAAACAGCTCACTCTCGACTTGCGGAAGTCGTGCCGTAACGCTCGAGAGCTTTTCGGCTAGCGCCGATGGAGAAATCGCCTCGAACCGCAATTCGAGAGCCCTCTTGTGGCCGCGCTCGAACACCCTCACTGCACCAGCGCACTCCCAGCCTATCTCAGCAAGAAGGCCGATCCAATCGTAGGGCGAAACACCAAGGCTCCTGCAGATCTCGTCGCGACGGCTTCCCTCGGGAAGCAGACCGTTAAACCATGCAGAGGTCTTTGCCTCGCCGAACGGGCGACCCTTCGCGGGAAACGCCATCGAGAGTACTGGCCGACCGGCGAGCTTATCGGCGACCGACTGCTCGTACTCGAAGCGTCCTCCCTTGCGGTTCTCGACAACATGCCCGACCAGTTTATCCCCCAGAAATACGTCGAGCTGCCTCATTCGGTCACCTTCACGTCCGCGCCCTTGGGAACGATGACCATGCGAAAGCCCAGCTGCTGCAGGTAGCGGTCAACCTTGACCGCCGACACGTTCTTGCCTGTCTCAAGCGCCGAAAGCGTCACCGACGAGAAGCCGAGCTTTTTCGCCATCTCGACCTGCGTGATGCCGCGCTCCCTGCGTGCCTCACGCAGAAACTCGCCGATGTCCTCGTGTGAGTAAGCGTTGGTCCACATGCAATACCGCCATTCAAAATACTTTATATTCGTTGTAATAACATTACTATACAGAATACTTAATAGTATCTCAATATCACAAATAATAAGTTATTTGAATCTTGAATGCTGAAGAACGGACTTGAGGATTCCATAAATGCCCGCGCCTTCGCTACAAGTTCACCTCAGTATGCATCAGAATGCCAGAGGACCATCGCATTCCGCGCAAAGCAGCGCCTGATGCCCTCGTTAGAGCGCTTCGAGTTTCTCCTCAATAGCAGCGGCGATTCCTTCGGCGTCGAGGCCGAGCTCATGCATAAGGAAATCGGGAGCGCCTTGCATGATGTAGCGGTCGGGAATGCCCAGCGTGAGCACGGGCGCCTTCGCGTCCTGGCGCGCAAGCTCGGCGAGCACCTCTTCCCCGACACCGCCTTCGATAACACCGTCTTCCACCGTCACCACGAGACGGGTTTCGGCAGCCCGGCGAATCGCCTCAGTATCGAGTGGCTTCACCCAGCGCATGTCAACAACACGAACGGACAAGCCCTCGCCCTCGAGCGCAGCCGCAGCTTCGTTCGCAGGTGCAACCATGTTCCCAAACGCGAGGATCGCGACATCGAACCCGTCCCTCACCAGACGAGACACGCCAGGCTCGTAGGTTTCGGGCTTGTCAGGAATGGGCACACCGCACGCCTCGCCGCGCGGATAGCGCACCGCGAACGGCCCGCCGAGCACGAGCGCGGTATGAAGAGAATTCACGAGTTCCGCCTCGTTTGAGGGCGCAAGCACTCGCATATTGGGAACCATGCGCGTGTAGACCAAGTCGAACATGCCGTGGTGCGTCGGCCCATCGGCGCCCACCAAGCCCGCGCGGTCGATAGCGAACACGACGTCGAGGTTCATGAGGGCGTTGTTCACAATGAGCTGGTCGATGGCGCGCTGCAGGAACGTAGAGTACACGGCAAACACCGGCTTGCGCCCGCCGATAGCGAGTCCCGCCGCCATGCCAGCTGCGTTCTCCTCGCAAATGCCCACGTCGATGAAGCGGTCGGGGAACTCCTTTTCGAAACTAGTAAGCCCCGTGCCGCTTTCCATCGCGGCGGTGATCGCAACGATACGCTCATCGACGCGCGCCTCGTTCAAGAGGGCCTCGCCGAACACCGAAGTGTAGCTCGGCGCCTTCGCGGGCTTCTTTATAGCCTTGCCCGTGGCGATATCGTAAGGACCCGTACCATGGAAACGCGTCGGCTCCGCCATCGCGGGACCATACCCAGCGCCCTTCTTGGTGACCACGTGCATGAGCACTGGGCCATCTGCGGCCAGGCACGTCGAGAGCATTTCCTTCAGCTCGTGGATGTTGTGTCCGTCAACCGGCGTCGTGCACACGATGCCCAGCTGCTCGAAGATCATGGAGTGGGGAATGACGAACTGCTTCATCGATTCCTTCGCATTGCGCCCGAAGTGCATGAGGGCGCTGCCGAGGGCGCCCGACTGCTCCATAGCCTCCTGCACGCGGTCGCGTGTCGTGCGGTACGACGACGACGTGCGCAAATAGCCAAGGTGCTTCATGAGCGCGCCGACGTTGCGCGAGATGGACATCTCGTTGTCGTTCAGGATGATGACCATGGGAAGCTGGGCTTGCCCGATGTAGTTCAGCGCCTCGAAGGCCATGCCTCCGCCTAGCGCCGCGTCGCCGATGAGCGCGACGATCTTGTTCGTGCCGCCCGAAAGCGCCCGCGCCTTGGCGAGCCCCACGGCAACCGAAAGCGAGTCGGATGCGTGGCCGGAAGCGTGCACGTCGTATTCGCTCTCAGAAGGCTTCGGGAAACCTGAAATGCCATGGAACGTGCGCAGCGTATCGAAACGATCGCGTCGCCCCGTCACGAGCTTGTGCGCGTACGACTGGTGCCCCACGTCGAAGATAAATTTGTCTTCCGGGCAGTTAAGAAGGCTGTGAACTGCGAGGATAATCTCGACCGCGCCAAGGGACGACGCAACATGGCCACCCGTTTTAGAAGTGGTGGTGATGATCTGCTCCCTGATCTCGCGAGCAAGGATCGAGAGCTCATCATCGGTGAGAAGTTTCAGGTCGGCAGGTGAATCGACCACGTCAAGTATGCGCTTATTCGCCATAATGCAAGAACTCCTCTTTCCCCCTCGCGCCTTCGTCGCAAAAGCGGTGCTATCGCGCAGCCAGCGTCGCCTCGTCTTGGCGCGCAGCGGCCGCCTCGCCCTCGTCGGGCGAGTTCTGATTGTCGGTCGCCTCGGCCTGGTTGGCCTGGTTGGCCTGTTCGGTTGTGAGGTTTGCAGCATCCTGCTCGAGAAGCTCCTCGGCGCCTTCTTCAGACAGATCGCATGCGGAAAGGCCGAGCTTCACCGCCTCCTCGTAAAGCGCGAGCGCTTCGTCGAGCGAGATGCCGGGCGCGCTTACCGCCTCGACGATTTCATCGAGGCGGTCGCGAACCTGATCGTACGATGCAGCGTTAGAGTCCGGCATTCACCGGCTCCTCGGGAGCACAGGTCGGTTCCTCTGCTGCGCAAGCCGGCTCTTCGGGCGACACGGCGTCATCCGAGGTATCCTCGCCTTCTGCCGCGGGCGCGTTCTCGACGGCGCCTTCCGCTGCGGGCTGCTCGCCAGCAAATTCAGCTGCAGAATCTTCTTCATTGGTCGGGAACGCGTAGGCCGCCAGGGCCTCTTCCTCTCGACGGCGCGCCGCCTCGGGATCCTTCGCATCTTCCTCGAGCTGGCGGGCAATGCGGCCCAAAACGCCGTTCACGAACCGAGGCGACTCGTCCTCGCCGCCGAAATCCTTCGCCAATTCGACCGCCTCGTTGATGGCAACCGAGACCGGCACCTCGTCGACGAAGAGCATCTCGTACGTCGCCAGACGAAGGATGCAGCGGTCGACGATGGGCATGCGGTTGAGCTTCCAGTTCTCGGAAGTAGAATTGAGGCGCACGTCGATGGGAAGCATCTTCTCGTCGACGCCCTCGATCAACCCGATCGCGTAGTCCGAAAGCGACTTGCCGTCGTCTTCGAGAACAAGGCCCGAATCGAGCAAATCGGACGGACGCGTGCCCTTTATTTCACTGGTATAGAGCACCTGGAGCGCGCTTTGACGCGCAGCGGTGCGTTCATGTCGTCGTGATGCCATTGATCTCCTATTCGGCGAACTGGATGCCGTCGATGTAGACATCGACCGAGGCAACCTCGACGCCGACCTGGCTTGCCACCGCATCGGCCACAGCCTGGCGCAAGCTGGATGCGACCTCGGGAAGCACGAAGCCGTAGTAAACCTCAATGCGCACGGCGACTGCCAGTTTGTTGTCTTCGTTTACGGTGATTTCGATACCCTGGGTCGACGGCTTCTGGCCGAACACGGCGCGGATGCCGCGGCCCTGTGCGCCCGCCGAGCCGACGCACGCGACGCCCTCGACCTCGCTGACTGCGATGGACACAATCGTTTCCACGACGCCCGGGGCGAGCGCCATACCTTCGACGTTCAACTCACTCATAACAAGTCTCCCATCTGGGTCTCGATGAAGTCAGTCGTGGCTTCACCCGCACGGAACACCTCGTTGTCGAGCACACGACGGTGGAACGGCAACGTGGTGGCGATGCCTTCGATCTTGAACTCGTCGAGCGCGCGGCGGCCGCGTGCAAGGCACTCCTCGCGATCCTGACCGCTCACGATGACCTTCGCCACCATGGAGTCATAATACGGCGAAATCGAGGAGCCTTCGTGAACGTAGGTTTCCACACGCACACCCGGGCCCATCGGAGGCTCGAAGCGCGTGATCTTGCCCGGACACGGACGGAAGCCGTGGTCGGGGTCCTCGGCGTTGATGCGGAACTCCATCGCGTGGCCGAAGGGGGTGAACGGAGCGCGATCGGCGCAGCTCATAGGCTCGCCGGCCGCGATTCGCAGCTGCTCCTTGATGATGTCGGTACCCGTGATCTGCTCGGAAACGGGATGCTCGACCTGCACACGCGTGTTCATCTCCATGAAGTAGAACTTGCCCGTGGTGTCGAGCAGAAACTCGATCGTGCCGGCGTTCTTGTAGTCGACCGCGCGCACCGCTTTGATGGCTGCAACGCCCATCGCGCGACGCAGCTCCTCGGTAAGCGCCGGGGACGGAGCCTCTTCGATGAGCTTCTGATGGCGACGCTGCACCGAGCAGTCGCGCTCGCAAAGAGCCACGTTGTTGCCGTGGTTGTCGGCGAGCACCTGCACCTCGACGTGACGAGGGCGCAGCACGAGCTTCTCGAGGTACACTCCATCGTTGCCGAACGCCGCGGCCGCCTCGGCGCGAGCGGCCTTGTAGTGGGACTCGAGGTCGGCAGGGTCGTGCACTTCGCGCATGCCCTTGCCGCCGCCGCCTGCCGTGGCCTTGATGAGCACCGGATAGCCGACTTCCTCAGCGAAGGCGCGCGCCTCCTCGACGGTGTCGATGCAGCCGTCGGAGCCGGGCACCGTGGGGACGCCGCAGGCCTTCATGGTCTCGCGAGCGGAGGACTTGTCGCCCATGCGCTCGATGCACTCGGCGGAAGGCCCGATGAATACGAGGTCGTTGTCGACGCAGGCGCGGGCGAAGTCGGCGTTTTCAGCCAAGAAGCCGTAGCCGGGATGGATCGCCTCGGCGCCGGTAATCTTCGCCGCCTCGATGATGTTCGACATCACGAGATAGCTTTTATTCGCCTGAGCAGGTCCGATGCAAACCTTTTCGTCAGCGTAGCGAACCGGGTAGGTGTCCTCGTCGGCGGTCGAGTAAACCGCCACGGTCTTCACCCCGAGTTCCTTGCAGGCACGCATGACGCGCAGCGCAACTTCCCCGCGATTGGCGATGAGGATCTTCTTAAACATTATGACTGCTCCGAGACAAGCGGGGTCTTCGCATGCGGCTCGATGTAGAAGAGCACGGTGCCGAACTCGACCGGGGTGGCGTCCTCGACGCACACTTCGCGGACGGTGCCCATCTCCTCGGCGGTAATCTCGTTCATGAGCTTCATTGCCTCGACGATGCACAGCGTCTGGTTGGCGGCAACCTCGTCGCCCACCTTGACGAACGGCGGCTCATCAGGAGCCGGCGCAGCGTAGAAGGTGCCCACCATCGGCGCCTTCACGGCATACCAGTTGGCGGGATGCTCACTCTCCTGCGCGGGAGCGGGAGCCGCGGGGGCGGGAGCCACGGCGGCGGTGGGAGCTGCGGCGGGGACGGCGGCTGCCGCAGGGGCGGCCACAGCCTGGCCGGGCATGCGCACCGCGATGCGGGTGCCTTCCTCCTCGACTACGATTTCGCCGACTCCGCTTTCCTCGGCAACGCGAACCAGCTCGCGAATTTGATTGATATCCACGTAATCTTCCTCCTTGGTACCGCTCGATTCCTGCTCGAGCAAGAAGTCAACCTTCTCGGACGTGCGGTGCTTGCTCAGGTACGTGCGCGCCTCGTTGGGGAACAGCGCGTACATGAGGACGTCTTCCTCGCTCTGCGCGAGGTCGCCGATTTCTTCTGCCACCTCGTCAAACGTCGTGGTGACAAGAGAGCCGGGCGCGATATCGGGATCGAGGACGTCGGAGTTGCCCACGACCTTCTTCACGATTTCTTTGTCCATGCGGCCGGGTGCCTTGCCATAGTAGCCGCAGATGTAGTCCTTCATCTCCTTGGACACGACGCTCCAGCGCTTGCCCGTGATCACGTTAAACACGGCCTGCGTGCCCACGATCTGGGACATCGGCGTGACGAGCGGCGGGTAGCCGACCTCGGCGCGGACCTTCGGGATTTCGGCCATAACCTCGCCCAGGCGGTCCGTGGCGTTCTGGATTTCCAGCTGGCTCATGAGGTTCGACATCATGCCGCCCGGAACCTGGTGGGAATACACCTTCATGTGCGTGAGCGAAGAAACGCCGCGCTTGTAGTGACAGCGCTTGCGCACGCCTTCCCAGTATTCCGCGATCTCGAACAGAAGACCCAGGTCAAGGCCAGTGTCGTAGCGGCTCTCTTGGAGCGCTGCCGCGAGCATCTCGACAGCAGGCTGGGAATTGCCGAAGGCGAGCGGCGCGGTCGCGGTGTCAACGATCGCGGCGCCGGCCTCGGCGGCCTTGATGTAGTTTGCCGGAGCCATACCGCCGACATAGTGGCAATGCAGATGCAGCGGCAGGCCGATTTCCGCATTGAACGCCTTCACGATGCGCTCGGTGCGATACGGCGTGAGCATGCCCGCCATGTCCTTGATGCAGATGGAGTCGGCGCCCAGATCCTTGAGCTGCTGACCGTAATCAAGGAAGCTGTCAAGTGTATGAACAGGGCTGATGGTGTAAGAAATTGCACCCTCGAAATGCGCGCCGCACTCCTTGATAGCGTCGGCGTTGTCCACCACGTTTCGAATGTCGTTCAGCGCATCGAACACGCGGAACACATGGATGCCGTTTCGGTTGGCCGCCTTGATGAAGCGGTTGCAGATCTCGCGCGAGTAATGCTTGTAGCCAACCAAATTTTGCCCGCGAGAGAGCATCGAAAGCGGCGTGTTCGGGGTGTTCGCCTTGATGGAGCGCAGGCGCTCCCAAGGATTCTCGTCGAGGAAGCGGAGGCACGTATCGAACGTTGCGCCGCCCCAAGCCTCGATAGCCCAATACCCTACTCGGTCCATCTTCGGCAGAATCGGCAGCATGTCGCCAATCTGCATGCGCGTGGCCCACAAGCTCTGCTGGCCGTCACGGATGGTGGTATCCATAATTTGAAGCCGTGGCATGAACTCACACCTCCTTCGGTTGTTTAAGTCAAAGAACGAAATCAGAATTATAGGAGAAGGCCGCTCAAACGGCCTTCTGGCATCCGAATTTCACGGACAAGCAACACATGAACGGGTAGGCGGCGCGGGCGTATGGAGCGAAGAGGCCCGTTCGTGGTCAACTGGGCGAGTTGCGCGCGCCGGGCGGGCCTGGCTTTGCTACGCGCGGCTCGGGAGCTCGACGACCGACTTCGCGAGCACGTGACCCTCGATCGCGCGGCGAAACTCGTTGAGATAGTACCCCTCGGAAAGCCCCAGCTTGCAATCGAGCGCGTAAACGACGAGCGTGTAGACATGCGTCTTGTCGGGCGGCTGAGGGCCGCAATAGCGATTGAACACCGCGGGATTTAAGCTGCCGTGGGCCATCGGCGACCAGTTGGAGTTCGCGCCCTGGGTACACGCGATGGCGTCCGTGCGCGAGGCGTCTTCGGGAATAAGCGCTGTCGACGGGTCAAAATCGCAGGCCAACCAGTGAATCCAACAAAAGCCGCCCACGGGAATCGCGTCAAAGTCGATGAACGCGAGCGCAAGCGAGGCGGCGCCTTCGGGCACCTCTTCTATATGGATGGGGAAAGAGCGCACAGGAAAGCCCTCGAGCCTGTCGGCCTCGGACGCGTACTTCCCGAATCGATCGGACAGCAAATTCCCCTCAAGCTCGACGCTCACACGCATGGCAGGACCCCTTTCGTTCGACGGCGTGACACAGCGAGTGTACCACGCGCGGCGCCGCGGAAAGAGGCGCTACACAAGCCCGAACGCAAGCCCCACGGCGCGGATGCAGAACGCCACGACCCACGCGACGACGCACTGGGACACCACGAGCTTCGCGGCCGTGCGACCGTTCGTCTCCTTCTTCACCGTCGCGATGGCGGCCACGCAGGGCGTGTAGAGCAGGGTGAACACGAGGAACACGAACGCCGTAAAGGGCGTGAACACCTCTTGCAGCGCCGCGACGCCGCCGCCGACGAGCACGGTCAAGGTGGACACGACGCTCTCCTTGGCCATGAAGCCGGTGAGCAGCGCCGTCGATGCGCGCCAGTCGCCGAAGCCAAGCGGGGCAAACACCGGGGCGATCGCGCCGCCGATCAGGGCGAGCAGGCTCTCGTCAGCGCTTGCCGCAAGACCGAGCCCCGCGTCGAAGGTCTGTAGGAACCAGATGACGAGCGTCGCGAGGAACACGACGGTGAACGCCTTCTGGATGAACCCTTTCGCCTTGTCCCATACGAGGCGAAGCACGCTTTTCGCGCTGGGGAGGCGGTAGTTGGGAAGCTCCATCACAAACGGCACGGGCTCGCCGGTGAATTTGAACCGCTTGAGCGCAAGCGCATAGAGGACGCCTACCGCCATGCCGAGCAAGTAGAGGACAAGCACCACGACACCGCGCATCTCAGGCGGGAAGAATACACTTGTGAGCAGGCCGTATATCGGAAGTTTCGCGCTGCAGCTCATGAAGGGGACAAGCAGGATCGTCATCTTGCGGTCGCGCTCGCTCGACAAGGTGCGCGAAGCCATGATCGCCGGTACCGAGCAGCCGAACCCCATGAGCATGGGCACGAAGCTTCTGCCCGAAAGGCCAAGGCGGCGCAGCGGCTTGTCCATCACGAACGCCACGCGCGCCATGTATCCGCTGTCCTCAAGAATGGACAGGAACAAAAACAGCGTGACGATGACCGGCAAAAACCCGAGCACGCTTCCCACGCCGCCGCAGATGCCGTCGGTCACGAGCGAGCTTACGATCGGGCTCACCTCCGCCGCGGTGAGCGCATCGCCGATGGCGCCGATCACAAAGTCGATGCCCGTCTGCAGCCAATCCGACAGCCAAGCCCCAAGCCAGCTGAACGTCATGAGGAATACGAACCCCATGATGAGAATAAAGCACGGGATGGCGGTGAAGCGCCCGGTCAGAATGCGGTCTGCCGCCACGCTGCGGGCATGCTCGCGACTTTTCGTGCGGGCGGACGATGGTGCGCGCGCAGAGGCGCTCGATGAACGAGAACCGCATGTTCGCGAGCGCCGCCTCGCGATCGAGCCCGCCTTGACGCTCGAGGGCCTCGATGAAGCCGGTGAGCGCCTCGCGCTCGCGTTCAGGGACAGCGAGCTCGCTTTCGATCAGCGGGTCGCCTTCGACCATCTTCGTCGCCGCAAAGCGCACAGGCAGACCCACTGCCTTCGCATAGGGGTCGATGAGGTGCATGAACGCATGAACGCAACGATGAACCTCGCCGAGCGGATCGCCCGCCTTCTCGCCCGCGGGGCAAAAGTCGATGTACCCGGGAACCTCGCGGTTCATCGCAACGTGCATCGCGTGGTCGACAAGCTCGTCGATGCCCTGGTTCTTCACCGCGGAGATGGGCACGACGGGAATGCCGAGCGCCGCCTCGAGCTCGTTGATGCGCACCGAGCCGCCGTTCGCGGAGAGCTCGTCCATCATGTTGAGCGCGAGCACCATGGGAATATTGAGCTCCATCAACTGCAACGTGAGATAAAGGTTGCGCTCGATGTTGGTCGCGTCGACGATGTTGATGATCGCGGTGGGCTTCTCCTTGATCAGGAAGTCGCGCGTCACGACCTCCTCGTTCGAGTACGGCGAGAGCGAGTAGACGCCGGGAAGGTCGACCACCGTCGCCTCGGGATGACGGCGCAGCTGGCCCTCCTTCTTGTCGACAGTGACACCGGGGAAGTTGCCGACATGCTGATTTGCGCCTGTGAGCTGGTTGAACAGCGTGGTCTTGCCGCAGTTTTGGTTGCCGGCGAGCGCAAAGGTGATAGGCGCGCCCTTGGACAGAGGCTTGCCAAGGTTGCGGATGTAGTCGTCGCCTGTCGCGCTCACCTCGCCGATGCCGGGATGCGCGGACGCGCGGGGCAAAGGCTTGGCGGGAACGGGCGTCTGGGGAAGGGATTCCACGGGTTCGATCAGGGCGAAGCGGGCATCGTCGAGGCGCAGCGTCAACTCGTAGCCGCGCAACTCGATTTGGATAGGGTCGCCCATCGGGGCAACCTTGCGCACGCGCACCCCGATGCCGGGCGTAAGCCCCATGTCGAGCAGATGGCGGCGCAGCTCGCCGTGGCCGCGCACCGCCTTGATGATCGCACACTGCCCTGCCTTCAGGGAATCGAGTGTGGGCCCATCATTCGGATCATGCTTGCGACCTGCGGGTTCACCACCTGCGAGCGAATCGCCCGAAGATGAGCCTTCTCCAGACGAACCGCCTTCCAGGAGCGCTCCCCCGTCCCCCGAATCGACTCTCGCCGCATCGTTTTTTTCCTGCGTCATGCAAACCTCGTCCCCCACGCTAACTTTCAACTGCCTATCGTTGCGCGTAACGGGCGCGAGCGCAAGAACATCTTCCCGAACGGCCGAGAAATATCCATGCCCTACGAGTTGCCAAGCGGGAAGCCGCTCGTGCCAAGTGGGAAGTTCCTCGCCCCGCGAGCTATCGAGCAGAAAGCTCCTCGAGCATGCGGCGCAACTCCTTCTGCACGCTGTGCTCGGTGTTGGGGCCGATGACCTTGCGCGCAATCTGCTTGATGGCCGAGCGCCCGTTCTCCATCGCGATGGGAATACCGACCATGCGCAGGATCTCGTAGTCGTTCATGGAGTCGCCGAACGCCGCGACCTCATCGGCGGAAACGTCGTGCGCCTGCATGACCTGGCGAATTCCCGTCGCCTTGTTCACGCCGCGCTGCATGACGTCGATCCACTTGCGGCCCGACGGCGCGAACACGAAGTCCTCCCCCAGCTCGCGGGTGAGCGCATAGGACATGTCCATGACGGTGCCGTCGCTCACATACACCGACGCCTTGATGATGCTGGTCTCCGGGGAAGGCACCTCGTAGGCGCGCACGGGGTTGGGAAGGTTCTTGTCGATCTCGCGCTCGAAAACGGCCTCGTCGTCGAGGAGGAAGCTGTTCGTCCGATCGAATAGGGCCAGGTGAAGCACGTCAAACATGGTGACCGCGCGATAGAGACGGCACACGGCGGCATGCGAGAAGACCTCGCGGTCGACCAGCTTGCCGCCGACGACGACCTGCGCGCCGTTCGACGCGACGAAGTCCATGAAGTCGACCACGGGCGCGAACTGCTCGGAAAGCGTGTCGAAGCGGCGTCCCGAAGACGCCACGAAGTGGACTCCGCAGCGGCGAAGTCCGCTGATGAGCTCAAACGTTTCAGGTGGGACGTTGCCTTCCGCATCGAGCAGCGTGCCGTCCATGTCACTGGCGAGAAGCTTGATCATGCAGGTTCTCCTTCTTGCTGGCCCCTTCGCCAGCCTGTTCCCTTCGCGTTTCCAACACCTGCATTGTAGCGGGCGCGTATAAAGAAACAGTTAAGGGAGCGTCACGGACCGTCTGCGGGCGGCCTCGGGGCGACAGGCGAAGGGCAACTCCCAGGGGCGGCAAACCTGCGGGCGGTCCCGGGGGCGAAAGCCGAAGGGGCTAGTCGGAGAGCCCCGCATCCTCGAGCGCGGCGACGATCGTGCGCAGGGCCTTCACACGCGCGTAGCGCTTGTCGTCGGACTCGAGGATGATCCAGGGCGCGAACGAGGTCGACGTCAGGCGGAACATGTCCTCGATAGCTTCCTTGTACTGGGGATACTTCTCCCGGTTGCGCCAGTCGTCGTCGGTGATCTTCCACTGCTTGGCGGGGTTGGACTGTCGCTCCTCGAAACGGCGGAGCTGCTCGTCGGGGCTGACCTCCACCCAGAATTTCAGAAGGATGGCACCCCAATCGACCAGGTCTTTCTCGAAAGCGTTGATCTCGTCGTACGCCTGGGTGAGGCGCTCGGGCGAGGCGTAGCCCTCCACCCGCTCCACAAGCACGCGACCGTACCAGCTGCGATCGTAGATGCCCACATGGCCCGCCTTCGGCAGGCGCGTCCAGTAGCGCCACAAGTGCGGGTGCGCGAGCTCGGGCGCCGTGGGGGCGGGGCTCGGGAAGATCGTGTAGGCGCGCGCGTCGAGCGATTGTGCCACGCGCTTGATATTGCCGCCCTTGCCCGCGGCGTCCCAGCCCTCATACATCACCATGAGCGGGATGCGGGCCTGGTACATGTTGTTCTCCAGTCGGAACAGTCGCTTCTGCAGGCTCTTGAGCTCGTCTTTGTACTCCTCGGGCGAGAGCGAAAGCGAATGGTCGACGCCCGCAAGCGTCGGTGCGTCATCGATAAGGTGGAAGCGGGAAGTCGCGGGGGCGGCAAAGCGCGGGGGCTGCTTCGCAGCGCCGTCCGCGGGATTCACTGGGGTATCAGAACTCACGGGTTCCACCGAGCTCGCGGCCTCCTTGCGCGCAAGCGCGGACTCGAGCGCGCGCACAAGTGTCTGCGCGATGACGATGTTCGCACGACGCTTGTCCTCCCCGTTCACAAGCGTCCAAGGCGCGAACGCGAAATTGCTGCCCTCGAGCATGAGGTCGTAGATGCTGTAGGCGTACTCGTAGTTCCCAATGCGCTCGAGACGCTTCTTGTCGACGCGCCACGCCGTGGTGGGGTCGGCAGCCAGGCGCTCGAGGCGCTCCCTCTGGCCTTCGGCGGACACGTGAATGAAAAACTTCACGACCTCGTAGCCGTCGTCGACAAGGCCGCGCTCGAACTCGCGTATAGACGCGAGGCACACCCCGGCCTCCTTGCGCGCCGCAAGCTGGTCACCTTGGACAGTGCCCTTCTTGCCTTCCTTGCGCTTCGGGTTAAGCCCGCCGAATGCACGGCACATAGCGCGCTCAGCGGCCGCAGAATACCAGCCGCGATCGTAGAATGTGATCGCCCCGCGCGGCCCGAGCGCCTGCCAGAACTGCTGCATGAAAGGCCAGTACCCGGTGACATTATGTCCGGCATCCGAGAACGCCCGCGCCTCGTCCACGTCGAAATCGCCCGTCACGTGAACGCTCGTCGCGCGCGCATCCAGGTTGAACATAAGGTCGGAGATGCGGCTTCCCTTGCCCGCGCCATTCCATCCCTCAAAGAGCACCACAAGCCCTACGCCCTGAAGGCGTGCCTTCTGCTGCAACGTCACGAGCCGCTCGATGAGCGTGTCGTGGGTTTCCTTGTACGTGCCCTTATCAATATCTGGTTGATTCAGATTGACCTGGTCGAGCATGGAAAACCTCTTTTCACGTAAGGTTTGGTGCGGCGTCGGGCGCCGAAGAGTCGGCTTGCCCGGGCACCGCGAAGGGCGCATCGTAGGGGTCGCTCTCGATGATCGGACACTGTCCGCGCACAAGTTCCGTGAGGGCCGTCTCGAAGGGCTCCTGCGTGCCGTCGAGCATGCGGAACGTGAGGGCGACCTGTGCCGCAAAATCGGCGTCGACGGTCTGGGCGCCATGTTGGCTGGCAAGGCGTTGAGCCTGCTCGTAAAGGGAATACGGGATCTCGATCAGCACGTCGATGCACCGCGAGATACGCATGATTTCCGCCGCGGCGATGCCAGCCTGCGTCGCCTGCGTGTAGGCGCGCACGAGCCCTCCCGTGCCAAGCAGGATCCCGCCGAAATACCGTGTGACAACCACGGCGACGTCGGTCAGGCCCGCATGTTGGATAGCCTCGAGCGTCGGCATGCCCGCCGTTTTCTGGGGCTCGCCGTCGTCGGAGTAGCGCACGCGACCGTTCTCACGCAACACGTAGGCGTACACGTTGTGGCGCGCCATGCGGTGCTCGCTGCGGATCTCGTCGAGGAACGCGAGCGCCTCTTCCTCGGTTTCGACATGCTGGACGGTGGCGATGAAGCGACTCTTCTTCTCAACGATCTCGGCGCGCGCACGACCCTGAGTTGTGCAATACGAGGCCATGCGGCTCCTTTCATCTTCGGGAAAACTCAGCTTTGCCCCATCATAGCGCATGCGCGCAAACAGGCGGGCGCGGGGCGCGGACGATGCTAAACTGTCACTCATCAAGAGAAAGGGCGGAAAATGGCCGAGAAGTCGACGATCGATCAGATTCTGGAGCACAATGCGCGCTTCGTGGAAGAACGCGAATACGAGCAGTTCAAGACTGACAAATACCCCGACAAGAAACTCGCTGTGGTCTCGTGCATGGACACGCGTCTGACAGCGCTGCTCATGGCGGCGCTCGGGCTGAAGAACGGCGACGCGAAGATCATCAAAGTTGCAGGTGCCGAGGTGTCGCACCCCTTCGGCAGCGTCATGAGATCGCTGCTCATCGCCGTGTGCGAGCTTGGCGTCGAGGATATCATAATCGTCGCTCACACGAACTGCGGCGCGCAGCACATGAGCGGCGAGGGCATGGTTTCCGACATGCTGCGCCTTGGCGTGAGCGCCGACCATATCAAGATGGCGCACCATTGCGGCATCGACTTCGACCAGTGGCTCGCGGGTTTCGGCGACACCGAGGAGGCGGTGCGCAAAAGCGTCGATGTGGTACGCAACCACCCGGTCATGCCGCCGCACGTGCGCGTCGCCGGCTTCATCATGGATTCCGAGACCGGCGAGCTCTTACGCGTCGCGGACTAGCATCCACCAAGAGCGCCGGAGCCTCGCAGACAGACGGCGGGGCGGGCCCGACGCACCTTCCCCCTTCGGCGTTTCGGGCGGGTAAGCCGCTCCCTTCGCCTTATGGGGGGGGGAAGGCGCCGGGTCCGCGTTCCTATTTCTTCTTGCGCGGGCGCTGGAGTGCTGCCGCCGTCCTCGCCACGAAACCGCGCGGGGCAAGGCGTGTCGCGAACACGATCGTCTTCGCGAGCGCTCCCGGCACGCAAAGGGCCTTGTTGCGGCAAAGCGCGTTGAATCCCTCGCTCGCAACGAAGGGGGCATCGAGCGCGATCCGCGAAATCGGGGTGTGAGCTGCATCGGCATTTTCCCAAAACGCCGTGCGCACGGGTCCTGGGCACAGCGTGCTCACATGCACGCCAGTACGGCGCAACTCAACATGGATGGCCTGGGAAAACGACTGGGCGAAGGCCTTCGAGGCGTAATAGGTCGCCATGTCGGGGCCGGGCATGAAGCCCGCAACGGACGCAACGTTTAAGATGCCTCCACATTTGCGCTCAGCCATGTCAGGGGCGAACTCGCCTACAAGCTCGACGAGCGCGAGGTCGTTTGTCAGGATAAGTTCTCGTTGGCGGGCCATGTCGCTTTCCGCAAAGCGCGCATCGTAGCCGAAGCCTGCGTTGTCCACGAGCACATCGACGGCAAGCCCCATCTCGCGCACGCGGGCGGAAACCTTCGCCGCCGCGCCCACTTTCGCGAGGTCGCACACGATGACGTGGGCCTTTATGTTGTGCTCGAACTCCAGCTGTGCCGCCGCCTCGACGAGACGCTCCTCGTTGCGGCCGACGAGCACCACGTCCATCCCGCGCGCCGCGCACTGCCACGCAAGCTCGAATCCCAAACCGCCCGCACCGCCTGTGACGAGCGCCGTTTTCCAATCCTTGGTCCCCATAGCTCACAACCTTTCAGTCCGTCGCGTTTACGGCCGTCGGCAATGTAACATCATTGTATGACGCGCGAGGCAAATGCGAGAATAGGCTTCACCACATCTGAGGAATAATTCCTCTTGGACAATACGGCCAGCATCGAGGGAGAGACTGCAAGGAGCTGGCCGAATCGCTGCAGACGCCAAGCGACGCAACTCCTTAAGTTACCTTGGATATCACGTCATCACGGTCGGGCGCCAGAAAGCGAAGGGCCTCGCCGTCGAACGGCCTCAGAGAGAGGAGGCGATTCGACAAGCGAGGCCCTTCGAGCGTGGCGAACGAAACTGCTAGCTTAAGATGAACATGGCCAAAAACGCGATGGCAGCCACCCACATGAGGGGCTTGACCTCGCGCGCCTTGCCGGTGACCAGCATGATCACGCAGTAGGAAATGAAGCCGAAGCCGATACCGTTGGTGATTGAGTAGGTCATCGGGATGCCCATGATGGTTGCGAACGCCGGGAATGCGAACTCGATGCGCGTCCAATCGATGTTGATGACGTCGGAAAGCATGAGATAGCCAACGACGACGAGCGCGCCGCAGGTCGCGGAGCTCGACACCATGCCGATGATGGGCGATGCGAACGCGAAGATCACGAACAGAATGCCGACCACTAGGTTTGAGAGGCCCGTGCGCGCACCGGCGGCAGCGCCCGAAGTGGACTCAACGAAGCTCGTGACCGAGCTTGCGCCCACGAAACCGCCGACGGCGGCTGCGGCGGAGTCGACCATGAGAATCGGCTGAATGTCCTTCACGTCGCCGTTCTCGTCGACGAAATCAGCCTGTTCACCAACAGCGACGACCGTGCCCATGGTGTCGAAGAAGTCGCTCATGAGCAGGGAGAACACGAACAGCAGCAGCGCGGGTTGCAGGAAGACCTGCGCGATAGCCATCGTGTCGGTGCCGGGAATCATCTGAAACGGTGCCGCGAAGGCCGAGAAATCGAGCCCGAAGCTCCACGACGAGGGAAGCGGGGTGACGCCCAGGGGAATGCCCGCGATGGTGGCAACAATGATGGAGATGAGCAGGCCGCCTTTCACATTGAGAACCTGGAGCACCACGGCAACCGCGATCGCGATCAGCGACACGATTGCAACCGGCGCCGACAGGTCGCCAAGCCCCAAGATGGTCGACTCGTTGGCGACGATGATGCCGCCGCCCTTAAGACCGATGAATGCGATGAACAAACCGATGCCAATGCCGATTGCATGGCGCAAGCTCACGGGAATCGCGTCCATGACCGCCTTGCGCAAACCGCAGGCAACCAGGATAAGGATTACGATACCTTCCAAGAAGACGATGGCCATCGCCACGCGCCAGTCGACGGCAGCGCCGCCAAGGCAGAGCGTGTACGCCACGATTGCGTTGATGCCCATGCCGGACGCAAGCGCGATCGGCCGGTTCGCGATAAGGCCCATCGCGATGGTCATGATCGCCGCTCCGAAGCACGTCGCCGTGAGCGCCGCATCGAACGGAACACCTGCGACCACCAGCATATTCGGGTTCACTGCGATGATGTATGCCATCGCGAGAAACGTCGTCAAGCCGCCGATGATCTCGTTTCCGATCGTGCTCTTGCGCTCCGAAATCTTAAAAAACGAGTCCACTTTCCTCCCTTTCCCTTGCGCCCGCGCGAAAGCGATCAGGTAAGCCCGCACCTCAAGACTCAGCCGCCGAGGCGAACCCAAACTGGTCCCTTTCGCGTGAAAGCATTTTCTCAACGGAAGGATTCTAGCATGCTAAAGCGCACACAAGACGCACATAAATGGAAAGCGCCTTCAATGGCGACTACGTCGCACGGTGCGGAAAACGAGGTCACACCAGCAGTCGCCTGCCCCTACCTCAGCTTATCAGCCGCGCACATCTCCTGGTGCAAGCTCATTCGCGAAATGCCATGTATCGACCCCTTGGAAGCCCTCAACGCGCGCCCTGCCTACTCTTTATCGATGACTGCAACGGTAAACCAGGCGCGTTCGTAGGGACGATAGCGGGTGCCCGATTCCCGCAGCTCGAACCCATCGCGCTTCGAGAGGTCCTCAACGTCACGCGACATGACGCCGTTTTGGGTCTGCCCCAAAACGACAATCGGGCCATGGTAGCCATCAAAAATCTCTTCCCAGGAGTTTTTGCAGGTGAGAGTAGGAGAATACGCCTCATACGCCAAGTTCCAGTTGCCTTTCTGCCAATCCATGTACGTTTGGGGAACGTCGGGGTAGGCAAGCGTAGTCAGGCTGATGTACCCAATGTCGGACGAGACGACAAGCGGCGCCTTCCCGTCGTTTTCCTGCGTCACGCGATCGACCGTTTGGCGCACTTCGTCGAGCGCCTCCTGGTTGTCGGAGCTGTAGAAGTCGCCGACGAGCAGCGTCATGTTGAGGGCGGAGACGGAAAGAAGGATAGCGCATGCCGCACCTACGAGTACGCGCGAGCGAATGCGGGAAAGAAGCATTACCGCCGCAAAAAGGAGCGGACCGATTGCCACCCCGAGGTAGCGGTAGTACACGATAAGCGAGTCCATCAGGATGGAAGCCGAGAAGGAAATCGCGAAAACGCCCAGGTAGATCGCGAGCGCACAAAGCACGGGGACAACCGAGTCGCGCGAGGCCCAAAGGGCAAAGCGCCGAGAAAGCGAATCGCGCTGGGCGCGGGGGCTTTCGGGCTCGGGGACAAAATTCGCAGGAAGCTCGCCGCCCTCGTCAGGCGCATTCGCGGAACGCGAGCTGCCTTCGTCCGCAGAGCCAACGGCGGCCCTCCCTCTGAAGTCCTCACGTCCCGCGGCCTTCCCCGTCGCAGCGCGCGAGCCGCCTTCCGCACGTTCGCCTGCAAGAACATGCGGCTTCACCAGACGCACGAGAGACCAGATGGCCCACGCGCAAAGCCACACGAGCGTCGCCGTCAGAAGAACCCGCCCCACCACCTGGGGCACGGCGCCGTAACTTCCTTCCAACGCGAAATGCACGAAGCTCGTTCGCACCGGGTACGTCGCGAACTCGATGTAGGTGACGGGAAACACCATGTTCGCCCAGTACGTGTTCGACACGACGCCCATCTGGCGCACAAGCACCAGAAGCCACGGCACGTAAAGCGCAACCTGGATGGCAGCGCTCGCCACGAGCACCCCCAAAGCCGCCGCGCCACGCCGATGGGCAGCCCGGTTGATGCAGAAGGCGAGCAGCAGCAGGTTCACCATGAAGGCGGACATAGCGCCAAAGTAGTGCAGGTATGCGCTGGCCAGGCTCGATACAGCGAAGACAACCCACCACGAAAGCGGCGCGCCCGCAAGAAGCCTCTTCCCCTGCGCGCGTTTCTGAACTTCAGCCACGAAGCCTTCGCTTGCAGACTCGCGCAAAGCGCACGCAATGCGCCACGCGGTGAGCGCGCACAGCATGACGGAAAACGTCGCCCACGAGTACATACGAATCTCGGTCGACATAATGGCGGTATAGGGAATGAACAGGACGAATGCGGTGAACAGCACGCCTGGCTTCCAGCCGAAATCGCGACGGACATGAGTGTATCCAAGGCTCGCAAGGGCGACCGACCCCAAAACCGTGAACAGGCGATATGCAAGAATATTCTGCCCGAAAACCAAATTGAGGGCATGCAACGCCCAGTAGAAGAGCACGGGGTGCACATCGCCCGAGCCGATGCGCCAAATCTCGGAGAACGGATGGTTCGCTATGGCAACCGAATAGCTCTCATCGAACCAGATATAGCCATGGAAAGCCCCCACAAGCACAAACGCTGATCCCAGCGCAAGAACAACAAGATGGAACCAACGAGACGAAAGCACCCCCTGCGCCACTGCTCCGCTCGCACGCTTCATGAACCCTCCCGAACAATCGATCCCCAATAACGCACCTGCATGAGAGTACTATTATTTCGTTTGTCTCGCTTGTCTTCAAAAAGATAGCGTTTTGAAGACAAACACCGCGCATGAACATGAAAGGGAGGCTTGTGGCGCTCATCATTCACGCAGACGACTTTGGGATTACCGTCGAGCAATCGAAGGCCATCCTCGAGCTTTCGGACGCATGCGACGGCCATGGAGCCCTGTCGAGCATGAGCATGTTCGCGAACAGCCCGGCATTTAACGAATGCGCCGAGCTTGTCCGTCCTTTCGTCGACGCGGGAAAGATAAAGCTTGGCCTGCACCTCAATATCGTGGAAGGGCATCCTGTCTCCAACCCCGACGACGTGCCGCTGCTGGTGAACGAGCGCGGAACCTTCTCCCATTCCTTTATGGGATACCTGATGGCATCGACGCTGCGCACCAGCGACCGTGACGGCATTCGCGAGCAGCTTGCCCGCGAATTCAGCGAGCAGATCAAGCGTTATCTCGAGGCCTTCCCCGACCAGCGTCGCAATCTCCGTGTCGACACGCATCAACACACGCACATGGTGCCCCTCGTGCACGATGCGCTCCTGGCTGCTTGCCGGCGCACCGATTGCGTCGTCACCACCGCGCGCATCCCCGTTGAGCCAATCGGCCCACATCTTAAAAGCCTCCAGCGCATCGCGGCGATTTCGCCTGTCAACCTCGTGAAAGACGCACTGCTCGCCCTCCTTGCCCCGCACTGCCGCGAAGATTTGGAGGAAGGGAGCCACGTCGCCGACTTTTCCGGCATCGTTCTCTCGGGACGCATGCAAAAAACCACGCCCGACCTGATTGCCGACATGGAGGCGCGGGCCGCCGAGCAGGGACGCGACCTCGAAGTGCTCTTCCACCCGATCAGCGTGCCGATCGAGCAGTGCCTCGACCCCGAAAACTTGCCCTTCGCCCAGGCGTGCGCCTCGCCCAACCGCGATGCCGAGGCGGAGCTGATCGCAAGCCTTTCGACACGCGCGTAAGGAAAGCACCTGGCGGAACGCCAAACCGCGGGGCTTAAGCGGCGCGGCCCGCGTGAGTAGTCAGGGACCGAAGGGGTGTTCGCGGTGTACGTTTTCCCCTCGCGAGGAGGCTACCGCCGCGAGGGCGCGAGGGCCTGCACGCCGAAAGACGCAAGGCACGTGCGGGCCGCAAATAGCACGCAGGCTGCACGCCGAAAGCGCCTACTCGCCGAGAGCCTCCGCGGCCTCCATCCACTCCTCCTCGAGCGCCTCGATCTGCGCTTCGATCTCCTTGATTTCCTTCTGCATGTCACCAAGTTTCACGTAATCGGAGGGATCGACCTCGGTCATGGCCTGGTGAATGCCCTCTATCTTGCCACGCAGCGTGTCCATCTTGCGCTCGGCCGACGCCATCGACTTACGAAACGCGCGGATCTCGCCACCCGAGAGCTTTGACACTGCGCCCGTCGCCCGCTCGTCCACCGACGTTGAAGTCTGCTTGGAGGTAGAGGCCTTCCCGCTTGCAGAGGCAACCACGCCGCCGCGCTCGTCGGTGGTGCGCCCCACAAGCTCCAAGTACTCATCAACACCGCGCGGCAGATGGCGAATCTTCCCGTTGATCAGCGCATACTGGTTGTCGGTCACGCGCTCCATGAGATAGCGGTCGTGCGTGACTAGAAGCAGCGTACCGGGCCACCCGTCGAGCAGGTCTTCCACCTGCGCGAGCATGTCGGTGTCCAAATCGTTGCCCGGCTCGTCCAAGATGAGCACATTCGGCTCGTCGAGCAAGATGAGCATCAACGCAAGGCGTCGCTTCTGCCCACCCGACAGGTCGCACACCGGCTCGTTCAGGTCATCGCGGGTGAAGCCGAGGCGCTCGAGCAGCTGCGCGGGCGTGGCCTCCTTGCCGTCGAGCATCACGCGGCGCGAATAGCGGCCGATGACCTCGCGCACGCGGTCGCTTCCCAATTTCACCAGGTTATCGAGGTGCTGCGACAACACCGCGAACTTCACGGTCTTGCCGATCTTCACGCGGCCCGCACTCGGAGCGAGCGCGCCCTCGATCACCCGCAGAAGCGTGGTCTTGCCCGCACCGTTCTCGCCGACGATGCCGAAGCGGTCGCCGGGGCCGATGATCCACGACACGTCGTCGAGCACGGTCTTTCCACCGAGGCGCACAGACACATCAGTCAAGTCGACCACCTGCTTGCCCAAGCGTGCGACGGCCATCCGCTTGAGCTCGAGCGTGTTGCGCAGCGGCGGCACGTCGGCAATCAGCTCGCGGGCGGCATCGATGCGGAACTTCGGCTTGGTCGAGCGCGCTTGCGCCCCGCGAGAAAGCCAGGCGAGCTCGCGGCGCAGCTGGTTTTGGCGGCGCTGTTCGGCCACCTGAGCCTGACGGTCGCGCTCGACGCGCTGCTGGATATAGGCGGAGAAACCACCCTCGAACGGGTCAATCGTGCGGTCGTGCACTTCCCACATCGAAAGGCACACCTCGTCAAGGAACCAGCGGTCGTGCGTGACTACCAAAAGCGCGCCCGTCCCGTGCTTCCAGCGCGCCTTCAGGTGATGCGCGAGCCAGGTGATGGCGCGCATGTCGAGATGGTTGGTGGGCTCGTCGAGCATGAGCACATCCCAGTCGCCGATGAGCAAACGCGCCAAGTCGACCCGACGGCGCTGCCCACCCGACAGGTCGCCCACACGCCCCTGCCAGGGGATATCGGCAGCAAGCCCGGAGATGATGTCGCGGACGCGGGCATCTCCCGCCCATTCGTATTCGGGGGTATCGCCCACCACGGCATGTTCCACCGTATCGTCATCGGAGAGCCCATCCGCCTGCCCGAGCACGCCCACGCGAACGCCGCGCGTACGGATTACGCGACCCTCATCAGGCTCGATAATGCCCGCAAGCAAAGAGAGCAACGTGGATTTCCCGTCGCCGTTCTTGCCGACGACGCCGATGCGGTCTCCCTCGTCAAGTCCGAGGGAGACATCCTCGAACACCGTTTTCGTGGGGAACTCGACCCGCGCCTTCTCACAACCAAGCAGAAACGCCATACCATTCGTCCTTCGTTCGCAGGGCACCATGCCAGGCACCCCGCCGCACTCAACCTGCACGCGGCTTCATCCGCCGTGCGTTTTTTCATCATGAGAGGATACCGCAAGCGGGCGAGATTCCCAAATGGCGAGGGCGCCCGCGTAAGGCGCCCTCGAACGAAGTTCCCTTGTACTTCAGCCGCTGCAACGCGCTACTTCCTGAGGTAGCAGCCCACGATGCCATCGCCCCAGTCGAGCTTGACCACCTTGTCACCGTCATAGTAGAAGTCGTAAATGAAGTGGCCGCCGTCAGCGTTGTCGTAATCGTAGGACTTGAAGAAAATGGTGATGCGGTCGACCGCCGTCACCTTCCATTTTTCGAAATTGCTGCATTTGGGGCCGGCATCGACCGTGCCGTCGGCGTTCAGCGTGAAGTAGTTGTTGTCGGGATCGTCCTTGTCGGCCCAGGAAGTGTCCGCAACCAGCTTCTCGTACTTGGCAACGTCGCCGTCGCCGCGCAGGTACCACGTCTCGGTCACATAGTCGTAGCAGGTCATCGCGTCGTTGAACACGATGTCGTAATCACGGACGTCGGTGCTTTCGGGGCGCAGGTGCTTGTCCTCGACCTTCGAGCTGCCGGGCTCGGTGATCGTACCGTCGGCATCGACGAACACGGCCTGGGGGTAATAGAAGTTTTCGAAGAACAGACCGCCCTTCGACTTATCGCCGTCCACGTACCACATGTCGTTCGAGCCGCTCGGATCGCCGAAGTCGTTCGGGCCGCATGTCTCGAGCATCCGGGGATGCTCGTTCGCAGCAGGTTCCTTCTTCGCCACCGCTCCGCCTCCGTCATTTCCGCCGCAGCCTGCAAGGGAAAAGGCGAGCACCGCCACGCAACACGCGACGAGCAGAGCCGTCAGGGCCTTCGATCCACGCCAACCGATATGTCGTCGAGTGACTTTCATGAGGTTCCTTTCCGCAGTGGCCATTCCTCCTCGTACAGCATCCGCGAAAAGAGCTGCGACATAAAGCACCCGAAGGCCCAAATTTGCGAAGGTCCCTCCCCTGCAAGTCCAAAGCCGCAGGAAGGCGGGCACGCGGGGCGGGAATGCGGCCACCGGCGGAGCAAGGCGAAAAGCGAGGAGGGCAACGCAGGACGGGTATCGGACCCGCAATCGCCTAACGAGGGGAATGCGGCCGCGACCAGCCGCCGAAGCCAGCGCGCACCGCTCGCCTAGCGTACCTTCGCGATCGCCACGGCAAACACGCAGGCAGCGAGCACAGCCGAGATGCCGAACGCCGCCTGATAGGCGAACGACATGCCCATCGCACCTGACTGCGCAGTCGCAGAAAGCGACGTGATCACAAGCACCATAATCGCCGTACCGAGCGACGCGCACGCCTGGCGAACCGCCGCGAAGAACGCGCTCGCGTCCATCATGGTCTCGCGCGGAAGCCCGCTCATGCCCCACGAGTTCAAAGGCCCGATCAGCGCACTCACCCCCATGCCGCGAACCGTCTGCATGAGCGTCGTCATCCAAAGCGGCGTGTTCTCATCCATGAACGCCATGGACACGGCGCCCACCGTGAGGAGCGCCGCCGCGACAATCACCACCGGCCGCGCGCCAACCTTGTCGGAGAGAATGCCCGCAAGGGGGTTCACCACCACGGCCAGGATAGTCGCGGGGATGAACACAATCCCAGCTTCGACGGCGCTCCCCCCGCAGAGCCCCTGCACGTACAACGGTACGATCAGCGTGATTCCCATGAACGACGCGAACAGGCAATTCTGTGCGATAAAGCTAATGCGGAAGTGGGACGACTCGAAGATGCGCATGCTGATGAGCGGGTGCTCAATCCGCTTTTGGCGCGCCACAAAAAGCACGAGGCACGCAATGCCCACGACTGCAGGCACCCACACGAGCGGGCTTTGCACGCCCAGGCTTGCCGCGTTGGAAAAAGCGAGCAGAAGCCCGCCGAAGCCGAGCGCGGAATACAGGAAGGACACGCCTTCGAAGCGCGCGTCGCGCATCGGGGCGTCTTCGCGCGCGATCAGGAGGAACGCCGCAAGAATCAAAAGGACGACAATGGCGATGAACAGCCAGAAGAAGCTGCGCCATCCCCACGAGTCGACGAGCGCGCCCCCAATGAGCGGGCCGATGTTCGGGGCGAACCCCATGGCGATACCCGCGATGCCCATCGCCGTGCCATTTTGCCCTTTGGGGAAGCGCGTCATCGCGATCGACTGCAGGACGGGAAGCGTGATGCCCGCACCGACGGCCTGAAGCACGCGCCCGAAAACGAGCACCCCAAACGTCGGGGCGAGCATATCAACGATACCTCCGACCAGGAACAATCCCAATGCGAGGAAAACGACGTTGCGAAGGGAAAGGCGCTGTGACAAAAACGTCACAGCAGGAACAGTGATGCCGAGCACGAGCATGTAGATCGTCGTGAGCCACTGCCCGACGCTCGCGTTCACACCGAAGTCAGCCTCCACGCCGCCGAGCATGGAATTCATCACCGTTTGCGTGAGCGACCCAAGCGCGCACGCCAAAACGACAATCGCAAAGAGCACGTAAGTGCGCCCTTTTTCGGACAACGACATGATGCCCCACTTCCTGTGCTCCGGGGCGCTACGCACCTATCTTACTGCTCAAGTAGGAACGTTTCGCGCCGGAGCCCCGCCCGACGCGCAAGCAGCGCCCATTATACCCTTCAATCAGGAAGGGGGACAAAGAACACGTCTCTGTGTCGGCAGGAGGAGGGACGAGAAAAGGCCCGACTCCCAAGATTGGAAATCGGGCCAATCGAGATAACGTTTGGGCGCTAGCGGAATTCTGCCCCTTGAGCACCCGATAGACGCTCAGCGATGTCTGGCAACCTTATCGGGCCAGCACCATCGCAACGCGCTAGTTGAATTTCTGCTGCGTCTTCTCCAACCCATGCTCGATGAGGAACAGTGCCGCCTCGCATCCCAAATCGGTCGCCTGCGCGAAGTCGTCCACCGCGTCCTTCTTGGGAAGGGACAACACATAGTCGGCCACCGGCATGCGTCCCGGCGGGCGCCCGATTCCGCAGCGCACGCGGAACCAGTCGCGCGTGCCAAGCTTGTCGCAGATCGAGCGCAGGCCGTTGTGGCCCGCATGCCCGCCGCCGAACTTCACGCGAATCGTGCCCGGATCGATGTCGAGCTCGTCGTGGATGACGACAAGGCAATCGGGTGACACACCGTAGGCGTTCATGAGCTGCTTCACCGGACCGCCCGATGTGTTCATGTAGCTTTGCGGCTTGGCGAGCACCACGTCGATGTCGTGGTAGGCCCCTTTGCCAGTCAGCGCGCCGCACTCGTTCTTCCAATAGCGCACGCCGATTTCCGACGCGATCTTATCGACCGTATCGAACCCGGCGTTATGGCGCGTATGCTCGTATTCCTCCCCGGGATTTCCCAGGCCAACAATGAGAAACATATATTTCGTACCCTATTCGAACAGCGAAGCGACCGAGCCGTTGCTGTAGACGTTTTTGATGGTCTGCGCGAACAGCGGGGCAAGCGTGAGGACCTTGATCTTGCCGGTCTGGCGCTCAAGCGGCACCGGAACAGCGTCGGTCACGACGACCTCCTCGATGCAGCTGTTCTCGATGCGATCGTACGCCGGGCCGCTGAACAGGCCGTGCGTTGCGCAGGCGAACACCTTCTTCGCGCCCTTCGCCTTCAGCGTGGTCGCCGCAGCAACGAGGGAGCCAGCGGTGTCGATCATGTCGTCGTTCAGGATGCAGACCTTGCCCTCAACGTTGCCGATAAGCGCCGTGATCTCGGCCTGGTTGTGCTTGGGGCGGTCCTTGTGCATGATCGCGATGTCGCAATCGAGCAACGTGGAAAACTTCTTCGCTGCCTTCGCGCGGCCCACGTCGGGGGACACCACGCAAAGCTCCTCGGGGTCGAAGCCCATGGCCTTGTAGTAGTCCACGAAGATGGGCATCGCGGTCATGTGGTTCACCGGCTTGTCGAAGAAGCCCTGAATAGCGTCCTGGTGCAGGTCGATCGCGATAATGTTGTCAGCACCGGCGGTGGTGAGCAGGTCGGCGACGAGCTTCGCCGTGATCGGCTCGCGCGGAGCGGCCTTGCGATCCTGGCGGGCGTAGCCGTAATGCGTGATGGCGGCGCTCACGCTGTGGGCGCTCGCGCGCTTGGCGGCGTCGATCATGATGAGCAGCTCCATCAGGTTGTCATTGACGTCGAGGCCGTTGGGGCTCGAGCACACGGACTGCACGATGAACACGTCCGCGCCGCGCACGCTTTCAAGATAGCGCGCGTAGATCTCGCCGTTCGCGAACTTCTCAAGCTTCACATTGCCCAATGAAATGCCCAGCTCGTGAGCGATTTCGTCAGACAGCCTCGGGTTGGAAGATCCCGAAAATACAGCGATTCTCTTCATCTTCTCGAATTCCATGCGGCGCTCCTTCTTGTGCCAGTCGACTCATCTTCTTCCTGCCCAGAGGGCAAGACCCGTACCAACCATTGTATCCAAGCCCCGCGCCGCTGCGCGAGAAGTTCGCGGTATCTTCGCAGAGGGGCGCGAAATCCCGTAGACGCGCAGAGGGGCCGCACAGATCGCAAACAGCGGGCGCGGCGCGGCGGCTCTGAGGCCGAACACGCCCACCGACGTGGCCAAGCGGGCTTCAAGTCATATTCGCAAGCCCATCATTGCCCCCTATTCAACGCGTTTCTGCCCTGTTAGCGCACTTCGGCCCTGCCGCCACCGCCGCATGCCAAAACAGAGACAGCAGCCTTAATCGATTGTCCCTTCCCCCATTGCGGCCTCGATTGCCGCAACCAAAAACGCCGTCGCGCCCTCGCCCGCTCGCGAGTCGTAGTAATTGACGAACCGCTCGTCTTCGAGGTAGCTTTGCGCGAGCGCAACATGCGCATCCGGCGAATACGCCCCTTCGCCCCATTGTGTGCGAATCCATCGGGCATGCATCTGAGCGAGCTTCGCCGCCTCGGGACCCATCGCATTTCCTGCGGCCACTGCCGCTTTCAGCTGCTCGATAATCGCCTGTTCAAGCGTTTCTTTCGCGCTCCATTCAGCTTCGCTCATGCCGAGCAGCCTTTCGTTCGCGGCATCTACCGCAGCGTCACCGTAGCGCTCGCGCGCTTCTTTTCCGTGGGTCATCTCGTTGGCATGCACAGCACTCCAGCGCTTCAAATGCGGCAGCACCGCGCCCATAAGCGACACCGCTTCGTCGCGAGACATGCCCGTGTTTTCGGCCAAGCGAGGCGCGCAATCCTCGATCATGGCGTCCATTGTGGTTTCGTAGGTATATTTTCCCTGCTCATAGCACCATTTACAGTAATGCTCATCTTTGGAGCCATCAGCATCGGAGCCGTAATCGGCCGGCGTCAAAATCATGCCGCAGCTCTCACAATAGCGCTCGGGCAAATCGAGCAGATGCATAATGGGCTCGTCGAGCACGTTCGCGATGAGCTTCATCATGTCGATGCCCGGCACAACCTCGCCGCGTTCCCAGCGCGACACCGCCTGCCGCGTCACATACAGCTTCGCCGCAAGCCCTTCCTGCGTCAGGCCCTTGCGTTTGCGCAGCTCAATCAGTTTTGTTGCGAAATCCATCGAAAGCTCCTCTCTCGATTCTGTTGGCAAAACTCTATCCCAACCAAGCGCGAATTCCTAGCAACCTTCAGTTGCGAGCCCAATCGGCATGAGGCGCATACCCCATTTCAGCCTTTACGCACCGAGGAATTCAAAAAATTGCTCGATGTGCGTAGGTATTCGCGAAGCGAGCTCGGATGCCGATTAGTTGCCATATGCGTGACCTGGGCTTTTCTGATTCTGAAGCGCCTGCTTCGAAAGGCTCTGCGCCAAAACCTACGCACATCGAGCAATTTTTTTCATTGGCAGCGCATCGGAGAGGGCGAGGGCGCGGCGGCGGGGGCGGGACAGACGGTGCGAAGAGGAAGGGGCGGGGCGGCGAGGGGCTAAGCGGAAGGGGCGAGGCGTCTCTGGGCAGCAGCGGGCGCGGAGCGGTCCCGAGCCCCTGTAGGGGCGGGGCGACGTCCCGCGCATCGGGGGGACGGGGCGAATGGTGCGGGACGGCGTCCCTGCGCGGCGGCCTTGCGCGCCGCCGCGCGTTTGAGAAGGCTGCAAGATTGACCAGCAGCTGGCGAAATTGGCCAGCTCTGGCGTTTTAGCTAGATGTCAAGCGCCGCGTGGTAGGCGCCACCTCAGCTGGCTAGCGCCGCGTGGCAGACGCCGCCTTAGATTGCCAGCGTCACGCGGCCAACGTCACCTTAGATGTCGAGTGCCGCATGGTAGGCCTCGTACACCGCCGTCGTGATATTAGAGGGCCGCACTGCATCGCCGACGACGCGCACGAACGGCGCCGCATCCCGCAGGGCATCCGCGGCATCGCTGCGCGAGCGCTGGCCGATGGCGCAAATCACCGTGTCGCCAGGAACAAGGTGCTCCTCCCCCTCCCCGTCCGCAACGACAAGGCCGCCGCGCTCTACGCGCACACCGCGGGCGTTCAGGTTGACGTCGATGCCCGCGCGCTCGACTTCCGCAAGCAGGATGGGCCTATGGCGGATGTTGGCGTCGATGGCAAGCCCGTCGCGCATCTCGACGATGTGCGCACGCCTACCGAGTCGCACCTGGTTAATCGCGCATTCGCAGCCCGTCAGCCCACCGCCAAGAACGACAACCTCATCCCCCGGTTGCTCGCCTTCCAGGTACAGGTCGTCGATCGAGAGCACGCGCGCACCCTCTTCGACGGGAAGCGGCATCGGAATCGGGGCCGACCCCACGGCGACAATCACCGCATCGGGCGCAATCCTCTCAGCGAACGCCGCGTCGACCTCGGTGTTCAGGCGGACGTCCACCCCAAGGCGATCGAGCAGATGCGCGTAGGTGCGTCCCAGCTCGTACATGTCGCGCTTGAAAGGCAGCGCCGCCTCGGTGCGCAGGATGCCACCGAGCTCGCCCTCGCGCTCGCACAGGACGACGTCGTGCCCGCGGCGAGCCGCCGTTGCCGCGGCGACCATGCCAGCGATGCCGCCGCCCACGACGAGCACCTTGCGCGAACGGGGCGAGCGCGCGATGTCCATCCCCTCGAACTCGCGCCCGATGAGCGGGTTTACCGCGCAGCGGCGCGTCTGCGTCACGGCACGCTCGGCCATGCACACGTAGCAGCGAAGGCATTTCACCACGTCATCGCCACGATTTGCCATCACCTTAGAGGGTAGTTCGGGGTCGGCCAGAAGGCCGCGCGCCATGGCGACAGCATCGGCCTGACCGCTCGCGATGATTTCCTCCATCTGCGCGGGGTCGGAAAGCCCGCCGATTGCCACGACAGGAATGCTCACGTGCTTCTTGATCTCGGCCGCAAGATGCACGTTGCAACCGTGGTCACGGAACATCGACGGGTGCGTGACCGAGAAGCCGAATTGATAGGACCCTGCCGACACGTGCATGAGGTCGACCAGATCCTCGAGAGCATGGGCGATGCGGGCGCCCTCGGCCACATCGTAGCCGCCCTCGAAAAGCTCGGCTCCGCTTATGCGCAGCTCGATGGGGAATCCAGGGCCAACGGCGCTGCGCACCGAAGCGAGCACCTCGCGCGCGAAGCGGATGCGGTTCTCAAGCGGCCCGCCGTATTCGTCCTCGCGCTTATTGAAGTAGGGGGAGAGGAACTGGTTAATCAGCCAGCCGTGCCCCGCATGCACCATGACCATCTGGAAGCCGGCGCGCTTCGCGAGCGCAGCCGCCTCACCATATGCCGCAACGATGCTCGCGATCTGCTCATGCGAAAGCGCGCGCACGGGCATGCCGTCGGGGCGCACGCCATCGGAGGGCCCCCACTGGCACAGGTCGCCCTTCTTCTCCTTGTCGACCATATAGGTGCCGGCATACTGCCCCGAATGCGAAAGCTCGATGGATGCGACCGCGCCGTGGCGTTTGATCGCGTCGGCAAGGTAGGTGAAGGCGCCGAGCTGACCGGGCGTCTTCAGCGACAGCCGCAACATTTGCGAGCCGTCGGTTTCGGGATGGACCACCAATTCGCTCACAGTGACAACAGCCGCACCGCCCTTTGCGCGCAGCTCGTAGAATCCCTGGGTGCGCGGCCCTGGTGTGCCCTCCGCCGTAATGTCGGTCGCGCCCATCGGCGCAGACAGCATGCGGTTTCGAAGCGTCAGGCGCCCCACCGTAAGCGGCGCACACAGATGCGGATAATCTCGCTTCATCGAACTCCCCTTCTTATCGAAAATCCCCTCGTCGCGCTGACCGGACGCTTGCATCGCGCGGACCTCACTGGCCGCCAATCGCGCCCGCTGGCTCCCGCACGATTGCACCCGGCAAGCGCGACGGGGGGGGGTGCGGCGCCCCTCCCCGTTCGGGCGCCGTCAACCAAGCACTGCGCAGTCTAGTTCGACGGATGGTGCTTTTCAACCCAGCCTTCGTGGTTTTCCTGACGCCCGCGGGCGATAGCGAGCGCGCCGTCGGGCACGTCCTTCGTGATGACGGAGCCCGCGGCCACAAGTGTATGCGCGCCCACGTTCACGGGAGCCACCATCATGGTATCGCTGCCGATGAAGGCACCGTCGCCGATAGTGGTCGGCCACTTCTTGGCGCCATCGTAGTTGCAGGTGATCGAGCCGGCGCCGACGTTCACGCCCTCGCCGAGCGTCGCGTCGCCGATGTAGCTCAGGTGAGGAACCTTGCTACCGCGGCCGATCGTGGATTTCTTGATTTCCACATGAGTGCCGGCCTTCGCACCCTCGCACAAGTGCGCGCCGGGGCGCAGGTACGCACGCGGACCGCACGTGGCCTCATCGTCGATGCGCGCCTCGATCGCGACCGTCTCGTCGATCGTGCAGCCCGAGCCGACGACGGTGTCGGTCAGGCGCGTGTTCGGGCCGATGACGGAATCCTCCCCTACCTGGGTTTTCCCCAAGAGGAAGGTCTGCGGGAGAAGTTCAACATCGGGCGCGATCTCCACGTCGGGGCCGATCCACACCGAGGTCGGGTCCCACATGGTAACGCCCGCCGCCATGTGCTCCTTGTTGATGCGCGACTGCAGGGCGCACGTCGCCGCGGCCAACTGGACACGCGAGTTCACGCCGAGACACTCGGAGACGTCGCTTGCGGGAAGCGCAAGCACGTCGCGCCCGGCGCCACGGCAGATCTCGAGCACGTCGGTCAGGTAGAACTCGCCCTGCGCGTTATCGCTTCCCACCTGCTCAAGCGCCTCGAAAAGCGCCTGCGCGTCGAAGCAGTAGAAGCCGGAGTTACATTCGGTGACGGCGGCCTCGGCGGCGTTCGCGTCCTTCTGCTCGACGATGCGCTCGACGCGCCCTTCGCCGTCACGGATGATGCGCCCGTAACCGAACGGGTCGTCGAGCTCCATGGTGAGCACCACGACCGCCGCGTTCGAGCGGGCGCGCATGTCGGCGAGCTCGCGAATGGTATCGGACGTGATAAGCGGACAGTCGCCCGACAGCACAAGCAGCGAGCCATCGAAGCCAGCGAGCGCTTCCTTGCAGGTGAGCACCGCGTCGGCCGTGCCGCGCTGCGCCTTCTGCACGACAACTTCGGTGTCGGACACCAAAGGCTCCACGATCTCGCGAGCGTGCCCCACCACCGACACGATACGGTCGGCGCCGGCTTCGCGCGCGGCGTCAACGACCCAGCGAACGAGCGGCTTGCCGAGAATCTCGTGCGCGACCTTGGGTTTTTTCGACTTCATACGAGTTCCCGCACCTGCGGCGAGCACGATGGCGGCAGTATTCATTGAAACGACCTTCCGATTGGTTGAAAAATACCAGGGAAAGTATAGCGCAACCCGAAACTGACGCGTTCCCGCAGGCTGCAGGCTCACTGGTATACCATCAATGATAATCGCTCATCAAGCACAGCGGCCGCTTGCGCGTCCCAGCGTGCGACGACGTGCGGGCGCGCTATCTCGCCTGCGGGTTCACCCTGGACAAGGACATTTCGCTTCCCGAAGACCATTTGAGCTTCGAGCTCGAGTTCATGGCGCTCCTCTGCGAGCACGAGGCGTCGTGAGAGGGTGAAAGCGGCGAGAGCGGGGCGGAAACGCATTGCGGCGGCGCTAGCGCTTCTCCTTGAGGGAGACCGCCACTTCCGCAATGCCCTCGCACTCCGCAAGAGCCTGCTCCACCTCGCGAATGACCTCGGGATCGTCGATTTCGCGAAGGAGCCTCTCGGATGCGACGTTGGCTTCCTCGCCCGCAGTCTGCCGCTGCATCTCACTCGGGCCGAGCGACATGAAAGCCACGCCCTGCTTCTGCGCCGACTTCGCCTGCACCGCGAGCAGCGAGAAGCCCGCGACGCCCGCGACGAGCGAGGCTAAAAGGATGCCGAGCTTCGCCGCGGCGATTGTGGCCGCATCGACGTAGGCCAGGTTCGCCACAAAGATTGCCATCGTAAAGCCGACGCCGCCCAAAACCGCCGCACCGAGCATGTGCATCCAGGTCACATTCTCGGGCAGGCTCGCCGCCCTCAGCTTCACCACAAGGAAGCTCGCGGCCATAATGCCAAGCGGCTTGCCCACCACCAGGCCGAAGAACGCACCAAGCAGCGCCGGGTTCAAGAACAGGGCGCCCAAATCGCTGCCCGCAAGCCCAACGTTCGCGTTCGTGAGCGCGAACAGGGGCAGGATCGCGAAGTACACCCAGGGGTAGAGCAGATGCTCCAAACGCGTCGCCGGAGGCACAACCTGCTTCGACACGCGCGCCAGCGAGGAGACCGTCTTCAGATAATCCTCCTGCCCGATGACGGGTTCTTGCGCGTTGAAGGCACTCTTCGCCTCGACGACGCGCTCGCCCGTCCAGCGGATGAAGCTCTTCACGTTCACGCGCGAGCCGGAGGGAATCGCAAACGCGAGTAGGACGCCGGCGATGGTCGAGTGCACGCCCGACATGAACACGCAGTACCATAACACGGCCCCCACCAGCAGATACGCATACAGCGAGAACACATGGCGCTTGTTCATGAGCAACAGCACGCAAAAGACGACCGCCGCACAGCCAAGCCACGGCAAAGACGGCGCCTGCCCGTAGAACACCGCGATGACGATGATCGCGATGATGTCGTCGGCGACGGCCAAGGTGCTCAAGAACACGCGCACCCCGTTCGGCACGCGATTGCCGAGAAGCGCCAAGATTCCCAGCGCGAACGCGATATCGGTCGCCGTCGGGACGCCCCATCCACCCGCTGTGTCAAGGTTGCCCACGTTGAACGCGGAGTAGACGGCCACAGGCACGAGCACACCGCCCACCGCAGCGACGATGGGAAGAATCGCCTGACGGATGTTCGTCAGCTCGCCCACCGTCATCTCGTATTTAATCTCCAAGCCAACGAGCAGGAAAAACACCGCCATAAGCACGTCGTTGATGACGTGCGAGAGCGGCATCGTCGCCTGCGTCTGCCCGAACACGAAGCCGACGTCGGTGTGCCAGAAATGGGAGAAGGCATCGGAGACAGGGGAGTTCGCCACCACAAGCGCCACGATCGCCGCAAGGAGCATCGTACCCGCCGCCTTCGTGGACGAGCTCGTGAACTGGATGAGCTTGCGATAGCGGGCCTGATGGCGCTGCACTTCGCTGATGTAGATGCGCCCCGGATCGGGGTTTTGCGCACTGGGGTGCTCGGGTGCTGCAGGCGCATCGTGAGCCACGCCTTCCGCAGAGCTCGCTTCTTTGTGCGCAGGTGAGGCGCAATGTTCGGTCATGGGAAATCCAATCTATGCGCGGGCAGCGCATACCACGGGGTCGGGCGTTTGTTGCATTATCCCTCAAATAACGGGTTCTTAACTTGCAAAACCCCCTTTCACCTGCGATTGTAAGAGAAGCGTTGCCAAAATGGTCGCAAATACTCATCTCCGCCGACGCCGTTTTGCGCTATGCTGTACCTATCAACTTCGAGGTAAGGAGCCAACATGTTCCATGCAGACGGGTATCGAAATCGCAGATAAACCCGCATGGACAAGGGCATCCTCCCAGGCTGTTTTTTATTCGCCACGATTGTGAGGTGGTAACTATGAGCATTACCGTATCCGGCCGCAAAATGCCTGTAACCGACGCGCTGCGCGCCTATGCCGAGGAGAAAATCGGCAACTCGATGAAGGTCATGGATATCGACCCCCTCAACGCCGAAGTCGTCCTGAGCAAAGAAAAGAACCCGGCGAACCCCTGCCCCGACACCTGCGAAGTCACACTGCGCACGAAGGGCCACATCATCCGCGTGGAAGAGCACGAAGACGATATGTACGCGGCCATCGACGTCGCCGCGGCGAAGGTGCTGCGCCAGCTGCGCAAGTACAAGACGCGCGTCATCGATCGCAAGACCCGCAACGGCGAGAAAACCGTTGACGCCTCGCCCATTCCCGTCTCCGAAGGAGAGCTCGACCTCGACGGGCTTATGAGCGAGCTGTCCGACGACGAGGTCGTACGCGTGAAGGAAATCGAGTTCGCGCCGCTCACCGAGGAAGAAGCACTCGTGCAAATCGACCTTCTGGGCCACGATTTCTTCGCTTACACCGATCGCGACACGAACTTGGTGAATGTTCTTTACCGTCGCGACAATGGAGGTTACGGCCTTTTGAAGCAGAAGGAGTAGCGATAGGGTACAATACCTTCGCTAGTTCACTGTGAGAAAGGATGCCTTCAATGGCTACGCTTGATACCGTTAAAGAAGTTCTCGAATCGAACCTCGACATCGACCCCGAGAACGTAACCGAAGACGCCACCTTCGATGACCTGGGGATCGACTCCCTGGACATGGTCGAGCTCATCTGCGACCTCGAGGAGAAGTGCAGCGTCGACTTCGGCGAGCCGGAAGGCCTCACCACCGTCGGTGACCTCGTCGAGTACATCGACAACCTGTAAGGTTTCACCACCGCAACGAAAGAGCCCGCATCTGCGGGCTCTTTTCTTTTTTGGGAAATGCGCGGCAGGGCGAAACCGCGTACGACAACGGGAAAACACGGGGGCATGCACCGCGGCCGCAGCGAGACGCGAGGGCGCACGCGGAGGCTTCGACAAGATGCCGGGACGCGCGCCCGCTTCAGCAGGAAACCTACGAGCGAGCGCGGCGAGAAAGCCACGCGAGCACGGCGGCGGCCACAACGAGCAGGCAGATCGTCGCCACGCGTCCGACGCTTAAGGACTGATACCCTACAGCGAAGATGCCCACCCCGAACGCCGCCAGTACCACGCAAAGGACGGAGAGCCATTTCAGGTAGTGTTTCCTCTCCATGCTACGCCACGTCTTCCTCGCTCAAGCGGCCACGGAACGTGCGGTAGACGATGACGTGGTACACCAACACAAGCGGCACGCCGATACACGCGATGCCCGTCATCCAAGCAAGGGAAATCTCCGAGGATGCTGCCGTCGCCGCAGTGATCGAGGCGCCCACGCCGGCGGAATCGGCAACGACGAGCGTCGGGAACATCGACGTCGCCAGAAGCCCGATAAGGCAGACCGCGCCTGCGGACTGGGCGAGAAACGCGCCCAAGTCGCTCCCCTTCGCGCGGCCCAGGTATATCGACACAATGAGGGCAGCAACGAAGAGTACGGCAAACACGCAGGCCACTGGCCACATTGCGGGCTCAATAGCAGGACGAATGACCCCGAGCGTCATAACACCGCAGACCACGAACAGCACGAGCGTCACAATCTGCAGAATGTCCCCGAGCTTGCGCGCCCGCGCACGAAGGTCACTCCCCTCGGGCGTTTTAAGCGCGATCCACAAGCACCCCGCCGTCAGACACATCGAGAAACCGAGAAGTCCCACGAGCAGCGTGTACGGGGTGATGAGCCCCAGAAGAGGGACGCCTGAGTAATCCCCGTTCGCCGCCATGGGAATACCCGCAAACACATTGCCCACGGCAACCCCAAGTAGAAGCGCCGGCAAGAACGATCCCACGATGAAGCACACGTCCCACACGCGCGACCAGCTGGCGTCATGGGCGCGGAATTCGAGCGAGACGGCGCGTACGATAAGCCCGAAGAGCACGAGCATCACCGCGAGGTAGAAGCCCGAGAACGTCGTGGCGTATGCCGCGGGAAACGCCGCGAACAACGCACCGCCCGCCGTGAGCAACCAAACCTCGTTGCCGTCCCACACAGGGCCGATGCTGCGGCGGATATACGCGCGCTCGGTCTCGTCCTTCGCGAGGACCGGGTAGAGCACGCCCGCGCCCAAGTCGAATCCGTCGAGCACGAAATAGCCCGCGATCAGCACGAAGATCAGAAAGAACCACAGTATCTGGAGAATCGTCATTACTGCTCACCACCCTTTTCACCCGCACCGGCAACCGCAAGATTCCCATCGGCCGCCTTGGCGGCACCCTCATCAGGCCCCTGCTTCACGAAATGGGAGATGACGCGCACCCAACCGATGAGGAGGAACAGGTAGACCGCAAGGAACAGCCCCAGCGTGATCAAAAGCTCGGGCGCCGACACGGATTGGGAAATCGCGTCGTTCGTCAGAAGAGCCACGCCGTCGGGACCGGTCGTCGAAGGATAGACAACCCACGGCTGACGCCCCACTTCCGCCGTAATCCAGCCGACTTGGATAGCCACGAACGGGAACAGCGGCGAGATGACGAACAGCTTCTGCAGCCAGCGCATCGAGCGGACGCGCTCACCGCGCATGGTGAAGACGATTGCAAGGATCGCCGTCACCATGATGAGTCCATACATGGCAACCATCAGGTGATATGTTTGGAACACGAGGTTCACGGGCTGATCGGCGACGTTCATATCGGAGTACTTCTCCTCCTGCGCGAGCGAATGCAGGCCCTTGTACTCGGTATCCCACGTGCCGGTTGCAAGGAAGCTCGTCCCGCCGGGAATCGCGAACGGGGTGATCACTTTCTCGTTTTCCTCGTCCACCCAACCGAATGCGTAGAGCGGCGGCACCTCGTCGTTGTACATGCCCTCCATCATGGCGAGCTTGGTGGGCTGCTCTTCGGACACCTGAACGGCGGACGCGTGCGCGGTCACGATCATGGCGCACGAGGCGACGATGCCGACAACAGCACCGATGCGCACCGTTTTCATGGCGAAGTCGGTGTGCTTGTTCTTGAGCAGGTACCACCCGCCCAAGGCGAGCGACGTGAACGCACCGATGATCAGCAACGCAACGATCACGTGGAAGTAGCGCGGGGCAATCGAGGGGTTCATGGCTGCTGCGAGGAAGTCGGTGATGATAGCCTTCTTCCCATCGGCTGCGAGCTCGGCGCCGGCGGGCGTCTGCATCCACGAGTTAGCGATGAGGATCCAGAGCGCACTCAAAAGGGAGCCCGCCCACACAAGCCATGCCGACACGGTGTAGAACTTGGGCGAAACCTTGTTGCGACCGAACAGCAGCACGCCCAAGAACACCGACTCCAGGAAGAAGGCGAACAGCGCCTCTGCGGCAAGCGGGGCGCCGAAGATATCGCCTACGAAGCGCGAGTAATCCGCCCAGTTCGTGCCAAAGGAGAACTCCATCGTGATACCCGTCGCCACACCGATGGCGAACGTCGCGGTGAAGATCTTCACCCAGAGGCGCACCGCCGCGCCGTCCTTCTCGTCGCGCGAACGGTAGTACTTCGTCGCGAAAATCGCCGTGATCAGGCCAAGCCCGATTGAAAGCGGGACGAATATGAAGTGGTACGCAACGGTAAGCGCAAACTGGATACGTGAGAGCAAAGCAACGTCGGTCAAGATATCCATAACGCAACCCCCTCCTCTTCGCATATGCGATGGTTGATTATTGGATGCCAGGATAACACATTATCGATAACAGTTCTCATTATTATTGGGAATTATTTTCGATAATGCCTCTTGCAGGAAATCCCTCTGCAAGCGAACAGCAAAAGCCTAGCCCCGTCGCGCGCAGTAGCCAAGCGCCGTATATGCGAAATGTTGTCGGGAAACCCTACGGCTGCAAAGAGTTGCTATCCGCAGCGCGAAGAAACGCCGCCTTGACATCGGCAATCGAGTAGAGGCTGCCGAATGCGCAGATAAGGCCTTCGGGGCCGGCGATTTTGCGCGCAGCAGAGGCGGCATCGTCGAAATCGCCCGCAACCTCAATCGTTGCACGAGCGCCGAGTTCACCGCATGTCTCGCGAATCGCCTCAGCAAGATCGGCCGCATCGAGAGCACGCGGATTAGGCGGCGTCACGCACACGAAGGCACTCGCCAACGGCGCGACTGCCCGAAGCATCGAGCGATAGTCTTTATCGGCAAGAATGCCCACAAGGAATACTGGCCGCTTATCGGGGAAAACGTCGCGCAGCGAATCGACGAGCACGCCCGCGCCCTGCGGGTTGTGGCCGCCATCGATCACCGCGGTCGGCATACCCGCTGGTTGATCAAGCACTTCAAAGCGCGCAGGCCACCGCGTCTCGGCAATTCCACGAGCGATAGCCTCATCGGGAATCTCCCAGCCGCGCTCGCGCAGCGCGCCAGCTATCTCGATAGCCATCGCCGCGTTCGAGGGCTGATAAGACCCCAAAAGCCGCGTCGCATACTCCCGCCCGCGATACGAGAACAACCGCATAGGAAGAGTCCCCTCAACCTGCGACATGGGGGTTCGGTGGGCATATGCCATGCTCAAACAGTCCTGAGCTCGCACGAACGTGCCAGAGGGCACGTTCGGCTCGTGCGGAACTGCGCGTGGCATATGCCCACCGAACCCGGCATCAATTGACGAACTCGCCTGGAGCTTCTGCGCGGGGACGGCGTGCTCCGCGCGCAGTTCCGCAGCGAAGCGAGGACTGTCTGAGCACGGAGTATGCCCCTCATGCTCAAGAGCGGTGCCACAGGTCAACAGCGCAGCGCCCCTCGTCACCTTCTCCACCGAAAGCATCGAGAAATCAGGCACGACGAGCTTGTCGCCCGCGCGCCGTGCCGCATCTTCCACCACTTCCATAGCGGAAGGCTCTTGCGGCCACGATACCACGGTTGAACCCTCCTTCACGATGCCCGCCTTCTCGTGGGCAATCTCGGCAAGCGTGTTGCCGAGCAGGTTCGTGTGGTCGAGCGCAATCGACACGATTGCCGCAACCTCGGGCGCAGCGATGACGTTGGTGGAATCGAGCCGGCCGCCAAGCCCCACCTCGAGCACCACGATATCGCAGCCGACGTGCGCGAAATGCACGAGCGACACAGCAGTCATCAGCTCGAACTCGGTGGGATGCTCGCCACCTTCCGCTTCCATCGCCTCGGCGCACTCGCGCACACGAAGCGTTGCAGCCGTGAGGTCCTCATCCGAGATGTTGCGCCCGTTCACACGGATGCGCTCATGGAAGGTCTCCACGTAGGGGCTCGTGAAAAGCCCCGTCTTAAAGCCCGCCTCCGCAAGGATCGACGCCGTGAAGGCGCAGGTCGACCCCTTGCCGTTCGTGCCAGCGACATGGACGAACTTCAAGCGGTCCTGAGGGCGCCCCAGCCGATCGAGAAGCTCGCGGATGCGTTCAAGGCCGAGCCGGGACGTCAGCCAACGGGGCGTGTTGATGTATTCGATTGCGTCGAAAGGCATGCTTCCACCTTTTTAGAGAAGTTTTTGCTGCGAGAACGATTCATTCTCTTTCACTGGAGAAGGCTGCGGCGCAACCCCTGACTCATCAGGGGGAACAGGAGCGACCGAGCGCACTTGCGGCACCCCGTCTTCCCCACCTGGCTGCGAACCATCGGGGACAGCGGCAACGATGCCCGCCTGTCGCAAAAGCTCGCCGAGCGTCGCAAAATCGTTCTCCAACGCCTCGCGCTTGCTGCCATCGTAGAGCGCGGCCGCGGGATGGTAGATCGGGAAGACGCTGAAGCGGCCCGCATGCTGCAAGGTTCCATGCAGCCGCGTGATTCCCACCTCGGTCTTCAGGATGAACTGCGTGGCGAACTTGCCAAGCGTCACGATGAAGTCGGGCATGATGGTTCGCGTCTGTTCACGCAGGAAAGGCGCACACAGCTCGATTTCCTCAGGCCTTGGGTCGCGGTTTCCGGGAGGGCGGCATTTCAGCACGTTCGCGATGTAGACGTCGTCGCGGGAAAGCCCCGCGATCGCAAGCAGGTCGTTGAGCATGTGCCCAGCGGCGCCCACGAATGGCTCGCCCCGCAAATCCTCATTGCGACCAGGCGCTTCCCCCACGAAAAGCACGCGGGCGCGAGGGTTTCCCACCCCGAACACCGTTTGCGTGCGCCCCTGCGAAAGCGGGCAGCGGCGACAAGCTTCCACCGCGGCGCGAATCTCGGGAAGGGGTATGTGCGGCTTGCCCATCTATACGTACACCTTCGGCAGGCGCATTCCAAAGGCGCAGGCCAGCTCGTAGTGGATCGTGCCGAGCTTGTTCGCCATGTCGTCGAGCGTCACCACGGAATCTCCCTGGCGGCCGACGATGACCACCTCGTCACCGATCTGCGGGTCGAGGCGGCGGCGGGTGCCGTACGTGCGCAAATCGACCTCGAACATGCACTGGTCCATGCAGATGTTGCCCACCTGGCGCACGCGCGTGCCGTCGACGATGAAGTCGGTGCGACCGGAAAGACCGCGGTTCAAGCCGTCCGCGTAGCCGACAGGCAGCGTGCAGATCTTCACGCTGCCAGGGCTGCGGTAATTCAACCCATAGCTCACGCCCTCGCTCATGGGAAGCGTGCGCGTGTCGGTGATGCGCGCATGGACGCTCATCGCGGGCTTGAGGTTGATCATCGAGCGCGTTTCCTGACAAGTGTGCAAGCCGTAAAGCGACACACCCCACCGCACCATGTCGAAGTGGACCTGCGGATAGCGGACCGTCGCGGCGGAGTTCGCGCAGTGCACGATGCCGGGGTCGATGCCCACCTCGCGCAGTGCGGAAATCGCCTCCGTAAAGCGCTTCACCTGGATGCCGAAGTCGAGCGTTCCCTCGCAGTCCGCCGTCGCGAAGTGCGTGAACGTGCCCACCAGATCGAGCGCACGATGGAAGCTCACCTTCCGCATGAAATCGACCACATTGTCATAGCGTACGCCGATGCGGTTCATACCCGTGTTCACCGCCAGGTGGAACGGCGCGCGAATGCCGTACTCGTCAGCCTTCTCGGCGTAGGCGATGGCGAACTCGGGCGTGTAAATGGACGGCATGATCTTGTAGGCGAGCAGCAGGGGCGCCGCCGTTGCAGGAGGCTCGGACAGAAGCACGATTGGCGCTCCCACCATGCCCTCGCGCAGCTTGATGCCCTCGTCTACCGTAGCGACAGCCAGGTAGTTCGCGCCCGATTGCAACGCGGTCTTCGCAACACGCACTGCCCCGTGGCCGTACGCGTCGGACTTCACCACGGCGAGAAGGCGCGTGCTCGGCTTGATGAGCGATCGCGCGACACCGACGTTGTGGCGGATGGCCGAAAGATCGATTTCCACCCATGACCAGCGACGATCGGTTTCAGGAATCAGGGCAAGCTGGTCGGGATCGAACACAGGCTTTTCCGCCTGCTCATCCTGGGCTCTGGCCGCGTTCGCCTCGTCGGGACCCTTCGGGCCAGACCGCCGTGCAGATTGTTGTTGCTGTTGAGCTTTGCGAGCGAACCCCGTGAAGCCGTTGATGAGCTCCTCCACCGCTTCCAAGCCTTTCTCGTAACCTGTTATCGGTTGCAAAGTATAGCACTCATGAAAAACGCGCCCGAGCAATCAGGCTGTTCGGGCGCGTTTCGAAACAAAGCGGCAATAAAGCGGCAGGGGAATTAGTGCCCGCCGCCGGCCATCATCTTTACCGCATGGGGAAGCGCGGCGACGATGCCGTCCCAATTCTCGCGGGCGGCCTTCTCGCTTCCCGGTAGGTTGATAACGATGGTGTTGCCGCGCTGCATGCAGATTGCGCGCGAGAGCATCGCGTAGGGAGTAATCTGCAGGCTGTGGTAGCGCATAGCCTCGGCGATGCCGGGAACCTCGCGCTCGCACACGTCGCGCGTCGCCTCGGGGGTGTTGTCGCGCGGGGACAAGCCGCTTCCACCGCAGGTGAGCACGATGTCAACTTTCAGATCGTCGGTGCAGCGCTTGATAGCGGCGGCGATGCCGGCGCGATCGTCCTTCACGATCATGTGCGTACGGCAGGCCCAGCCCTGCTCTTCGATCAGCGATTCAAGCGCGTCGCCTGCGGTATCGCACTCAGGGCCGCGCGTATCGGAACAGGTGATGATGGCGAATACCGGTTTCTCGACACTCATGGTTTTATCCTTTCATCTTCCATCGGCGCCTCTGCGGCGCGAAATCGTAGGGTTCTTTTAGATCAGCACTTCCTCGGAGACGTCGAGCAAGACGCAGTCGATCATCGAGCCTGCTGCGCGAGACTCCAGCCCCTCGGGCATAATCGCCATGCAGTTGCTGCGCTGGATCGGCCCGAAAAGCCCCGAGCTCTGATTCTGCGCGGGGGTGACCAGATAGCCTTCGTCATCTTTCGTGAGCGTCGCGCGCAAGAAAATGCGGCGCGGATCCCTCTTCTTGGTGTCCTGGGACAAACGCGCGCGAACGACAGGACGGTTGAAGTGGCTATAACCCTGCATCTTGCGCAGCGCCTGACGAACGATCATCTCGAAGCCGCAGTACGCCGCGGCGGGATTGCCGGGAAGGCCGAAGACGGGCTTACCTTTCACCAGGCCGAACGTCTGAGCTTTGCCGGGACGCATGTTCACGGTGGTCATGAGCAGCTCGCCCGCTCCCTCCACCACCGGCTTAATGAAGTCGAAATCGCCGTTCGCCGCACCGCCGGTCGTAACGACGAAATCATAGGTTTCCACCGCGTCGAGCACCGTCTTCTCAAGCGCCTCGTAGGTGTCCTCCACGATGGGAAGGATGGTGGGAATGCAGCCAGCAGCCTTCGCGCATGCCGCGATGGCAAGACTGTTCGAGTTGCGGATCTTGCCAGCAGAGGGGACCTCGGAGGGGTCGATGAGCTCCGACCCAGTTGCCGCGATGGCGACCTTCGGACGTCGATAGACCGGCACCTGCAACACGCCGCACCCAGCAAGGAAGCCGACACCGGCGGAGGTGATGACCTCGCCTGTATGGACGATGACCTCGCCTGCATGGGCCTCTTCGCCCGCTTCGCGGATGTTGTTGCGCAGCTTAGTCGGGGCGGTGAATGAAACGCGGCTGCCCGGCTTACCGTCGCCCGAAACGACGCCGACGATCTCGTATTTCACCACTGCGTCCGCAGCGTCGGGAACGGGCGCGCCCGTCATGATGCGCACGCACTGGCCCGCCTCGATCGGCCCGTCGTACATCTCGCCTGCACCAATCTCGGCAATGACGTCGAGTTCCACCGGCGCGTCCTCGCTCGCGCCCTCGAGCTCTGCCGCATGCACCGCGAAGCCATCCATCGCCGAGTGCGCGAAGGGCGCGATATCGATGTCGCTCGCCAAATCGGCGGCCGACACACGGCCCACGGCGTCGAGAACCTCGACCACCTCCGTCGAAAGCGGCGCCACGTTCGCGAGAACGAGCGCTTGCGCCTCTTCCAGAGAAATCATCTCTGTCATCGAATCCCCTTTCATAGAAAAACGCGCCGCCGCGAAAGCGACGGCGCGCACACGTTCGATGGCACCTATTATAGCGGTTCGACTCGAAAGGCCACCGAGCGATTTCTTCTTACGCTTGCGGCACCTTGATGTTGTAGAACGCGGAAAGGCCTGCATATTCGGCCTGATCGCCCAGCTCTTCCTCGATACGGAGAAGCTGGTTGTACTTCGCGACGCGATCGCTTCGGCACGGCGCGCCAGTCTTGATCTGGCCGGTGTTGCAGGCAACGGCCAAGTCGGCGATGGTCGTGTCCTCCGTCTCGCCCGAGCGGTGGCTCATGACGCACGCATAGCCCGCGCGCTTCGCCATCTCAATCGCCTCGAGGGTCTCGGTGAGGCTGCCGATCTGGTTCACCTTGATGAGAATCGCGTTCGCGCAGCCAAGCTGGATGCCCTTCGCAAGGCGCTTGGAATTCGTGACGAACAGGTCGTCGCCGACGAGCTGCACCTTGTCGCCGATGCGGTCGGTCAGCGCCTTCCAGCCGTCCCAATCCTCCTCGGCCATGCCGTCCTCAATCGAGATGATGGGGTACTTCTCGACGAGCGCTGCCCAATAGTCGACCATTTCGGCGCTCGAAAGCTCGCGGCCTTCGCCCTTAAGCTCGTACTTGCCCGTCTCGGCGTTGTGGAACTCGGTGGAAGCCGGGTCCATCGCGAACATGATGTCGACGCCCGGCTTGTAGCCCGCGGCCTCGCACGCGCGGACGATATACTCGAGCGGCTCCTCGTTGGTGGTGAAGTTCGGCGCAAAGCCGCCCTCGTCACCCACGCCACCGCCAAGGCCGGCCTCGTGCAGGACCTTCTTCAGCGTGTGGTAGATCTCCGCGCACCAGCGCAGCGCCTCGGCGAACGTGGGCGCGCCGACCGGCATGATCATAAATTCCTGGAAGTCAACGTTGTTGTCAGCGTGCACGCCGCCGTTCAGGATGTTCATCATCGGCGTGGGCAGCACATGCGCCCCGATGCCGCCGACGTACTTGTACAGGGGAAGCTGCGCAGATTCTGCTGCCGCCTTAGCGCAGGCAAGCGATGCGCCCAGGATGGCGTTCGCGCCAAGCGCACCCTTGTTGTCGGTGCCATCGATCTCGAGCATCGTCGCGTCGATAGCGCGCTGATCCTCGGCCTCGAAGCCGATAAGGGCCTCGGCGATTTCCTCGTTGACATGGGTCACAGCGTCCAGAACGCCCTTGCCCATATAGCGATGCGTGTCGCAATCGCGCAGTTCGACAGCCTCGAATGCGCCCGTCGACGCACCGGAGGGAACCGCAGCGCGACCGAACGAGCCGTCATCAAGCGCCACTTCAACCTCAACCGTCGGGTTTCCGCGAGAGTCGAGAACCTCACGCCCGAATACGTCGATGATCATGCCCATGCAAAACCTCCCTGAAGGATTCTTTTCGTCCGACCGACGCAAACGCGGCCGAAACCTAACAGGGAAACTATACCACTACAACCGCGTATAGCTTCGCACCCGCACCCGAACCGCCCGCCCGGGCGCGTCTGCGGGAAACGTATGCAGGAGGAACGGCGTTCTAGAAGAAGAGGGCGAGAAACGCACAGGCCGCAATACCGAAGACGATTGCCGCCACCCCCCGAATGCCGAGATGCGATTCCTCAAGGGCGCTTCGACGCCCATCCTTCGTCGGAGCGCCGTAGCAGCGTGCGTCCATGGCTGCCGCCAGGCGATCTGCACGGCGGAAGAGTGCAACGAAGAGCGCGACGAACACGCGCCCCCATGCGCGCAACGTCTCGACAACGCCCGACCCCGAGAAGCGGGCACATCGCGACCACTGCGCATCGTGAACCTGGCACAACTCCTCAGCCGTCACGGGAATGAAGCGAAGCGCGATTGAGAGGGCGCACGCAGCATCGTCAACGGGAATCGGCGTGCGTTTGAGGGGAGCCATGAAGCTCGATGCCGCGCTCATCATCTCCGTCGAAGTCGTCGTGAAGCTCACAAGCAGACTTGCATACACCAAGATCACGACGCGGATCGCGTTAAACGCCCCCTTGGCGAAGCCAGCGGGAACGAAGCCGAACGACCCCACAAGGGCAATGGGGTCGAACGCCGCGAAGGGGGCAGCCATGGACGCCTCGACGTCTGTAAGGTATATCGGCGACGAAACATCCCAGGTGAAAGAGCAGAACGCAATGGCAACGGCAACCAAGACATACGTCGGCGCCGCAAGCACGAAGACGCTTCTGAAGGGGACGCGACTTATCGCATGAGCGAGCGCGTACAGCACCGCAGCAATCGCGAGCCCCGTCCAGGTCTCAAGGAGAAACAGGGTGATCGAGTACGCGAGGAGCAGCGCGATCTTTATGCGCGGATCAGCCCGATGGAGAGGCGATGTCCCGAAATGATATGTCTTCACAGCTAAATGCACGCAAGCAGTATACCGACCAAAGCGCGCAGGACAGCGTTAAGTCGGCCCAAATGCAAAAAGAGAGCCGAGGCAATGCCTCGACTCTCTCGTACATCCCATAGGGGAAAGGCTATTCGGCCTTCTCCTCGGTTGCGGCCTCCTCGGCAGGAGCAGCTTCCTCAGCTGCAGCTTCCTCTGCGGGAGCAGCCTCTTCGGCAACTTCCTCGGCCTTGGCTTCCTCAGCAGCCTCGACCTTCTTCGGAGCAACCTTCTTGGCAGCCGGCTTCTCCTCGGTCTTGGTCTTCTTGGAAACAGGCTCAGTGCACAGCTCCATGATGACCATCGGAGCATTGTCGCCCTTGCGGAAGCCCAGCTTCATAATGCGGGTGTAACCGCCCTGGCGATCGGCGAACAGGCCCTGCTCAACCTTCTCGAAGATCTCGCGAACGAGCTCTTTGTCGTTGCCAAGAGCTGCGATAGCGAGACGACGGGAATGCAGGTCGCCCTTCTTCGCCCAGGTGATGATTTTGTCGACGTCAGGACGGATCTCCTTGGCGCGCGACTCGACCGTCTTGATGCGGTCGTTCAGGAAAAGGGCTTTGACAAGGCTGCGCTTCATAGCCTTAGTGTGGCTCCAGTCGGTGCCGAGCTTGCGCCCCTTCTTGTTGTGTCTCATGATCTCGGTCTCCTATTGCTTCAAATTGAGGTCCATGGAAATGAGTTTGTCCTTCACTTCCTCGATGGACTTCGCACCAAAGTTCCTGATGTTCAGCAGGTCGTTCTCGGAGAACTCGACGAGCTGACGGACGGAATGAATGCCAGCGCGCTTCAGGCAGTTGTAGGAGCGGACGGAAAGGTCCAGGTCCTCGATCTGCTTGTCGAGCTCAGCATTGGACTCCTGACCCTCGGGCGCGAAGATGGAGGGAGCTTCCTCCCCTTCTTCCTCGTCGGTATTCGAAAGGCTCAGGAACGCGCCCATGTACTGGTTCACGATGTTCGCAGCACGGCACACGGCCTCAGTCGGGGCGATGCTACCGTCGGTCTCGACTTCGAGGACGAGCTTGTCGTAGTCGGTACGCTGACCAACGCGCGTATCGGACACGTTCAGCGTGCAGCGGCGAACCGGCGAGAACAGCGAGTCGACATGGATGACCCCGATGGGATCCTCCGTGCGCTTGTTGCGCTCGGCGGAGACATAGCCGCGGCCGACGCCGATGCGAATCGTCATGTCGAGCGTGCCGCCATCGGCGACCGTCGCGATGACGTGCTCGGGGTTCACGAGCGTGAACTCGGTCGGAACGTCGAGGTCGGCGCCGGTAACCGTGCACGGACCCTCGGCGAGCACGTGAGCAGTCGCCTCGGTGACGTCATCGTTCAGAGCCGAGAAGACAAGGCCCTTCACGTTCAGCACGATGTCGGTGATGTCCTCGATAACGCCCTCAGCCGTGGTGAACTCATGCTGCACGCCCTCGATCTGGATGGCGGTCGCTTTCGCGCCGTCAAGAGAGGAGAGCAGCACGCGACGCAGGCTGTTGCCAAGAGTATGGCCGTAACCGCGCTCGAGAGGCTCGACAATGTAGCGAGCCACCGTGTCGTTGACTTCTTCCGTTGTTACAGTAGGCCTCATGAACTCTGTCATGTTTTAAAAGCCTCCTTACTATGCTGCGATTACTTCGAGTAAAGTTCGACAATAAGCTGTTCGTTAATGTCCAAATCGATTTGATCGCGCTGCGGAAGGGCCAACACGTTGCCCTGGAGTTTCTCGATGTCAACCTCGAGCCAAGCAGGAACCTCGAAACGAGCGTTGGAAACGAGAGCGCTCTTGATGACGAGGAGCTCCTTGGATTTCGGAGCCACAGAGACGACGTCGCCGGCCTTCACGCGGTAGGAAGGAACGTCGACACGACGGCCGTTGACCATGATGTGGCCGTGGGTGACGATCTGACGAGCTTCCTTGCGGGTGCGGGCGAAGCCGAGACGGAAGATGACGCTGTCGAGGCGGGACTCGAGGATGCGCATCAGGTTCTCGCCGGTGATGCCCGGCATGGCCTTTGCCTTCTCGAAGTAGCCATGGAACTGCTTCTCGAGAACGCCGTAGATGAACTTCACCTTCTGCTTCTCGCGCAGCTGCATGCCGTACTCGGATTCCTTGCGGCGACGCTTGGGCTCGCGCTTGGAGGTTTTAGAGCTGCTGTACCCCAGCACAACGGGATCAAGGCCCAGCTGGCGGCAGCGCTTAAGAACCGGAGTTCTGTTAATTGCCATGGTTATATGATCCTTTCAACTACACGCGACGACGCTTGCACGGACGGCAACCGTTGTGCGGGATGGGGGTGCAATCCTGGATGCTCGCGATTTCGAGGCCAGCTGCCTGCAGGGAGCGGATTGCAGTCTCGCGACCGGAACCGGGACCCTTCACGTAGACGGCAACCTTCTTGAGGCCGTGCTCCATCGCGGTCTTGGCAGCAGCTTCCGCAGCCATCTGCGCCGCGAACGGCGTGGACTTGCGGGAACCCTTGAAGCCGACGGTGCCGGCGGACTGCCAGGAGATCACATTGCCCTGAGGATCGGTGATGCTCACAATGGTGTTGTTGAACGTGGATTTGATATGTGCGGCGCCAACGGCAATGTTCTTGCGCTCGGAGCGCTTGATGCGCGCACGCACTTGTTTCTTAGCTGCCACTTATCTGCTCCCTTACTTCTTCTTGCCGCCGATTTGCTTACGCGGGCCCTTGCGGGTGCGTGCATTGGTGTGGGTACGCTGACCGCGAACGGGCAGACCCTTGCGGTGACGAAGGCCACGGTAGCAGCCGATTTCCATGAGGCGCTTCACGTTCTGGGAAACTTCGCGGTGCAGGTCGCCCTCAACCGTGAGGTTCTCCTGGATGTAATCGCGGAGCTTGCCGAGATCCTCTTCGGAGAGGTCCTTCACGCGGATGTCCGGGTTCACACCGGTTTCCGCAAGGATCTTCTTGGAGGTCGTGAGGCCAATGCCGTAGATGTAGGTCAAGCCGACTTCAATGCGCTTATCGCGAGGAAGGTCGACACCAACGAGACGTGCCATAGGTTAATTCCCCTTCTTTCTTCCTAGCCCTGACGCTGCTTATGACGAGGGTTCTCGCAAATCACGAAGACCTTGCCATGGCGTCGGATGATTTTGCACTTGTCGCACATTTTCTTGACCGAAGGACGTACCTTCATTTCTCAATTCCTTTCGGTTATGCGTTCTCTTCTATATACAAACGTCCAGCCGCAGACGTTATTGCCGAGATTCGGCGAGGAAAACCCGCGGGTTCCCTACTTGAAGCGGTACGTGATGCGCCCGCGATTCAAGTCGTAGACGGACAACTCGACCGTGACCTTATCGCCAGGGAGGATCTTGATGTAGTGCATACGCATCTTCCCCGAAATGTGGGCCAGGATCTCGTGACCGTTCTCGAGCTCGACCTTGAACATCGCGTTCGGCAACGCTTCAAGGACCGTGCCCTCAAGCTCGATGACATCTTGTTTCGCCAACTGTGCTCTCCTCTTAATGTGGACTTAAGACAGCAACACGAGATGATATCAAACATATGAAGTTGTGTGGGATATTTGAGCGTAAAAGCACACAAAACCAACAAACCTGTGGTTTTCGAAATACCTGCTTGCCAGGCCCGCGGTCATGCCGCGCGATTGTCGCTCCGCTTTATCCGGAGTGGAATCGCCAGGTATTCGCGCTTTCGAGAAGCGCAGCCGCCTTGTCGGCTTTTTTGACTGATGCCAGCTTGTTCCAACGGCCCCAGTCGATGCTGCTTTGCTGCATCCAAGATGGCTGGGGTACCAGGATTCGAACCTAGATAGCTGGTACCAAAAACCAGAGTCCTGCCATTGGACGATACCCCAGTCTGGATTGGTGCAGACCCAAAGCAGGTCTTACGCATTTGGAATGGTGGGCCGTCGGGGATTCGAACCCCGGGCCTTGGGATTAAAAGTCCCCTGCTCTGCCAACTGAGCTAACGGCCCTCTTATCCAATAGCGCAACTGTATATGCTAGCGATGCATCGATGCCGCGTCAAGGAAAAAGTTCGCGAATTCGCAGCAAGGGAATGCCACACAAGCCGGTTTTATCTACGCGTTTTCGCGAAAGACGACCTCGCCGGTGTTGGGATCCATCGATTCGAGGATTGCGAGCGACTCCAGGTGATAGCCCTCCTCGCGCAGCTTGTCACCGCCATGCTGGAAGCCCTTCTCCACCGCGATGCCGATGCCCTCGACCGTGGCGCCCGACTCCTCCACCAACTCGATAAGGCCGTTCAGAGCACAGCCGTTGGCCAGGAAATCGTCGATGATGAGCACGTGGTCTTCAGGACTTAGGAACTTCTTCGAAACTATGACGTCGAAGATGCGGCCGTGGGTGAACGACTGGATCTTGGTGGAGTACATCTCGCCGTCGAGGTTGATGGACTGGGCCTTCTTCGCGAACACGACGGGCGCGTTGCCGAAATGGCGCGCGACCAGACATGCGATGCCGATGCCCGACGCCTCGATCGTGAGGATCTTGTTCACGGGCGCATCCGCGAACAGTCGGGCGAACTCCGCGCCCATCTCGTCGATCAGGTTGACATCGATCTGGTGGTTGAGGAAGCTATCGACCTTCAGCACGCCTTCCGACTTGACGACGCCATCACGCTTGATGCGTTCTTCCAAAAGCTTCATTCCGTGCCCTTTCGTGCGCTTCCGAACCAATGAATCATGCTCGAACAGTGTAGCAGAATTAGAACACGATGCCCGCAGCAGAGACAATCGCTCCTGCCACAATGCCGACGACGAGGAGTATTGCCACGATGATGAGGTTTTGCTTAGGACGGCGGTTCGCTCGGAAGAGGACAAGCAGGCCGACGCCCGCCGAGACGAGCAGGCCCGCGAACATGGCCCCCGCGCCGAGCACGCCTTCCACATACAGGTCGGCGATAACGACGCTCGCTGCGCAGTTCGGGATGAGGCCCACGATGGCCGCCACAACGACCGAAAGCGCGCTGTTCGAGCCGAGAATCTGCGCCAGCGCGTCCTCGCCTACCGTTTCGAGCACCACGTTCAAAAGCAGCGTGACGATGAAAATGAAGACCGTGACCTGGGCAGTGTGCTTGAGCGCGCTCTTCACGATGGAAGCGCCCGCATGGTCGTGATGGTGTTCCTCGTCCTTTTCCGCCTCGTAGGCAAGCTCGGGATTCTCCTCGCAGGCGTGACATTCGCCGTTGCAGTGGCAGTGATCGCGCTGGCAGAGCTCGTGGATGCGTAGATGCTCTTCGGGACGATGGAGCAAGCGGAGCACGCCGTCGAGCGCAAGGCCCGCGACAATGCCCACGACCACCTTCGCACCCAGGATAGCGCCCATGGTGGAAAGGGGCACCTGAGCCGCGAGGAAGATAGGGATCATCTCGTCGGATGTGGACAGAAGCACAGCGATGAGCGTGCCGACCGTGATGACGCGGCCCGCATAGAGCGTCGACGCCGCCGCCGAAAAGCCGCATTGGGGCACGACGCCGAGTACCGCGCCAATGACGGGGCCCGCCTTCCCCGCGCGCTTGATGGCGTTTTGCGCCTTGTCGCCCGCCTTGTGCTCGAGCCATTCCATAGCCAGATAGGTTACGAACAAAAACGGGATGAGGTAAAGTGTGTCTTCAATTGAGTGTTCGAGGACATGCCCCGCGATATGCATGATTTCTTCCATAGCGAGGTATTCTAACGCAGCGGCATTCGCGCAGGCGGTAACGTGGGCGCAGTTTCGCCAAGCGACACGAAAAACAGAAGGAGCAAACACGGCCATGATCGGAACCATCGTCAACACCGCGGCCATCGTCGCAGGAAGCGCCATCGGAAGCCTCGCGAAACGCGGGCTTGGTGAGAAGTACCAGGACATCCTGTTCTGCGCGATGGGTCTTGCGGCGACGGGTCTGGGTCTTCATTCCGTTGTCGAGGGCATGAGCGGAAGCGTCTATCCCGTGCTGTTCATCGCAAGCCTCGCCATAGGCGGCGTCGTGGGCACGGCGATCGACATCGAGGGACGCTTCGACCGCCTGACCGAGCGCCTGTCGAAGCCTAAAGTGGACGAAAGCGGCGGAACAAACCTCTCACGTGGTCTTTCGACCGGCATCGTGCTGTTCTGCTTCGGCACGCTTTCCATCTTGGGGCCGATCAATAGCGCGCTTTACGGCGACGAGACGTTTCTGCTCACCAACGCGACACTCGACTTCGTGACTTCAATGGTGCTCGCATCGTCGTTCGGCATCGGCATGGCGCTCGCGGGCGTGGTGCTCTTTTGCTGGCAGGGTTCGATCTTCCTTTTGGCGCAGTGGCTCGAACCGCTTATGACCGCGAACCTGATGTGCGAGATCACCATCGTCGGCGGTTTTCTGATTCTCGCATCGGGCCTGTCCATCTTGAAGATCAAGGAGATTTCGGTCATGAATCTCCTGCCCGCGCTCTTGGTGCCGCCCGTCTGGTTTGCCATCCTGCCGCTTTTGCCCCTTGGGTGAGTTATCTTTGACATCGAGCATAAGTCGCTCGTGCCTCGCGGGAGGTGTCTTAAGCGCCTCATTCCCCTTTGCCGGACGCGATTTCCCCAATTGTTTTTTCCAGCTTACGCTTGTAAACAGAATCGGCGGCATAAAGCACTGAGCAGGGATTATGCACCGTCATAAAATCCTTTGCAACCAAGGTCACTGCGGGCGCATTTGAATATTTGCAGAAAAGCGCATCGTGTCCTACGCAAATTCCCATCAGGATATTCAGATCCGTCTTGGCATCGTTGAGCAACAGAGCCTGCATGATTGGATTGCAGATAACACTATCTTCCGCCAATGAGGGCGCGCCAATGTTCAGGTCGGCTTTCATGTTGCTTTCCAACTTGCAGCCAACTACCTGCACTTCAAACCCGGCCTTCCTGAGAAGCTCTGTCAGGATACGCGTTTCCCTCAACATTGCCGTGCAGGTTGCTATGCCAACAAGAGACGCCCCCATGCAGGACGCAAACTTGATCGTGTCCTGAACGCGTGTCGAATTAACCGTTTCAGCGCTGACTATCGCGGCAGATTCCATTATGAGATGGTTCTCGGGCTCGTTGTAGAGACGCAGCGCTTCATCATGCATCTCTTTGGTGATTGATGCCTGAACGCAGAAATCAGGCGCCGTCTTGTCCAGGTGTTCGCAAGCTACAACCCGGCAACTCTCGCAAGCAATATCGCTCATCGTCCTCAACGCCTTTCGATTCCGCATTGCACCCAATTCCGCAAGGGAGCGAAGATGCCCCGTCTTGCGTCGTTACACTCAGCCACAAAATAACACCCAGCAAGAGGAAAGGCAATTCTTGACAAGTGCTCCGACCAGGGCACCCTGCGCAAGGGGGAAGTGCGAAGCGCCACGCTCGCTCCGAAGACGGCGAGGGCCCGCCTGGCGAGTTCAGATGGCGCGAAAGGTTGAGGACGCGCAGGAAGAGAGGGGCTTGTCACTTTCGCCCCAAAGACAGCGAGAAGGCCCCTGGCGGATGCGGGGCGTGCGAAAGGATTTCGACGCGTACTTCGGTACGCGAGAAATCCTTGGAGCACGCATCCGCGCCGCCAGGGGCCTTCGCAGCGTCGAGCTGTTTCGCTGGCTGTAAAGCCAGCAAAACCTATTACATCATGCCCATGCCGCCGCCCTGGCCTGCTGCGGCGAGAGCGGAGAGGTCGGGACCGTCCTTGGGGATCTCGTTGATCGTGGCCTCGGTGATGAGGATGAGGCCGGCGACGGAAGCTGCGGACTGCAGCGCCGTGCGGGTAACCTTGACCGGGTCGTTCACGCCCATCTCGATCATGTTGCCGTACTCACCGGTTGCGCAGTTCAGGCCTTCACCGGTAGGCAGACCCTTGATCTTCTCGACCACGACAGAGCCTTCGAAGCCGGCGTTCTGAGCGATTGCGCGAATCGGGGCCTCGAGGGCCTTGCGGATGATGTCAATGCCGACGAGTTCGTCCTTATCGGTGGTCTCGATCTTGTCGAGTTCGGAGACAACGTCGAGCAGAGCGACGCCGCCGCCAGGAACGATGCCCTCTTCGACAGCTGCGCGCGTTGCCTGCAGCGCGTCCTCGATGCGGGACTTCTTCTCCTTGAGCTCGGACTCGGTTGCAGCACCGACCTTGAGCACTGCCACGCCGCCGGAGAGCTTGGCGAGGCGCTCCTGGAGCTTCTCGCGGTCGAAGTCGGACTCGGTGCGATCGAGCTCGGCCTTGATCTGGGCGATGCGGTCCTCAATGTCCTTCTTATCGCCCGCGCCGTCGACGATGAGCGAGTTCTCCTTGGTGACCTTGACGGTCTTCGCAGTGCCGAGCATGTCGATGGTGACGTCGGCGAGCGTCATGCCGAGATCCTTGGAGACGACGGTCGCGCCGGTGACGGCGGCCATGTCCTCGAGGATGCGCTTGCGGCGATCGCCGAAGCCGGGAGCCTTGATGGCGACGCAGTTGAAGGTGCCGCGCAGCTTGTTGAGCAGGATGGTGGCAAGCGCCTCGCCCTCGACGTCCTCAGCGACGAGGAACAGCGGGCGGCCGGTCTTGATGATCGACTCGAGCAGCGAGACCATATCCTGGATGTTGGTGACCTTCTGGTCGGTGAGCAGGATGAACGGGTCCTTCAGGTTCGCTTCCATCTTCTCGGCGTCGGTCGCCATGTACGGAGAGATGTAGCCGCGATCATACTGCATACCCTCGACGATGTTCACGTCCATGCCGAACGTCTGGGAATCCTCGACGGAGATGGCACCGTCCTTGCCGACAGCTTCCATAGCCTCGGCGATCTTCTCGCCGATCTCGGGGTCGCCCGCGGAGA